>OBJA01000307.1_pt1 | contig 44873 bp, 46 predicted proteins | sample 1519751 | NCBI WGS metagenome assembly OBJA01 (sample SAMEA3881238, study PRJEB22517) | soil metagenome | biome: lake sediment; feature: soda lake sediment; material: sediment, water from around vicinity | place: India | collected 2013-12-23 | depth 3 m
TTAACCACTCCCACCTTCATGTTCTTCATGTGCTTCGTGGTTTGAAATGTCCCCCAAACACCTACCTTTATGTCTTTGAAAAATAAATTCTCAACCCCGAAAACTTATAAATTCTATTGTGCATAAAAAAAACCGGCGTCTTCGCCGGTAAAAATTTTTACACCTATTTACCAAAGAGTCTCTTTCGATTCTGTTTCTTCTCCTGTTTCGTTGCCGCTTCAATCACTTTATCTGTTATATCGTGACGGATATATAGCCCGGACTTTTTATCAATAATGTGGCGTACTCCCTCTTTTTGAGCAACCTCACGAACGATACGTTTAACTTTGGACCGGGCATCCGCTTCAATCTCAGCGCGTTTCGGATTCAGCTCTTTTTGCTTCGCATCCAGTTTGTTTTGGGCTTCGATAGCCAATGCATTTGCCCTTTGATTATATACTTCCAATAGATTTAAGGCTTCTTCCCGATCTAAAGCCGCCTTCTCGATCTCATACTCCCTCATTAGTTGGGCAGTGGCTTTGTTTTGCTCAACCAAAACCAGCTTGGAATACTCGCTATACTCCTCATCAATGGCTTTGAGCTGTTTTTCTGCCTGTTTGTAAACCGTGAGTTCCTTTCGGAGTCGAGCAACATCCACCGAACCAAAATTGATCTTTGTCTTATTCTTTTTAGAAAATATATCCTTTACATCATCAAATGTGTAAGCACGGACAATACTTGTGGAGACAGACAATACCGTTATCATCAACAGTGATGCAAGGACCGTGATAAACTTTTTCTTGCTCATGGAAAGCCTCCATTTACTCATTTTCGAAATACTATCATTCAACTTCATACCCGGCTATTCCTCTTTTTTGCAAAAGGAATTTTTTATTAAATACCCTAGGATTGTTTACGGTTTCTTCATTTGATAACGACGGAAGACTTGTGAAGGTTCCCCAATCGTAGTATAATGTTGTTAATCTTTTAACATACTGACCATTATATAGGAAGTGGAGGATGAGCATGACTAATCGTGTTTATAATTTCTTTCCCGGCCCCGCTACGCTGCCTCTATCCGTTTTAAAGGAGATTCAAGATGGACTCCTGGATTTCCAAGGAACCGGAATGTCTGTCATGGAGATCAGTCACCGCTCCAAAGAATTTGAAGCAGTTGTCACAGAAGCCGAGTCTTTGATGAAAGAGCTATTAAACATTCCCGACACCTATCGGATCCTGTTTCTGCAAGGCGGAGCCAGCTCTCAATTCTCCATGATTCCCATGAATTTCCTCCCTGAGGGCAGTACAGCCGATTACATCGTTACCGGTAGTTTTGCAGAGAAGGCGTTGGAAGAAGCCGTAAAGATCGGCAACACCCATATTGCTGCCACCTCTAAGGATACCAATTACGACTACATTCCCGATCTAAATCGGATCGAGCTATCATCGAACCCCGCTTACGTACATATTACCTCCAATAACACGATCTTTGGCACCCAGTGGGCAAAGTTGCCCAATTTTGGTGATGCTCCGATTATGGCGGATATGTCCAGTGATATTCTAAGTCGTCCCTTTGATGTCAAACCTTTTGGTCTAATCTATGCGGGCGCTCAGAAAAACCTCGGCCCTTCTGGTGTGACGGTCGTGATTATCCGTGAGGATCTTTTAGCCAGAGTTCCAAAGACGCTTCCTTCCATGTTGCGCTATGATATCCATGCAAAGAACAATTCACTCTATAATACTCCTCCGTCGCTATCGATATACGCTGTGATGCTGGTTATGCGTTGGCTTAAAGGGTTAGGTGGCCTTGCTGTTATGGAAAAGATGAACCAGGAAAAAGCAGCCCTTGTCTACGATGCCATCGATAACAGCAATGGTTTTTACCGTGGTCATGCCCAAAAAGGCAGTCGGTCGTTGATGAATGTTACCTTCCGTTTACCCAGTGAAGAGCTGGAGAAGAAGTTCGCTTCCGAAGCAACTCAAGCTGGCCTTGTAGGTGTCAAAGGTCATCGTTCCGTCGGCGGAATGCGGACATCCATCTACAACGCCATGCCTAGAGAAGGCTGTCAAGCTCTGGCAGACTTCATGAAGGAGTTCCAACGCGTTAACGGATAAGACGGTATAGCAACAAAACATAAGAAAAGAGGCTGTCAAAAGGCAGCCTCTTTTCTTGTTGGATCGTTTATATGATGGATTTGTCTTTGGGATGACTAAAACTGCCGATTCTCACCATGGGATACTCCGTTTGCAAACGCTCTAGCCATGTTCGTACACCCATGGCTTCTCCTCCATTGGATGGACCGTCCATCCAATGGAGGAAATGGTCCGGGTCAATATTTAAGTTTCGTATCTGAATCCGATCCACCCACCCCTGATCCAATAGCGAGCGCAATGCCTCCCATTGTTCAAGCCGATCGGTAAACCCAGGGAAAAACAGCAGATTCAACGAGGTAAGAACGGCAGATTCGTGGCAGTTCCGAAGACTATCGACCACGTTTTCAAAACTGTAGTCCTGGGGTTGATGATATCGTACATAATCATCCGCCCTTGCCGACAGTAGACTGATCCTCACTGCGTCTAATCCGGCATCGATCAAACCTCTCATTGTCTTTGTTGCCCCTGCGTTGGTATTGATATTGATGGTTCCCTTTGAGGTTCTCTCACGAATCCTTCGTGTCGCCTGTATCAACCTTTCTCCTGACAATAGAGGCTCGCCTTCACACCCTTGACCAAAACTTATAATCCCGTCTTCAGCTCCATCGAGATGCGCTACACCCAATTCAACGATCTCATCCACTGTGGGTAGAAAATTCAGCCTTCTTTGTGGTGAGGGGCAACATTCGGATGGTTGTTCAGAAATGCAGCCCAAGCATCGGGCGTTACAGACCGGCGAGGTCGGAATACCCGCTTCCCATCGGCGAAAGAACATGTTTTGGGCCGTCAGACAATGGTAATCTCGCGAACAATGGGCCAACTGTTGAATAATGCGATTTTGCGGAAACTCATTCAACCGCTGTTCAATGAGGCCTTCTAGAAGTTTATCCGCATATTGATGGGGATCCCATTTCAAAGAGACCTCGGTGGCTAGTCCCGCCACATATAGACGTCCATCTTCCGAAGCGGCTACTGCTGCATAACCATATAACGATAGGGGTTTTGCTCCACTGTTTTCAAAAGCCGGAAGCATGGTCCGCGTATAACCCATTGGCAGAAGAGCCGCTACGGCCATGACCTGTTCATCGTCATCCTCGTCAAGGATCTCTGCGTCTCCCGTCAAGGGATCCAGTCCCACCGGCAAATAGCCCGGAAGCGTCAGAAGATCCGCACCGGCAGGCATCGGTATCATCTCTTCGTCACGAAGCTCCCATAACTCATCGCCCGAGCGTCCTAAAGCAGATAGTTCAGGGCTGAAACGGATCTCCCCCTCAGCGGATGCATAGACCATTTTATAACCCATGGTTGATTCCTCCAATTGACATCGAATCAATTATCAAGCCCTCGCTCTCTTTTCCATATTTATTTACATAGTTCCTCTAAAAAAATAAAAAAACAACCATCGAGCAAGGGAAGACTTACGCTCCATGGTTGTTTTCGACGTTTATAGGCCGATAAGGCAATCTGTATTAGAGGTTTTGATAGATGGGAAACTTGGCGCAGAGCTCTTTGACTTCTTGACGCGCGGCAGCTTTGATTGTTGCGTCGTCAACGTTTTTAATCACGCGCTCCATCAACTCCGCGACTTTTTGCATCTCCGCAACCCCCATCCCGCGATTGGTCAGGATCGGTGTGCCGAAGCGGATGCCGCTGGTGGTCTTGGGTCCTTTAGGATCAAACGGAATGGTGTTCATGTTGAGCACGATGCCCGCTTCTTCCAATGCCGTGGCCACAACTTTACCCGTGAGTTCCAGGGGACGAAGATCCATCAGAATCAAGTGATTGTCCGTGCCGCCAGAGATTAATCGAAAACCTTTTTGAGTCAGAGAATCCGCAAGCACCCGAGCATTTTCCAGAATAGCCCGCTGGTAAGCTTTAAACTCTTCAGTGGGAACTTGACCAAGAACTGCAGCCTTTGCTGCAATGACATGCATTAATGGGCCGCCTTGGAGGCCAGGGAAGACCGCCTTATCGATGGCTTCGGCATACTTTTGTTTACAAAGGACGATGGCTCCCCTTGGTCCTGCCAACGTCTTATGCGTGGTAAAGGTTACGACATCCGCATAGGGTAAGGGCGAGGGATGAACGCCTGCTGCCACAAGGCCAGCGATATGAGAGATATCCGCCAAATGATAAGCGCCGACCGCATCGGCAATCGCCTGCCAGCGATCGAAATGGATCGTCCGGGGATAGGCTGTGGCGCCGGTCACGATCATCCGCGGCTTTGACTCTTTGGCCAAGGCCATCATTTGATCATAATCGATCTGTTCCGTGTTGGGATCGACCGAATAATGAACGATATTATAGACCCTGCCCGAGAAGTTCACTTTGCTGCCATGGGTTAAATGTCCGCCCTGCTTGAGGTCCATCGCCATGATGGTATCGCCGTCATTCAATAGAGCAAAATAGGCGGCCATATTCGCGCCGGAACCGGAATGGGATTGTACGTTGGCGTGATCAGCGCCGAAGGCGGCCTTGGCGCGTTCGATGGCCAAACTCTCAACACGGTCAGCTACGCCGCAACCTTGGTAGTAACGGTTTGCGGGATATCCTTCAGCGTATTTATTGTTGAAGACATTACCCAATAAGCGGGTGACTGATTCGCTTAGACAATTCTCCGATGGGATCATCGATAACGTCGTCTGTTGTCGTTCAAGCTCCTCCTGCATGAGTCCTTGGAGCTCCGAGTCGACTTTTGGGTTGAATTTCATTGGTTTTTACTCCTCTCCGTCTTCTGCCCCGTCATTGCAGCTTTAACTGGAATTATTACAAGCCAGGAATGACAGAGCGTTTATAATTATTGCTTCAAAGAAAAAACCCAGGGAATCTCCCCGGGGCAAAACGCAACAATGGATAAAGGGTGGTTAACCCTTAAATCTATCCCCTGTCCTTTAGCCTGAGAGATTTTTCCCCTTCGGCGCCCGTAACGGGTCTCTCCAGAGGTTCGTCAGGCTAAAGGTCCTTACAACCTGAGAGTTCTCCCCCTTCGGTGGGCCGCAAAACGGCCGCTCTCCCTCTGCCTTCATCCGAGCCGATTTAATTAATTTCATTATATAAGGGTTTGAAGTTGTTGTCAATTATGAAGGAGAAATGGTACCAACGTCAACTCCTTACTCGACACTCGAATCCCTTTGGGGGTCAGTTGGTTCGATATCTGTCCCAAGGGTTGGTATAAGCTGTTGGAGGCAATATCTTATACACTGTGGTGGTCACTCCACCATCTTCCGGTGAGACGGATTCGTTGAGGCTAAGGGAACCTTCGAGCACCAGCGCTTCTAATTCCTTCAATGTAAAGGGCCCCATCCGCTTAGCGCCACCGTTCATCATGATATAGTATCTCAACACGGCTGAACATCCTTTCAATCCATTTGCCATTTATACCATTTTTATCCGCATCGTTCCATTTTATGCATCATCTTGTGCGTATTTAGGATTTTTGTAGAAACGTATAGATTATTGTCCTAATTGAATTGAACGGCAAGTCCAAAATCGAGAGACTGCATACATTAGGATCAGGGGGTGAAATTAAATGAGTTCATGCGCCGTATTGCGCAATATCGAACGCGTGTCCCAGATCGTTGCAGATTTTCTCGGAAATCCCGGAGCCTTTACACCGGCACAAGCTGCGCGGGTCTCCGCTGAGATTGAATCCGTCCGCGGTTCCGTTCGTAACCTGCCATTGGCCGCTGGTCCAAAGAATGATATTCTGCGCCGACTCTCAGAGGCTCAATTTCTTCTTGCCAATGGTCCTTTAGGTACTGTGGACACGATACTCGCTGTCCTCCAAATTCTCTCTATCGCAGCCTTGAAGGTCAGCAACCGCAAGCTCCCTTGCACTCCAGGGAAGGTCACGGTCTATCCTTCCAACTGTTTCTCAACAATTTGCCGTTGTTGCCACTGAACAACTTGAGCAGAGCCTTGCTCAAATCTTGAGTGGATTACACCACTTATAGATACGGCAGCGCTATGTAGTTTCCCAGAGGATTGCGATCGAATCGCAATCCTCTTTTGTCGACCTTGCCATTCTCTGGGAAACGTGATAAATTGAGATAAAAAACCAAAAGGATGGTTGACGGTTGAAACAATTCTTAAAAGGCGTCGGTGAAGCAATTCCTGTCTGTCTCGTCTATGGTCCGGTAGGATTCGCCTTTGGCGTCTTGGCATCTCAATCTGGAATCACCCTCTGGGAAACAGGACTTATGTCTATTATGGTTTATGCAGGTTCAGCTCAATTTGTCGCCGTGGGTATGCTCCACCAAGGCCTAGGCATCGTACCCATCATCGTCACAACGTTCTTGGTTAACCTACGCCATGCTTTGATGAGCGCCGCCCTCTCTCTGCGTCTCCGACAACTCTCTCCTGTAGGACAAGCCATCATCTGCGCTGAATTGACCGATGAAACCTTTGCTATTCATAGTACTGCGCAAGATGTGGATCATGATGCGTTCATCCATCTATGGGGATTAAACCTCACATCGCATCTCTCTTGGATCTTAAGCACCATCGGCGGTGTCGCCCTTGGTAATGTCATCCCTAACCCGCGTCTCTTTGGGCTGGATTACGCAATGATCGCTATGTTTGCAGCTTTGTTGGCTTTTCATCTGTTGGATCTTCGCCGCATTCTGCTGGCGTTGACCGCCGTTCTCCTGGTAATCCTGGGCTATGCCATCGTCCCTTCGGGATGGATCCCGATTGGGGTTACGCTGGTCGTGGCCACGATGGGAGCGTGGACCCATCGATGAAGACTTCCTATCTTCTTCTCATCGCTGGCATGACTATTGTCACCTTTTTGCCGAGGTTTCTACCCATGTTATGGCTCTCCCGCCTTCAGATCCCTCCCTGGCTGGAACGTTGGCTTTCCTATGTGCCATTGGGTATATTATCAGCCCTTCTCGGCCAAGCATTGTTTATCGGAAATAACAACACCATCGATTTGACCCTCTGGCGACCAGAGATCTTGGCCTTAGTTCCCAGCCTGTGGGTGGGATTAAAGACAAAGAACCTATTCCTTCCCGTCTTTACTGGAATGCTCTCGGTGGCGCTTCTCCGTTGGCTCTTCTAAATCATTGATCCATAGGCCATAAAAACGAATAGCTAAAAAACACCGTCTTCTTGTGACCCATTTTGGCTTAGCAACAAATGAATATATAAGCTTTTCTTTATGTTCTTTAGTCAAAACCAGCGTAAAGAATTATTTAAGCATGAAGAGCACGAAGAATCGATATCAAGGATTCATAAAGCAACTACTCAACGGATTTTTGCCGTTATTTTGAATTCGCAAATTAAAAACGTTGCCTTCTTCACTAATTCCTTAAAAATCGTTTCACCTTCATGTTCTTCATGTCCTTCGTGGTTTGAATACGTTTCCCTATTTGCTCTTAAATCTTTAAAACCAATTCTTCAACCTCGAAAACTTATAGACTTCGTCAAGCAAAAGTCCTCTGCGTACATAAGCGCAGAGGACTTTTTTCCGATTGTTATGCTTGAACCGGGATATGGGAGACTCGTTTTTGGATGATGTATTCCCACGCTCCAATGGCGGCCTTGGCCCCTTCGCCGGAAGCAATGACGATCTGCTTCTCCGGCACGTCGGTGACATCACCGGCTGCAAAGACCCCCTCAATGTTGGTCCTGCATTGACAGTTGACCCGAATCTCCCTTCGCTCGTTCTTATGTATTTGGTCAAGAAAATCAGCGTTGGGAATGAGCCCAATCTCGATAAAAACCCCTTCCACCTGTAGCGCCTTCTCCTCGCCGCTTTGACGATGGCGAATCCGCATACCCTGAACCAACTTATCCCCGGTGATCTCAAGGACTTGGTGATGGGTATAGATCTTGACGCGCTGATTATCCCGGATCTGACGAATGAGCGCCTCGTCGGCGGTAAGCTCTTCATCGGTGACCAAATGAACCTCCTTGGCATCGATACACAAAAGATCAAGCGCCGCCTGGACGCCGGAGTTGCCGCCGCCCACCACGGCCGTGGGAGCATCTCGGTAAAGCGGCGCATCACAGGTGGAGCAGTATCCGACACCTTTTCCACGAAACTCGACTTCACCAGGGACATTGAGCATCCGCGGGCGTTTTCCCGTGGCGATGATCACGACTCGACCTCGATGCATCCCCGTCTTTTTGCCCGTTACTTTGAAGTGGCCTTGTTCATCTCGTTCCAGGATGGCTGCCTCATCCTCGATGTAGGCCAGATGATCGCCTTTCATCTGTTCCTCGAAGCGTTCCATAAGTTCGGCGCCACCGATGGATTTAAAGCCCATGTAGTTTTCGACGATGGTCGTCCAGTTGACCTGTCCTCCCACGTCTTTACTCAGGACAAGTGTGGATAAACCCTTCCGGGCCGTAAAGACCGCCGCTGTCATTCCAGCCGGGCCTGCGCCAATAATGATGACATCAAAGAACTTAGAGTCCATCACACCTCACCCAGTAAATGGTCGATGCTCTCCGGATCAAATCCGACCACGATTTGATCACCCACTGTGGTCACTGGAACGCTGCGTTGACCGGAGACATCCACCAATTGCCTTGCGGCCGATGCATCCGTTGCTACATTGACTTCTTGAAAGGGTATGCCCTTCTCATCCAGGTAATTCTTTAGCTTGACGCACCATGGGCAAGCCGGTGTCGTATAGACAGTAACCTCCGCCATTTAATAACCTCCTCCTTATCGATACGCTTAGTATCTGATGAAGAGAGGAGGTTAATTCGGCGGGCTTTATTTTTTTAGCATATTAGGTTATAACTAAAGTATTCCTTCGAATGAAAGGGTGAACGATGATGAAGTGTCCCAACTGCAATACGGATCTCTCGGAACAAACAACAGAATGTCCCATCTGTCAGTACCCAATCGACCATACCAACGCAAACGTCGAGGCATCGGAGGCTTCGCTGCAATGGGTTCCGATCTATGAGACGGGAAATCCGGGTCTTCTCTCCGTCATCAAATCCCTCCTGGACGGCAACAACATCCGCTATTACATTCGCGGCGAGGATACTCAGCATCTCTTAACATTCGGCATCGGGTTTAATCCCATCTCAAGAATGGCCAAGGTGATGGTCTTAAAGGGTGATGTCGAGAAAGCCGAGGAGATTCTGTCCTTGCTGGAGGAGGAAGAGGAGAGTTAATACACCCAGCAAAGGATCTGTCGGCAGAAAACGATCCCGATATAACCATGATTTATCTGCGCTTTAGGAGTCGATGCTTCGTAATACTTCACCTCATCCCAATGCGCCACACCATATCATCCGCCAGGAATTTGTGATAGAATAGTAGGCATGAAGCTTCTTTGAATATTATAATTCCACAGCTATTTTATGTAATTTCCATAATTTATTTCCAGCGTTAAGAATTTTGTGATATAATATTTGACTTCTCCCTTAAGGAGCGATCATGGTGGACGATAACAAAGTTGCTGTCAAGACTTGCGCGCGCAGTTCAAGGTTTTTGGTGAGGGTTTGCAGATGGTGAACGACAAAATTGACAGAGTCGAGCAAAAGGTTGTTCAAGTCGAACAAAAGCTTGATACGCACATTGAACAAAACCGCCAAGAACACCAACAACTCATGCAGATGATCAAGAAACTTGATAATGAAGTCAAGGTAGAAATTAAGAGGGTTAAGTAACCCTCTTTTTGTTTATGATAAGATGATGTTTAGGATGAAAGCCATTCATCCATTCTTCCGTGATGGGGCGATTTGAGGTTCCTCACTGATGTAACTGCGGTTTTTTTTATAAACCACGAAGGACACGAAGAGCATGAAGATTAGGGTAAGAAGGGTCGTTATTCAAAGGTTCCCCATTGGTGTAAACTACGAGTTCTTTATAAACCAAGAAGAGCACGAAGATCATGAAGATTAGGGTGAGAAATATTGCTTCTTTCAGCTTTGAGTTGTCAGCAGATACATGGCGTACCTTATGATAAAATCTAATAAAGATATAAATTCATTATTTCCTTCACATCATGCTAACACTTCGTGTTTTCGTGGTTAATAAATTCGTATCTTTGTACTGAACATTTTAGTTGTATTTATCTAAACTTCTTCAATCGAAGCGATTTTAATCAACGCCAATAATCATTGCTACAAATTATTTGACTTTATTTAATCACAAATACCCCTTCCAACCTTGATTCTCCAGCTCCTTGATGATCTCTCGAATCTCTTGCTCCCTCTCCTTGGTAGCGACCATAATGCAATCCTCGGTCTCAACGACGATGAGGTCTTCTACCCCTAGAACCGCCACGAGTTTATTGGGGTTACAGATGATGTTGTTCCGGCTCTCGATCGCCACGATACGGCCCGTTGCCACGTTACCGTCAGCGTCGGATGGGTACAACCGACCCATCGCGTTCCAGCTTCCCGCATCATCCCATCCCATATCGGCGGGGACCGCATAGACCCATGGAGCATGCTCCAGCACACCGTAGTCCACCGAGATATGATCGAACTTGCCGTATTCCCGTTGGCAAACTCCTTCGTATTCTGGGCTTCCAATGGCAGAGCCAATGATTGACAGCCCTTGATGCATCATCGGCATGGTTTGCGCTATCAAATCCCGGATCGCCGTGATGGACGTCACAAATACACCGCTGTTCCATAGATAATTGCCCTGTTCAACATAGGTCTTTGCCTGGTCGGCTCCGGGCTTTTCCACAAAACGCTTAATACCGAATACCCCCTCGTAATTCGGAAGGGGCTGACCCAGTTCCAAATAGCCATAACCCGTTTCGGGGCGCGTTGGGCGAACGGCTAGGCTTGCAATACCGCCTTGTTCTTCCGCTACTCGGGCTGCCAGGGTGAGGCGCTTACAAAACTCTGTATTATCTAAGATGATGTGATCCGAAGGCAGGACGGCCATCATGCCGCCGGGGTCGCTGCGTTCAATAAACAGCGAGGCCAGACCGATACACGGCGCTGTATTACGCATCTCCGGCTCCACAATAATATGGGACTCGGGGATCATGGGCAGGTGCTCTTGGATCCGAGGTGCAAGGGTCCTTGTCGTTGCGATAAAAATGTGTTCAAGAGGGGTTAGATCTTGAACTCGGGCAATGGTCTCCTGGATCATCGAACGGGAATAAAGGAGATTTAGAAATTGTTTGGGTGCTCTTTCCCGACTCCAAGGCCACAGCCGCCGACCGCCGCCTCCGGCGAGAATAAGTATGTTTAGCATCGGACTTCCTCCACTCCCGATTTATCCCTCTGTTACCTTTGGGTTACCTCATAGACGTAGAATCGCTCCATGAAATCCCGAGCGTTTGCAGTGAGTTCCTGCCTCAGTCGTCGTTCTTTCGCCAGCGCTATACATTGATTGGCAAACTCATCGGCTGTTTCGGCGGGCAGATAATGGAGTTCTGGAACTAACTCCAGGCCATATGCTGCTTCGCCGGTTGCTACCACCGGACATCCGTGCAGCATGGCCTCGATCATCTTCAATTTGGTTCCACCGCCTGCCTTCAATGGGACAACAACCTGCCCGGCTTGGGCATAGAGCGGTTCGAGCCGATCCACGGCGCCCAACATCATGACATCATCGTATTGAGTCAGCCATTGATGAAGTCTATTCTTCGCGCCATATCCAGCAATGATGAATCGCCACGGACCACCACTCGCCCGGAGCTTCGGCATGACCTCACGAACAAACCAACGGACGGCTTCTTCATTAGGGTAATAGCTCAAAAGTCCAACGAAGAGCAGATCGTAGGGATTATGGGCAGCGGCTGGTTCTACCAGCGGTTGCAACAGCCGATTGGGAAAGACCCCAATGGGGGTATGGGGAAACCGCTTTGACAATTTTGCCTGATCCGCTTTGGAACAAACATAAATCCTACGATAGACCTTTGCCATCTTTGATTCCTGACAATAGAACCGCAAGGAATGATAGAGATGACGATAGGCTTTCCTTACTTTACCATTCGTTAGTAAAAGACCTGCAATCTTATACCATGTTTCCGACTCTAGATCGTCCAAATCCAGCTCGATCCAGTTAATGCACGATATCTTACGGAGATAGATCGCATATTGACTAAGATAAATACGGAAACAGATTAAGCGGTCAAATGACCGATCCCGATACCAGCCGAGCAACATATCCTGTTGGCTTTGGTTTATCCCTTGAATTTGGAACCTGAAGTGTTTCAACCATCCCTTACTCTTCCCCGAATTGAGAATATGCAGGGACTCCACAGGCAAATTAAGCTTATCGGCGTTTATCGTTGACGCAGTGCCAGATTCGACCACCAACAAATGAACACAGCATGTCCGGCTCAAGTAGTGAACCCACTGATGAGCCCGTTTGGCACGCCCGCTCCCGTCAGCATCGGGGACGACCGGGGAGATCATTAAGACACTTTGCAATGGATTCCCTCCTCGAACCATCGATTGTTTATCTATTTATTTTACAAAAAATATGAAATTCCTTTTTATGGTATATCACAATATCGATTATCCAATGCCCTTTTCTTTTAGCCTTTGGCAGTTGGTTCTATGATATAATTGATAAAGGTTCTCTCAAAGGGGGATTTGTTATGGACGACAACAAAGTTGCTGTCATCCTGGAAGACCTGCGCTCGCAGTTCAAGGTCTTTGGTGGGGGTTTGCAGATGGTGAATGACAAAATTGACAGGGTCAAGCAAAAGCTTGATGCGCACATTGAAAAAACCGGCGCGAATTCGAACAAAACCGCCAAGAACATAAGCAGCTCATGCAGATGATTAAAGAGCTGGATAATGAGGTTCAGATAGAGATTAAGAGGGTTAAGTAACCCTCTTTTCGTTTATGCTCATGATGCTTTTAAGTATGAAAATCATTCATTCATTCTTCCGCAAGGGGGCGATTTGAGGTTCCTTATTGATGAAACTGCAAGATTTTTATAAACCATGAAGGGCATGAAGATCATGAAGAATAGGGCGAGAAGCTCTTGTATTGCTTCTTTCAAATTATGTCCATTTGAGTTGATCTGCAACTACATGGCGTACCCAATGCTAAATTCATATATGATAATTTCTTCATTCCCTTTCATATCATGCTAACACTTCGTGGTCCTTCGTGTCTTCGTGGTAAAAAATTACGTATCAAAGGGGAGCCTTGCTACTCCTCTTCTGAGATCCGAGGAATTGCCGTTGATAGACCGGCAGACTCGGCGCCGTCGCCTAAACCGGCAAGCGGAACACCCACCGATGCTCTGGTTTGGAGCCGATTTAGGCGGGCTTTATCACATTACCGGAAAGCTTCTTGAGTTTATCCGTTTCCAATCCATGAGAGCATTCATCTTTTGGATGTTTGTTTTGTGTTTTCTTTTTTCGGATTACTTACGAAGTGACGGTGGAAATCAATCACGTTTCTATAGGTTTGTCTCAAAAATCGGGCCTGATTCCTTGAATCAGACCTTGTTTTTTGCCCATTTTTGTCCAGGTGGATTTTTTGAAGCCGACAGCCGGGAAAGTTAGATTTTTCTCCATACTACCTGTCATTCAATACAATCTTCGTAATCTATGACTTATTGAACAGACAGGAGCTTTTTTATTCGTTAATCTATATAACGGTTTAAAACAGCATAATTCGGACAATAATATTCTCCATTCGGTTCTTCTATTATTTCCCATAATAGCTTATCGTTTTCATATTTTAGTTTTGCCTTTCCGGTTGTTTCACTAAAATATGCTTTAAACGTTACTATTGCTTCCATTTTATTCAATTTATCAAATTTAAATGAGGGCGTATCATCTACATCACCATCTATTTTCATTCCACTTTCAGCAACTGCAAAATAGGTACCAATATAATAATTACTAACTTTATTTATTTTAATGGTAAAAGTGCTTGCTTCACTGTTTTCCCAAACCCATTCCCCTGAGATTATAGGTTGTGATAATACATTTTCTTCGATATTTACAGGGGAAGAAGTTGGGGATTCTTTCAATCGATTGTCTTTAGTTATAGACGAAACAGTGACTGCTCTTTTTTTATCGATGTTTGAATTTTGTATGGTTCTATAAACCATAAGAAAGATTATAAGGACTACCCCAATTACCATCAGATACATATATTTTTTCATCGTTTATCCTCCCTAGGGTCCTCAATCTTGCTTTTAACTAGATTCTCTTTTCCACTCCATTGTCCATGTACCATTATCCAATTCTTTGTTTGAAATATAAAACTCTACAGTACCAAACGTAGTAAATCTCTGGGTAACTTTGTATTTTTCAGTTTGGTCGTCATAAACTAATCTAACTAGATAAATCATATCTACAACGAGTTGAGAATCACTTATATTCTTAGAAGCTATATGTTCAATTTCATAACTACTGTAGCCATTATTAATACAATCATTTATTTTATATTTTTCTAGCAATATTGAATCTTCAGGGTATTTTTCTAGGAAATATTCTATTCTTTTATTTGATTCGTTAGTTATAGTATGAATATTACCCATTTCCAGTCCTTTATAAGCAAAATATATACACATTATTACGGCAGCAAACATAGTAGGTATCACAACTAATAACCACATAATCTTCTTAGGAATTCTTCTCACCGCCTTTCCTCAATACACACCAAATAAAGTACCATTAAAAGCGTCTACCGAAATGTAACTTAGAACTAAATCTGCCACGGCTTGATGCCGGGATAAGTGACAGCAACTAGCTACCTTTGGATCGGCTCCCTGCTCATCCGTGGCTTGCATGATGTTGCCTTGGATGTCAGTGTGGTAGTAGATCTTCTTCTTCGACCCGTCGGGGAGTTTATCCTCTCGGGCAAAGGTCTTGCCGAAGACGTAGATGTAACGGCTCTCCTTGTTCTTGGCCTGATCGTATTTGACGATCACCTCGCCGGACAGATTAAAGACGTAACGAATGGTTCCTTGGGTTCCCTTCTTCTCTATTATAAGACCCGTGGGGTCATAAACATATTCGGCCACAGTCTCGCCGTTCTTGCGAACGGCGGTCATCCGGTTCATTAGGTCATAATCATATTCCCAGGCAATCACACCGACGCCGGAGGTAAGGAGGGTCAATCGGCCCTCGGCGATCTCCAGGCGGTCGTTGATACGCAGCGGGTTGCCTTGAATCATGTACCGGTTGGACTTTGCGATCAGGTTGCCGTTCTCGTCATAGACGTAGCCATGCTTGCCATTGGCCGCCAGGCGGTTGGAGTTGGCGTAGTAGATGGAGTCCCGGCTCTCCTCCGACTGCGTGATGATGGTCTCTCGCGTCCGGTTGCCCATGGCGTCGTATTGATAATACTCCTTGCGCCAGCCGATGCGTTGATAGATCCGTACCAGCATGCCGGAGGCGTTGACGAACTCCGCCCGGTCGGCGACGGTCCGGTCGGGATTCCGGTCGTCGAAGGCGCAGTGGATCTTGATGTAGCGCGTGGCCAACATGGGGTTGAAGCGGATCTGGATGGCTCCCTGTTCGTCTTTGACGGCGGACCATTGGTCTCTAGGCAGCTTTTGATAGACGCCGCCCCTGCTTGGTGTTTTTTTAACACGAAGAACACGAAGATTCTTTATTTTTCACCGTACCATCACGTGACTGTTTGTGATAGAATAGATCTGTATCATTGTCCAAGGAGTGATCTCAATGGATGATAACAAAGTCGCGGTTTTACTAGAGGATTTACAGAAACAGTTTAGGACATTCGGCGAGGGGTTGCAGTTACTTAATACAAAGGTTGAGAATGGTTTCGAAGAGGTAAATAGCCGAATGAACAAACTTGAATCTAGGATTGAACAAATGGAAACAACAAACCAACAAGAGCACCAGCAGCTCATGCAGATGATTAAAGAGCTGGATAATGAGGTTCAAGTAGAGATTAAGAGGGTGAAATAACCCTCTTTTTGTTTATGCTCATGATGATTTTAAGCATGAATATCATTCTTGGCGTTAGCGATCTTGGCGAGAAAATATAAGACCCCAGCTGCATGGAAGAGAGCCTTTGTTGGAGGGGGACGAGTTCTCTCGCAAAGGCGCAAAAACGCAAAGGGTGAAAGTGGTTTATTTAAGATATTAATAAATATATTCTTGGCGATCTTGGCGAGAATGTGTTACCCGGTGGATGTGAGATTTTTATAAACCACGAAGGACACGAAGAGCATGAAGATTAGGGCAAGAAGCTCTTGTTATTGTTTCTTTCAACTTATGTCCATTTGAGTTGATCAGCAAATACATGGCGTACCTTATGATAAATTTATATATGGTAATTCCACGATTCCCCTTCATTTCATACTAACACTTCGTGTTCCTGACGCACCAACGAAAAACGCTGCAACTTATCGTTGCAGCGTTCATTCTTTTAAATATTGGTGCCCAGGACCGGACTTGAACCGGTACGGTTGCCCATACGCCCCTCAAACGTACGCGTCTGCCAGTTCCGCCACCTGGGCACTGTCGCAAAAACAATTATACCTCGGGATTCGGTGAATGTCAACCGATAATTATTTATTTTATTCTTGGTATGTTATGGCTTTTTATGGGTGGCGAGTGACGGATTATAGTTGGCAATATATCGGCTTAGCCGTCTATAATTAAATACCCTTTACCCGCTACTCGCTACTCGTAACCCATACCCCATTCATCTTGCGTACACCGACTCCCGAACCTTCTCCGCCGCTGCTACGAGATTGCGGAAGAGAAGGACTGGGGTTAAGCGGTCCAATTCCTGAGCGGAGATGAAGGCTTTGACCCTTCCCTGAATCTCCGTTCCATCCAAGTCACCAACCCAACCTTGTTCGGTAAGCGTATAGCCCGCATCGATGACAATCGAATCCGTTGGCAGCATATCGGGATGAACGGATCCAGGCCGGTCCAGCGCGGTCACCAGAATATCCGCGGACTGGCACAGGGAAAGAACCTCTGGATGTTCCGGGTTGCAAAGCACGACGGAGGCGCCTCGGTTTAATAAGACGGAAGCCAGGGCATGCCCCTCTGGGTTTTGTCCACAAAAGATCGTGGATCGGCAGCCCGAGAGTTTTTCCCCTTCCAAGAGGAGTAAACAGGCTTGAACTCGCAGGGGAATCAACGCCGACTTCTCCTGCCCCGCCAAGATTTTACCTAGGTTAACGGGGTGAAACCCAGAGACATCCTTCTCCCAGTTCATCTCCTCGAGAATGGCGGGATCCGAGAGATGCTCAGGCAAGGGATACTCGATTAAAATACCGTCAACCCCCGAATCGCCGCTCAAACGACGAGCAATCTTCATCAGTGAACTATGGGAGGTCAATGTAGGCATCTCGTGGACTTCAACGGCCATTCCCAGCTCTGACCCATACTTTACCTTGGCTCGGGCGCGAGCTCGGATGGCGGGGTCTTCACCCGCCACGATGATCGCCAGATGGGGCAAGTTTCCAAAAGCGGCGAGTTCATCACCGCGTTGCTTCACTTCCGATTCGAGTCGAGTGATAAACGGTTCACTTGACAGGATATGGTCCATCCACATCCCTCCCACAATTAAAATCTGCCTTAGTTTAAATAACTTCATTGGGTCAATTAAGTGATTAGACCTCTGCGCTAATTTTTCCTCTTTTTCAGCTCTCGCGCCGAAAAAGAACCCCTTCCACAAAGCCTTTGGAAGGGATGGACCAAACTATTCGTTATGTTTATATTATGCATATTCTGGCCAAATTATCCAAGCTATCTACCGGAGAATCCTTCTTCCACGCAGCTAGTTTTTGACTAAAAGCTTCTTTTACTATCCAAGAGCAGCGTTACCGGACCGTCATTAACCAATTCCACCTGCATGTGGGCACGAAACTTCCCCTGTTCGACCGAAACGCCATAACTCCGTACAGCCTCGCAGTAGGATTGGTATAACTCCTCCCCGAGTTCGGGCGGGGCAGCGCTGCTAAAACCTGGACGTCGTCCCTTGCGACAGTCTCCATAGAGGGTAAACTGGGATACAGCCAAGACAGCTCCCCCCGTCTCCAGTAGGGAGCGGTTCATCTTGCCCTCATCATCTTCAAAGATTCGAAGGTTAACTGTCTTATCCGCAAGGTACTCTACATCCGTCATATCGTCGTCCGGACCGACTCCCAAAAGCACGAGTACGCCAGCGCCGATCTCCCCCACTGTCTGTCCGTCGACTGCAACCGTACTCCGAAGAACGCGTTGAAGTACCGCACGCATGAGTTAGGACCTCCTTTGTTGAACCAGGTTCACTTCTCCAAAGGCTTTAGGTTACTCCAAAAACCACGATGGTTTAAGGTATCGTGGCCAGGATGGCGCCGATATAACCACTAAACACGATACCTCTCCGTGTCGGAGAGAGCGAGAGAGAGGTTATCTCCAATTTTCATCCTTTCACGTGCCCCAGCCTTGCTGGGGTGGCCGATTACTTGCCTCCGCGGCTGGCCCGGAAGACCCGCATGACGCCGCTCACCTTACGAATCCGACGAATGGCTTCTTGAACCACCTCGAGGTGGCCGATCTCCATCGTCAGTCCGATGGTGGCCTGACCTTTGCGGGAACGTGCTTTGGCAGCGGAGATATAGACCTTCAGCCCAGCAATGGCATTCATGACATCGGTTAAGAGGTTGACCCGATCCTCCGCCTCGATCTCAATCTCCACTTGATAAAAGTTACCTTCAGTGGCATCCCACGCCACGTCGATCAAGCGAGCCTCATCGTCGGCGGGTAGATTCGGACAGTCAACGCGGTGCACTGCAACGCCTTTACCGCGGGTGATATACCCCACTATGGCATCACCGGGCACTGGATTACAGCAGCGGGAGAAACGCACCAGGAGATCCTCCACGCCACGAACGCGAACGCCCTGTTTCGAGCGGCGGGGAGCCATCCGTTCGCCCGGAGTTACCTTCTTGCGATCCGGTTCCCGTTCTCCGATGATCTTGCTAACCACAGCGCCAGGCGTTACTTTCCCATCGCCCACCGCCGCCATCAAATCATCGACAGAGACCAGGCCCAAACGCTTGGCCACCTCCAAAAGAACATAGGGTTTTAAGTTCTCGTGAACCTCCATATTTTGTTTGCGCAACTCTTTCTCCAGCAACTCTCGGGCAAGAAGAATAAACTCTTCTCTGCGTTGCTCGCGAAGCCACTGGCGAATGCGGTTCTTCGCCTTTGTGGTCTGGACAAACTTAAGCCAATCCCGGCTGGGGCCGTTCCCCTGCTTGGTGGTCATGATCTGAATGATGTCGCCGTTCTTAAGGGGAAAATCCAGGGGCACCAATCGACCATTGACCTTTGCGCCAATGCATTGATGGCCGATGTGGGTATGAATACTGTAGGCAAAGTCCACCGGCGTCGAACCGGCGGGTAAATTCTTCACATCGCCTTTGGGTGTAAAGACAAAGACTTCATCCTCAAAGAGACCGACTTTTAAGTTTTCCATGAATTCATCGGCGTCATTGACATCGCGCTGCCACTCCAACAGATGTCGGAGCCAGGCGATCTTATCCCGTAGATCTTCGTTGTTGGGCCCACGTTCCTTATACTGCCAATGGGCAGCGATACCATACTCGGCGATGCGGTGCATCTCACGCGTGCGGATCTGAACCTCCAGCGGTTCACCATTGCCCCCAATGACGGTGGTATGGAGCGACTGATACATATTGGATTTGGGCATGGCAATATAGTCCTTGAATCGTCCAGGCATGGGTTTCCATAGCGTATGGACGACGCCAAGCACCTCGTAGCAGTCCTGTATTGAGTCGACGATGACACGCAAAGCCATGAGATCGTAGATCTCTTCAAAGGACTTTCCCTGGCTCTGCATCTTCTGGTAGATGCTATAAAAGTGTTTTGGGCGACCGTGTAGTTCTCCCTTTATGCCCAATTCATCCAAGCGCTTGCGGAGGGAGTCCGTAACCTGTTGAATATAGCCCTCCCGCTCCTGGCGCTTCATGGCGACCTTCTCCACCAACTCATAATAGGCCCGGGGCTGAAGATAGCGCAGAGAGAGATCTTCAAACTCCCATTTGATCCTAAACATTCCCAAACGGTGAGTTAGCGGCGCGTATATCTCCAGGGTCTCCCGGGCGATGTTTTGTTGACGATCGGCCGGAAGGTGTTTTAATGTCCGCATATTGTGGAGTCGATCCGCCAGTTTGATCATGATGACACGGATATCCTTTGCCATCGCCAGAAACATCTTTCGCAGATTCTCCATCTGCTGTTCCTGCTTGGACAGGAAAGAGATCCGATTGAGCTTTGTGACGCCATCGACCAACTCGGCGACCTTTGAACCAAACCTAGATTCGATCTCCTCGATCGATATATCGGTGTCCTCCACGACATCATGAAGGATCGCCGCTTGAATCGAAGGGGCATCCATATCCATATCAACCAGGATCTCCGCAACCTCTAACGGGTGGCGGATATAATCCTCGCCGGAATCTCGTTTTTGGCCTTTGTGAGCGGTCTCAGCAAAGGCATAAAGCCCGCGCATATTTTCCGGGTCGTGCTCGATATGGGCTTCGACCATCTTTTTCAATAAATCATCGATGGTCACGCAGTCTCCTCCTCCATGATGGCATTGACCTGAATGTCCTTGATCACCAGTTGAACATCGGTGACCGCATTCCACGTATTTTCACCCACACAAAACGCCACGTCCACACAGCCTGCTTGTAATGCTTCTTCCAAAAAGCTGCCAAAGTTAAAACCGATTCCATCTCGGCTTAGCTTACCATCGCCCAAGCGAACCTTGAGATGCTTCGCATTCTCTCCAACCGCTTTGCTTTGTAGAACATTCAATCCTTTACAGATCAGCACCGGCGCCGGGTTACTCATGCCAAAAGGAGCCAACCGTTGAAACTCCCGGGCCAAATCCAGGGTAACGAGGCTGAGTTCCACTCGTTCCTCCACATGGAGCGAAGGACGAAACACCTGCGGATCGAGTTCCATCGCTAAATGGTTCAAACGTTCGCGAAACGCATCGATCTGGTCGGCCGGGATCGTTAATCCCGCTGCCATCTCATGACCGCCATAACGTGTCAACAGTTCGTCACAGTCTTGAAATGCTTTGAACAGATGAAAGCCGGCGATGCTTCGGGCCGACCCTTTTCCGATTCCGTCTTCGATCCCTATCAATACCGTCGGACGATGATATCGTTCGAGGATCCGCGCAGCAACTATCCCGATGACACCATGGTGCCATCCTTCGCCCGCCAACACAATCACCCGGTGCCGCTCCGGATCATAAGTACGCTCCACTGCCACTAATGCTTCTTTCAAAAGTTTCTCCTCAATACTCTGACGTTCCCGATTGGCTCGCTCCAGCGCTTCCGCATGTTCTTGAGCTTGCTCGGGGTCGGAGGTGAGAAACAGCGACAACGCCAAGCTCGGTTCGTTCAATCTTCCCGTAGCATTTATCCGTGGCGCTAGAATAAACGCCACTTGTTCCGCTGTATAAGGAGGTTTTAAACGAACCTTATCCAATAAAGCTTGCAGCCCGATGTTGGTGGTACGAGCCATAAGTGCCAGGCCTTCCTTGACGAAGATTCGATTCTCATCAAGGAGAGGCACCACATCGGCCACAGTTCCAAGGGCCACTAAGTCCAGGTTGTCTTCGAGCGTCCGTTGGATAATCGGTAAATGTACTGCTAGGGACTGTAGCAGTTTGTAAGCAACCCCTACGCCCGCTAAATGGGGCCAGGGGTAGCCTGTCCCCGCTAATTTTGGATTTACAATGGAATATGCTGCCGGTAAGACATCGGACGGTTCGTGATGATCCGTAATGATCAGATCAACGCCTTGCTCAGCAAGGTATTGTGCCTCATCAATTCCGGATATGCCACAATCCACCGTCAGTACGACGGTGCAACTATTCTTGACTGCTTTTTCCAGAACGGATCGGTTTAGTCCATATCCCTCTTCAAATCGCCGAGGGATGAAGTAAACGACATTGGCATTGGCGGCACGCAATGTTCGAACAACCAGCGCCGTCGATGTAATACCGTCCACATCATAGTCGCCATAGACTAAAATCCGTTCACGATCTTTAATGGCACGGACTAGGCGCTCAGCAGCCCTATCACTATCAGGCATAAGGTTTGGTGCATATAGATCTCCTAACCCACCATCCAAAAACTTCCGGGCTGAATCTCTATTGTTAATACCCCTCCTGCACAATAGCTCGGCAAGGAACGGAGAGATACCTAAAGCCGCCTGATCTTCAGCGGAAAAACTTTGGCTTTTTGCTTTGATCTTCCAAATCCGTCCCGTTAGAGGCACCCCCCAGTATCCATTAGTAAAAGGTATCCTTGAATCGACGTATAACTGTACCGGAGCATTCTGAATCCCGGCTCCTGTCTTCTGACTCCTATCTTGCTGAAGCAACTTTATCATCATATTCATAATTATAGTGGATAGGCAATAGCATTCGTCATCGGATCCAAAGTTTCCTTCCCTATCGTTCTTTGAAAACCATCTCGAATGATATTTAAAAGAAACCGGAGTCGGGTTTTGTTCAATTCAACAATTAACGTAGCATCAGAAGGACTAAGAGTCCAATAATAATCCGATAGTAACCAAAGGGTTTGAAGTCGTGTTTTGAAATATATCGCATTAATCCTTTGACAACCACCAACGCCACGAGGAAGGAGACGATAAAGCCCACAGCCAATATAACAGCTTCATGCGGTGTCATCACGAATCCCATCGAAAACAGCGTGTAGACCGATGCCGCTAACATCGTCGGAATTGCTAGGAAAAAGGAGAACTCCGCAGCAACCGTTCGGGATGTCCCCAAAAGCATCGCCCCGATAATCGTGGCAGCCGACCGAGATGTACCGGGGATGAAAGCTAGACATTGAATGATACCGATTAAAAAGGCTGTTCGGAACGTTAATTCATCGGTACTATGCATACGCACTTGTATTTTTTGTCGTTCGATGAGGATAAGGACAATACCCCATCCAATAAGCGCCAATGCCACAGTAAAGGGGTTAAAGAGCTTCTCTTGAATGGTTTTCAGGAATAAAACACCCAAAACAATGGCAGGAAGGATACCAACAAAGGTCTTCAGCCATAGAGCCATGGTCTTATCACGCTGTCTTGCATCGATCCCTTCCCCCCAGAAGAGTAGCTTTTTGCGGAAGAGAACCAATACCGCCAAGATCGCTCCGAATTGAATCACGATATTAAACACATTGGCAAACTCTTCGGAGAAGGTGATCCACTGATTAACCAATATAAGGTGACCCGTGGAAGATATGGGTAAAAACTCGGTAATGCCTTCCACAATGCCTAGGATTACCGCCTTCAGAATATCGATCATGTTCTTGCCTCCCACCTCATGAGCTTCTTAATTATATTGGTCTTTATCAGTATTTATAGACATTTTAATCAGATTTATTGCCCTACAGGCAATTAATCTTCCAAAAAAGAAACTCTGCTCTCCATCCTCCAAAATTAGGAAGCCCTCCGGAAACCGGAGGGCTTATCAGCTATTTTGAACTGGCTGTTACCGCTTTGGGAGCCAATTTTCGTTGTTCCTCCCAGTTTTTCCAGGTCGCCCAGATCGGGCTCGCCACAAAGATTGAGGAGTAGGTGCCTGCGAGCAATCCGATGATAACGGCAAAGCAGAAGTCTTTGATGGACGGGCTACCCAACAAGTAGAGCGCCATAACCGCTAAGATCGTCGTAACACTGGTGGATAACGACCGACGCATCGTTTGAAGCAAGCTGTTGTTGACGACTTCATCGAAACCTTCGCCCTTTCGGCGGAACTTTTGATTCTCACGAATTCGGTCAAACACAACGATGGTATCGTTGATGGAATAACCGATAATGGTTAAGATGGCCGCAATAAAGGTGCTGTTGATCTCTTTTTGCATGAGCGCAAAGATGCCGAAGACCAACAGGACGTCATGGATCAACGCAACCACGCTAGCCACACCGGATTTAAACTCAAACCGAATTCCGACATAGATCAGGATTAGGAAACAGGCGATGATTACGGCATAGAAGGCTTTGCGGAGCATCTCGGCGCCCATAAAAGGATCGACGCCGTAAATATCCAAGCCGCTGTTGTCTGCGACTTCGCCAAAGGCCTCTTCCAAGACACCGACAACCAACTTTTGTTCCTCATTGTTCAAGAACCGAGTCTTCACCAAAACTCCATAACGTTGGTTCCCTTGGGAATCCACGTAGTCATAGGGCTGAGGAGAGGCCAACTTCAAATCTAGTTCGCCCAACTCCGGAGTATTTAACGCCCTTTCCACTTGCGCTGTGGTCACTTTGGCGTTAACCGGGAAGCGAATGTTGGTTCCGCCGGTAAAGTCTACGCCCTCATTGAGGCCGTATGCCATCCATATCGCAGCGCTTGCCAGTATCGTTACAATAAGAACACCGATGAAAACGATGCGGTACTTCATAAAATTCATTATCGTTGCACCCCCTTATACGCCAAAGATTTTAGCATATTTATCCGGATATTTATCCGTAACGACTTCTAAGAAATTCTTCGTTACCATAATTGCGGTAAACATACTGACCAAGATACCCAACGTCAGAGTGATGGCGAATCCTTTGATCGGTCCGGTTCCAAAGATAAGCAATACGATAGCTGTGATAATCGTGGTGACGTTAGCGTCGATAATGGCGGTAAACGCCCGATCAAATCCGGACTCCAACGCCGAACGCATCCGTTTGCCATTACGCAGTTCATCTTTGATCCGTTCGAAGATAATAATATTCGCATCCACGGCCATACCCACCGCAAGAATGAAACCTGCAACGCCCGGCAGTGTTAAGACCCCTCGAAATGTCGCAAACAACGCGAGATTGAGAATAGCATATATTAAAAGCGCGATGTTGGCCAACACACCTGGCAATCCGTAAAAGAGCAACATGAAGACGATAACTGCCAAGATACCAACGCCAGCGCCCATCAGGCTTTGGCGAATCATCTCACTGCCCAGTGTCGGAGCAACTTGGGTATTTTGGATAGTCCGCAACGAGACGGGCAATGCGCCGGATTTCATCAGAAGCGCATATTCCTTCGCTTCAGATAATTTAGCGCCGCTACCCAAAGTAATTGTTCCTTGACCATTGGGGATCGGATCGTTAATCACGGGATCCATTAACTTTTCCTCATCCAAGTAAACGGAGAGAATCTTACCGACATTTGCCGTTGTGATATCCCGGAATTGTTTTGCGCCGTCGCCGCCAAATTTAAACATGATCGACGGTGAGCCTTTCGCATTATCAATGGAAGCATATGCGTCGACCAAGTCGTCGCCATACATGACAATCCTGCCATCCAAGCGGAAGTTGAGACGACCTGTCGATTTCAACAATGTCTCAGCCTGCTCTAACGTGGCTATTCCCGGAAGTTGCACTTGAATACGGCCATTATTAGCATCCAAGCGCACATCAGTCTCGGAGAGACCGCTGCTATTGACACGCCGGGAAATGATCTCTTTGGCTTGGGATAGTGCTTCGGATCCGTACATCTTGGGATCCAATTGCACACTGATGGACAGAACATTAGGGTTGGCGTTGTCTTTCCTTACATTCATAAGAAGCTTCAGCTTCTCAATGCCTTTATCCCATTCCATGGATGCGGGAACAACCTTGGCATTTATCACCCGTTGCGCGTCGTTTTCCGAAGCAAAGGTGAGCTTTAATCCATCGTACTTGTTCTCCGCGCGAAGCCCAAGGAAGTTCTTCCTGGGTTCGTCGATTCCCAGTTCTTTGATCTTTCTCACCAAGTCGGATTGGACATCGAGGAGCACCCGATCCTCAACCCGGTAATCCGGAGCCAGAACCAGTTCGATACCACCCTTGAGGTCCAAACCCGTACGAATAACATCGCTATCGCCAAAGATTCTATTTTTTACATCACTAGAGAGATGAGGGACAACAATAAATAACGCTGCGATTAGAACAAGACCGATATTTACAAGCAATTTCCATCGCGTATCACGTCGCATCCCATGATCCTCCTTTTCCCATCATATTTTGTAGTAATGAATCTTCAATCCTTTAGGGGAGTTCATTGTAGAGAAAAGTAAAAGAATAAGGAGTCGCTGTTACTTCTTATTCTTCCCCGCTGTCTCCTCGGCCAACTTCCGTTCCTCGGCCTTCTGTGTACGGATAATCTTCTCCGCTTTATGAGCATAAAAACCCAAAATACTAAAAGCAACGAGCACCAAGACTACAACGATCATCGTTTCAGACATCCCCAACCCTCCCCCTTGGTATTTAGATAAAAGTCCAGCTTTTTTCGGGTTTTAACGAAACCGAAACCTTTATCATTATAACGTTTTCACTAGAGCTTGTCAATTAACGGGAACCCCTTGACACATGCACTCTATATGGGTTTAATGGCAATCCCTGCCCCCTTCGCCAAAGAATAGTTTGCAATAATCGCTTTTTTCGTAACGCATAATATTCTGTCAAAAACCGCTTCTTCCTTCAGAAGATAACAATTTTTTATACCAATATTCAAATATCCCGCCTATCAGAATTTCTCCTTCGCCCACCGAGCAGCCAATTCCACGAGAACATCCACGGCTTGATTTAGCCATTCCACAGAGAGCCATTCGGTTCGGCTGTGAAAATCGACCCCTCCCGTAAAGAGATTGGGAGTAGGCACTCCCTTCTCTGTCAAAACCGCCCCGTCGGTTCCACCCCGGATCCGGCGTAACAAAGGTTCGATCCCCAAATGCTCCATGGCCTCGACGGCATATCCAACGATCCTTGGATCTTCCTCGATTTTCTCCCGCATATTGGTATAGCTTCCCCGTTTTCGAAACGACACCTTTGAGCCAGGGTATTTGGCCACCAGCAGCCTACCGGCTTCCTTAAGCCATTGAACACCAGCTTTTAACTGTACTGCATCAAAGTCTCGAAGCATCAGTTGAATGATGGCCTCTTCGACGCTGCCTTTTATGGCATTGGGATGAATAAACCCCAAGGTGCCATCGGTCGTCTCCGGCCGCGCATTCGCCGGAATACCCTGGATAAACTCGGCCGCCAAATGCAACGCATTGATCATTCGTCCGCGAGCGTTACCGGTATGGCTGCTCACTCCCCGGAACGTGACTGTGTAGTTTACTGCATTAAAGTTCTCCGCCTCGATCTCGCCGAGTTCTCCACCGTCTACCGTGTAGGCGCAATAAACACCAAGCCTTTCTATGGAGAGCCCTTCTACACCCCGACCCACCTCTTCATCGGGGGTAAATGCCAAGCGGATCCTTGGGCGGGCAAGTTTGGGCTCCGTCATCCACCGACACGCAGCCGTCATGATTGCCGCCACGCCCGCCTTGTCATCAGCCCCTAAGAGTGTTGAGCCGTCGGAGGTGATCAATGTATGGCCCATAACCCGGTGCAATACCGGCGAACTCTCCGGGGATAATCGAGGTCCTTTCGGAAGCGTTAGCACATCGCCTTGATAGTCTTCGTGAATGACTGGCTTAATATTGCGAGACGGCACACCGGGCGCAGTATCCACATGGGCCAACAGGCCGATGGGCGGCGCTTTTTTGCTTCCCGGAACATCGGCGAAGAGGATGCCCTCCCGGGTCAACTCAACATTCTGAAGTCCGATGGCTCGCGCTTCACTCTCCAGAAGCCGCAGTAGCCGCCACTGTCCTTCAGAGCTGGGAATTGACTCCGCTTCTTCCCGAGCCGCCGAATCAATGACTGCATAACGCAGGAATTTGTCCTTAGCTTCCTCATGGAATAACTCTTCAGGTGTCATTCGCTTCTCCTCCTCCAACACGAACACAGATGCCAGAACCGTATTACTCTGGCAACTACTCGACTCATCGATTCCGTTCTTGTAAGTCTTTCCTCACGGAAACGAAATAAACCAGATTTATTGCCCCTAGGGGCAATAAATCTTCGACAAAAGAAACGTTGGCTCTCCGCTCTTCCAAAATCAAAAAATCGTCTCTCTGCAGGACGATTTTTCGAGTCCACTAATTCAAAGAGGTGTTCACCTTGGAATTCGCTATTTTCTCAGCACGACCCACCGGTTGACTCCAACCATCCCTAAACCCGTATCATACGGATCATAACGTATTTTTAGAAAAAATGTTTGATCATGATACAATCTTTTTTTATGACAATCGGGTAAATTTTCTTTACGCAAATTTTCTTTAATCACTTATTCCACATACTGCGTACGATAACTGATTTGCCCGTCTCTATATTCATAGATCCTGTATGTAGCTTGCCTTTTCCAATACCCGGCTACAGGTCCTGATACAAACAATGGAACTCGACCAAGCCAGTGGAGTTCGTCACGGTGGAAGTGTCCGGCAATCACCGCTTTGACATTATATGTATTGATCATCTCCACAAAACGTTGGCGAAACAGATCCGTCCAGGCGCTGCTGAACCGATTGTTGTAGAAGTCATCCGCAACGGGGATATGTTGAAAGATGATAACAGGTTTATCTCCAGCATTTTTTAGCGCCTGCTCCACCCGCTCCAACCCTGTCCCACCTGAGAGTGATTTCGGTAGAGGTCCCAAGTAAGCAAAGAGACAAATGACGCCGGAATACTCTATCTGATAAAATGGCGGATTAAAATGTTCGCTGAATAAACGGTATGTTTCGTCCAGATCATAGCTGAGGATGTCATGGTTCCCAGGAGCATAGTAAATCGGCAGTTCCAGTCTGCCAATTGTGCGTTTGAAGTCTTCCACCAGTTTCTCGTCGTATATGCGCGTCGAAGTAATATCCCCGGTATGAGCCACGAAACCGATCTTCATCGGCATTTTTGAGATGGCATCAATAACACGCTCTGTCCGTTCGATATTCTCCTTTTCTCCGTAGTGAGTGTCGGTAATTTGAACGAAGTAAAAGCTGCTATCGCTGGGCGCGCCAAGGACTATGGGTTGCACCAATAGGATAAATAGGGACAAAACCAAAGAAAGAAATAAAAACGGTACTTTTTTTCTCATCGACACCTTCCTCCCTTTTTTATTGGTTGAGAGAGTTCCATAATTATTCCTGCGTTAATGATAAAACACAACCTCCTAATATTAGGAGGTTAATGTCTGAAGGTTATTCAAAATAATCTACGGAACGTCGGAAGGATTCTCTCACATGTTCCCGGGCGGCGGCCAGATCCTTTCGGCGCATGATCTCCAGGAGTTCTCGATGGCTCTCCAAGACCTTGGCCGGACCCAATACTCTTAAAGCCTTCCCGATGGGAAACGCGAAGAGTTGCATAACGGTACGTCCAATTCGAATAAAGGCGGGATTCCGTGACATCTCCAAGATGCCGAGGTGAAAACGGACATCGAATTCACCCAACCGGTCGAACTGACCCTTGTCCACTAGACGTTCGAACTCCGCCAGTTCCTGTTCCAGCCGCTGATAATCCTCTTCCACGGCCTTTTCCATTGCTAACTCCAATGCATCAACTTCCAGCAGGATCCGGAGTTCCAGGATCTCCTCCTTCGATCCTTTCTCGATAATTAGACTAAAGATCAACGGATTAAACATCGCTTCCGATATCGCCGTAGCGATAAAGGTTCCGCCCCGACGTTTGGATTGGATCACACCTAAGCCCGACAGGGTCTTTAAGGCTTCACGCAGTGCAGTCCGGCTGACACCCAATTCTTCGGCCAACTCCGGCTCTGGAGGAAGACGATCTCCAGGTTTTAAGTCTCCCCGAATCAACGATTGGGTGAACTGCCCGATGATCCGCTGAACGATGGTCTCCGTTTCAACTGGAGTGAAATGGAGAGTACGATGGTTGTTATTGCTCTTGTTCATAGATCGTATTATACGACAAATGACAATGCTTGTACAGAGGCTTCGGGTCAACCCTCTATGATAAGCAATCAGATTTAAGCCTATAGCAATAAATCATCCAAAAAAGAAAATCTGGCTCTCCGCTCTTCCAAAATAAAAAACGACCCTTAAGGCCGTCAATTAAAGCTTTTGGAGCGGGAAACGGGGCTCGAACCCGCGACATTCAGCTTGGAAGGCTGACGCTCTACCAACTGAGCTACTCCCGCAACGCAAAGTATATTATACCTCAGCTTTTGTTCCTTGTCAAGGGATTGATGGTCGGGGTGCAGGGATTTGAACCCTGGGCCTTCTGCTCCCAAAGCAGACGCGCTACCAAGCTGCGCTACACCCCGATCAGGAACACTAAAATAGTATACGAAAAAAAGAGCCGGACGTCAACTGGGAGAAACGGGAAAAATAAAATAATTAATCATAGTTATAAATAATGAATAGAAGCTTTTAACTCCCGTCCATTGGCGATGATCATTCCATACGAAGGTTTTCCGAGGCAACGTTCGCGTGAAAGACTGCCGGGGTTAAAGAGGGTTACTCCGTGATAAGCACCATGATACGGTTGGTGGGTATGGCCGAAGACGACCAAGTCGACTCCCATCTCCTTTGCTTTAAGCCCAATCCGCATCAGGCCCTGTTTCACACCATAGTGATGGCCATGGGTTAGAAAGACGTTCCATCGATCCAAAGCCAATTGAAGATCGTTCGGAAGATCCCCTGCAAAATCACAATTCCCTGCAACGCGTTGACAGGGAATCGTTGTTTCCAGCAAAAGACGATCCACATCCCGGCGGCCATCCCCGGCGTGGAGCAACAGATCAATGGGACCCATCGCCTTTAGTGCCTGTTGCAACTCATCAAACCCACCATGAATGTCGCTGACGACGCCGATCCGCACGTTACCCCTCCAACCCCTGGGCTCTTGAGAGATGAATCAATATGTCCCGCATTCGTGCCATGGCTTGTCCACGGTGACTGATCCGATTCTTCTCCGCCTCCGGCAACTGTGCCATACTCTGTCCGTTTGGCAGATAGAACAAGGGATCGTAACCGAATCCCCCGTCTCCTATCGGTGCCAACCCAATGCTTCCTTCACAAGTCCCCTCGGCCGTCCATGTCCGTCCCTTTGGTGAAGCCAGCGCCACCACAGAACGGAAACGAGCGCCGCGTTGATCGGCAGGAATGCTTGACAGATTTACCAAGAGTTTATCGTTATTGGCTTGGTCATTGCCATGCACACCCGCATAGCGCGCCGAATGGACACCCGGTGCTCCATTTAATGCATCGACTTCCAGCCCAGAATCATCAGCAAGCGCCCATTCACCGGTAACTTCTGCCGCAGACAGCGCTTTTTTAACCGCATTCTTCTCAAAGGTATCGCCGTCTTCCTCCACCGGTGGCGCTTCAGGGTACTCTTCAAGCAAGACCGGCTCCCAACCCGTTCCGATCAATAGTTCCTGCAATTCCCGGAGCTTCCCCTTATTCTTGGACGCCAGAACGAGTTTTGGCAACGCCGACCCCTCCGATCCGTTCCGTTAGCGGACCTAGAATACTCTTTTGTATTTCAACCAACTCATCAATGCCTTTTGCCGCCAAATCCATGAGTATTCTCATCTCTTGACGGGAGAACGGAGCCCCTTCGGCCGTTCCTTGAACCTCCACGATCTGACCGGCTCCGGTCATCACCAAATTCATATCCACGGAAACTTTGCTATCCTCTGCGTAATTTAGGTCCAATAACAGATCATTCTCCAGGATCCCGACACTGGTGGCCGCTAAATAATCATAGAGCGGCAATGGAGCCTTGGGATCCTTTGCGACCTTTGCCAATGCGTCGACCAGTGCAATAAAAGCACCAGTGATAGAGGCAGTCCGAGTTCCACCGTCGGCTTGAATCACATCGCAATCCAACCAAACCGTGCGTTCACCGAGGGCGCTCAAGTTTACCACCGAGCGAAGGGTTCGGCCGACCAACCGTTGGATCTCCTGGGTCCGTCCCGTGGGCTTGCCCTTAACAACTTCACGAATATTTCGCTGCGCCGTGGCTCTGGGAATCATAGCATACTCCGCCGTTACCCAGCCCTGGCCCGCCCCTCTCAGCCATTGCGGAACCTTCTCCTCAACCGTCGCGGTACAAATGACTTTGGTGTCCCCGACTTCAATGAGGACCGAACCCTCCGCATGCTTGATAAAGCCCCTCGTTATCCGGACCTCCCGGAGTTGATCGTTGTTTCGACCATCAATACGCAAACTGATTTCCTCCACTCTTACAGACCCAACGCCTGATTCTTCTTCTCATTTTGATAAGGTTTTCTACCTTCACGATATAGATTAGTACCCTGTGCATCGATGACCACCACCGCCGGAAAGTCTCGGACTTCCAAGCGATAGATAGCCTCAGGACCCAAGTCTGGGTAGGCCACGAGCTCCATCTTCTGAACGGTTCGGGAGATGAGTACACCGGCTCCTCCCAGAGTAGCAAAGTAGACGGCGCCATGACGCACAATGGCTTCAATCACTTCGGGTGAACGCTCTCCTTTGCCGATCATGGCGCCCAGACCCTCTTTCAAAAGTCGCGGCGTATATCGATCCATTCGTCCACTGGTGGTTGGCCCGGCCGAACCAATGATCTTTCCCGGGGGCGCCGGGCAGGGACCCACATAATAGATGGTTTCATCCTGAAGCGAGAAAGGGAGCTGTTCGCCACGTTCCAGACTCTCAAAGATTCGAAGATGGGCAGCATCACGGGCAGTATAGAGCACTCCGCTTAGTTTGACCGAATCTCCGGCTCGAAGCTTCAATCGATCGTCACGGGATAAGGGAAGGTTCAAACGAATCGGTTCGGACACATTCTCCCTCCTTTGATTCGGAATTCATCATGGAATGTTATGAACAGGTCGCATTCCAAAGCTTATAACCTAGAGCGTACATGAACGATGACGCAAGACATGACATGATATATTGACTGCCACCGGAAGCCCGGCAATATGTGTTGGATAGGTCTCAACCATTACGCCGAGTGCAGTGGTTCGTCCGCCCAGTCCTTGTGGGCCAATCCCAGTGTTGTTAATCTTCTCCAATAAACGCTCTTCTAATGCGGTAATTTCTGAATCGGAATGATGTGAACCAATGGGTCTTAACAATGCATGTTTTGCTTTGAGCGCCGCAATCTCCATCGTGCCGCCCACACCGACTCCAACGATCACCGGAGGACAAGGACTGGCGCCGGCTGCGAGGACGCATTCGAGCACAAACGCTTCAACACCTTCGATTCCTTGGGAAGGGGTTAACATCCTTAGCGCGCTCTTATTTTCACTGCCGAAACCCTTAGGAGCAACTGTAATCGAGAGTTTATCCCCCGGAACCATCTGGAGGTGAATTACTGGAGGTGTATTATCTCCAGTATTCACCCGTTTAAACGGGCTTTCGACAATTGAAGCGCGCAGGTAACCCTCGCCATATCCTTGAGCGACCCCCCGTCGAATCGCTTGATAAAAATCGCCGCCAACCACTGCCACTTCTTGTCCCAAATCCACAAAGACAATGGCCATGCCGGTATCCTGACAGATCGGCATATGTTCTGAACGAGCCAGAGAAGCATTCTCCAACAGTTGTTGAAGGCATTCCTTGCCGACGGGTGATTCTTCCTGGGCTATGCTTCGGGTCATGGCCGCTTCCCAGTCCGCCCCTAAAATCCAGTTGGCCTCTTGACATAGCTCTGCCACAGCCCTGGTAATTTCCTCCACCGATAACTCCCGCATCGCCTCACCCCCATCTTCTCCCTCATATTCCATATTATCTTATACCAAGCCGAAAGGGGTGTCAACGGAAGGGAAAGGAGAAAAGAGAAAAGGGGAAAAATAAAACTCACCCTTCAAACTTCAACATTCTCTTACTCCCCCACCAGCATGCCAAAGGTCTGGGCGTCGAGGCGTTGAACCGCTTTAGACACCAATTCGATGCTGTACTCCAGATCCTGCAGCGAGATGAACCCTTGATGGCTATGGGCGTAGCGAACCGGTACCCCAACAACAACGGTGGGTATGCCTTCTCCCTCGATGTGAGCAGGACCCGCGTCAGTGCCTCCCGATGATCGGACCGCTGTTTGACAGGGGATACCCTCTTTACGGGCTATATCCAGTAACCATCGGACCATTCGCCGATGGGCGATCATCGACGGATCATAGAAACGCAGCTGGGGTCCACGCCCCACCGCAGTCTGCGCCGATGCTCCGGGGCGCTCATCGGTGGGAGCGCCCTCCAGAACAAATAAAACATCGGGACGGAGATGGCGGACTGCAGCACGAATACCGCGGGATCCAACTTCCTCCTGAACGGTACCAACGGGCAATAGCATGTTGGGATGGACAGCGACTCGTCGAAGCACCTCCAACAGCAAGGCGCATCCCACCCGATCATCCATGGCCTTGCCTAGAATTAAACCCGATGGGAACAGTCGAGGGATTCCATCGGGCACTCCCATATCTCCGATGGCTATCCCCAGCAACTGAAGATCATCCCGATTCATGGTTCCAAAATCCAAATGAAGTTCTTCAATGCGCGGAGCTCGGTTTTTCTCGTCCTCTCTCATGAAATGAGGGGGCAGTGACCCAACAACGCCGTGGTACTCTTGGCCCAAAGCATTTCGAAAACGAAAGCGCTGTGCCGGTAACACATGGACCGGCCAAGCACCCAAGGGAACAAAACGGCCCCAGCTCTCATCCATCAATGTCTGCACCATGACACCGATCTCATCCATATGAGCAGCTAACATCACCCGGGGATGCTCTCCAACACCCGGAAGCTCGGCCATGATATTGCCCAATCGTTGAACTCGCCAGGGCAGATGCGGGCAGAGCTCCCAGAAGAGCCTGCGAATCTCGTCTTCCTCTCCCGGCGGTCCATAAGCGGCCGAAAGCTTCATAACCAAATCGGATAAAACATCGTTATTCATCTATCGTCATCTCTTTCCGTATCAAGTTGGGGTCCAACGACGATCTCCATTAGCGCACCCCGCAGAAGATCCAAGGCAGGACCTGGCTCATCCTTCACCAAAAGTCCAAGGGTGGTTAGAACATAGTCGCGGTCGATCCAAAAACGGGGGTGTCGAGGTTTTAGCCGTTCCGGAGCAGCGGGATCAAAGAGCATACCCCTTAAAATCGTGGCGGGATCATCCTCAGCAGCCAACACGCCGCCTGTACCGATGACATGCGCTAACTCTGTTAGATCTTTCCCGCTCTGGATATAGGTTGTCCCAAAGGGTGTATTTACAATCTCCATCAATCCGACATGCCGATCGGCTGCGCCTTTGGCCGCCAAAAAACCTAAGGTTTGGTCGAGCCTGACCTCCTCCAGGCTTTCCGGAATATACCCCGCATCGTTAATCCGCCGCGCAATGCCCGCTTCAATCAACTCAGAGGCAAGACCGCTCAAATCCACCAGCCTCTCCATTCCCATATGCTCCAACAATGAGTAAGCGCTGTATCTCATCCCCAGATCGCCCTCGACGGTTCGTTTTACATGAGGCTCTGGCAAGCCTTTAAGCGAGACATGGGGCTTGGTCGGCAGGCCCGAAGCGATGGTATGAAGATCGGTGGTGGCTCCACCAATGTCGATGAGGGCTAATTCTCCCAACCCTTGTCGCACTCCATCTCCCTCGGCCAAGCATTCCGCCGCCGCCAATACCGAAGAAGGCGTCGGCATCATAATCCCGTCAATGTCTTTTAAAACGCGATCCAAACCTTTGGCTTGAATGATACGCTCCAAAAAGATCCGACGAATCTCCGCTTGGACGGGGGCGATCTCAACGCGGCCCCGTCCCGGCATCACATTATCCACCCGATAACAGACCTTTCCGTGGCTGCGCAAGATCTCTTCCGCGTCAGGAACGGCTTCCCTATTCCCTGCGATAATCACCGGGGATCGAAGCGGGCTCATCGACAACACCTTTGCATTATGCAGCATGGTTTGTTGATCTCCGCCGTCGGTACCCCCCGCTAAGATCAAAAGGTCCGGATCTGATGCTGTGATCGATGCCATCTCCCCCGGTCCCAAGCAGTACCCGTAAGTTCCTATGACACGGGCTCCGGCGCCAAGCGCCGCCCGGCGAGCCGCTTCCACCGTCAACTCGGGAACCAGTCCGACGGCGACCATTCGCAGACCCCCGGCCGCACTACTACACGCTAATTTGCGCTGGTACGAGAGGGGGCCGGTGATCTGCTCCAGTTTAGCTTCGGCTTGCCGTAAACCCAGCTCAATTCCTTCACGAATCGTCGTAAAGGAGCGCGTTGTTCCAAGAATTGCCGGTCTATCCAGATCGACTGCGGTCAATTTAGTATATGTGCTGCCAAAATCGATCAATAAATAACACTTCATTGCTATCCTCCCATTGACAAGGATTGTCGAACGAATTCAGGTATTCCTTTATGCAGTCTCTTTTTCCTGCATAAACCTAAGATTTTCCCATCGGTCAACACGCAATGAATTTCTCTTCGGAATTAAAGGATTTTTTCCATATTATAGCTAATTAGTAATCGAAGAAAGGAGGTTCATGATTATGGCTGCATGGTGGGGAAGCATCTCTGCTTTCCAACGGTTTTTCTGGTGTTTTGCCATTCCTTTCTCCCTGATCTTCCTTATCCAAACCCTTATGACCTTTTTGGGTCTAGGCGGCGGTGAAGATGTCGATATCCCGGATGATCCTCAAGGTATTGACGATATTCAAGGCGGTGAAGGTCATTCCGGCTTTATCCTCTTTACCTTTCAAAATATCGTCGTCTTCTTCACGGTCTTTGGCTGGGCCGGCATCTTTGGGATCCATGCTGGTTTCAGTGAAGTCGTCACGAGTTTTCTGGCATTCCTGATGGGTTTAATCGTTATGTTTATCGTCGCTGGTCTGTACTTCATGATGTCCCGTTTGACGGAGAGCGGCAATATCAGTCTAACAAATGCAGTGGGAGCGATAGGAACGGTCTATCTTCCCATACCCCATCGCCGCTCCGGTTCAGGTCAGGTTCAACTCTCGATCCAGGGATCCATCCGTGAGATCGAGGCGATGACCGATGGAGAGCCTTTGCCTACAGGAACCCTAGTCCAAGTCACGACTCAGGTAAACAACCAAATCGTCCTTGTAAAAAGAGCCGATACCATCGATTGAAAGGAATGATTCCATTTGTATGAAGGTGATTTCTCCTTCGTTATCCTCTTGGCGGTTATCGCCATCATCGTGTTTTCCATCTTCTCCGCGATCCTAAAACGGTACAAGCGTTGTCCATCGGATAAAATTTTAGTTATCTATGGAAAAATCGGTAAGTCCCACGATGGATCCACGCGATCGGCCCGATGCATTCATGGCGGCGCCGCTTTTATCATACCGGTCTTTCAGAGTTATGAATTCTTAGACTTAACGCCCTTTTCGATTGAAGTCAATCTAACAAAGGCTTTGAGCCGCCAAAACATCCGTGTGGATGTCCCATCCCGTTTTACCGTCGGCATCTCCACCGAGCCCGGTGTCATGACCAACGCAGCCGAACGTCTGCTGGGAATGAAACAGGATCAAATTCAGGAATTGGCCAAAGACATCATCTTCGGTCAGCTTCGTCTCGTTATCGCCACGATGGATATTGAGGAGATCAACTCCGATCGCGATAAATTCCTGGCCTTTGTCTCCAACAACGTGGAGGCCGAATTGAAGAAGATCGGGCTTAAGCTGATCAACGTGAATGTCACCGACATCAAGGACGAATCCGGCTATATTGAAGCCCTCGGTAAGGAAGCTGCGGCGAAAGCCATCAACGACGCCAAAAAGACCGTGGCAGAAAAAGACCGAGATGGCGCCATCGGTGAAGCCAACGCCCAACGGGATGAACGGATCCAAGTCTCCGATGCCAATGCTCGCGCAGTAGAAGGCGAAAACCAAGCTAAGATCGTGGTGGCCGACTCCGATGCAGAACGCCGGGAACGTGAAGCTGAGGCCAACCGTCGCGCCATCGCCGCGGAGAAGGTCGCATCCGCAAAAGCTTTGGAAGAAGCTTATTCCGCTGAGCAGCAGGCTGAAACCGCCCGTGCCGAGAAAGAACGCGCCACGCGCATGGCGGATGTGGTTATCCCGGCTGAGATCGAAAAACAGAAGATGGAGATCGCCGCCGAAGCCGAGGCCGAACGAGCGCGCCGCTTAGCAAAAGGACAGGCCGATGGTGTCCTCTTTGAGATGGACGCCCGCGCAAAGGGGTTATACGAGATTCTAAGCAAGCAAGCGGAGGGCTTTGAGAAGATCGTCTCAGCAGCTGGCGGAGACTCTCGAGACGCCGTTTTGATGATGATCGCGGATAAACTTCCCGAGTTGGTGAAGACACAGGTCGAAGCCGTGAAAAATCTTAAGATCGATAAGGTTACTGTCTGGGACAGCGGCAGCGCCAATGGCACGCCCACAACAGCCAATTTTCTATCCGGCATGTTCAAATCCATTCCTCCACTGGAAGATCTGTTCCGAACCGCTGGAATGCAGCTCCCAGCTTACCTGGGCCAGAAGGAAACAGCATCGTCCGATGAGAATGATAAAACCGAATAAAATGATTGATGAACGAAGCCACTGGCAAACAGCCAGTGGCTTTATGTTTTATCGAACTACTGAATCCTGAACAATATTTATAACAATTTTTTTAAAAAGAAGGATCTTCAAATAGCATCGTCGAACATTTGTTCGTATTAAAGCTATTGGAGGAATGAATCATGGAAAAAATGATTGCCTATTGCGGAATCGTCTGCTCGGAATGCAAAGCGTATATGGCCACCCAAACCAACGATGATCAGCTCCGGGCCGAGGTCGCCAAGGAGTGGTCGGAAGAATATGGTTGTACGTTTCATCCCGAGGATGTAAACTGCGATGGTTGCACATCCGCAAGTTCGAGACTGATTGGCCATTGCAATGAATGTAACATCCGCGCCTGTGGCCTTTTAAAGAACGTTGCCAATTGCGGCCATTGCAACGACTACATCTGTGAGCAGTTAAACGCCTTTTTTCAACAAGTCCCTGTGGGTAAAGATACTCTCGACGGCATTGCCAAACAACGGATTGGAAAAGAATGATCTACTAGAGAAGATCAAACGCTTGTTATATATTTCCATATTGTTGGCTCTAATCTTCCCAGGGTTTACCTCCGATGGATAAAGTGAGGGTTAAACCAGGGAGGGATTTTAAAGTGAAACGGATTATCTGCCTTTGTGTAATTGGGCTCTTGTTAATCATGGCTGGAACTGTACTAGCCGACGAGAATCTGCCTACACAGGAATCGTATTCAGAAGGCTCTGTCCCTATTCAGCTCGTGGACCTCTTGGATGCGCGTGTCATGTGGGCTGATTTCTCAATCGACTTGACACAAATGCGGGAGCAAACACAAAACCCATTCATATCCAGAAAAACTCAGGAATTCTATTATGGTTGGTATCGTCGTTATAACCTATGGTCCTACCAAACGCATACTAAATATTAGAATAAGAAAGCACAATGAATCCGCCTCAAATGAGGCGGATTCATTGTGTACAACCCATCGTAGCCATGGATGCTAATCCCGCATAACAGTCTAACCCTTCGCTTCGGTTCCCTGCTGAACTTTGGACCAGTAACGGAGAATGGCTTGAAACATCCCTTTAGCCATATTCTCCCGGAACTCTGCTGTAGCAATGATGGATTCTTCCCGGTAGTTAGAGAGAAATCCCATCTCCACAAGAACCGAGGTCATTTGAGTCTCCCTGATGATGACCAGATCTTTATTGGTCTTGACCGAAAGGGCATTAAGCCCAGTCGCTTTTGTCATCTCTTCCAAAAGCAAGCTTGCTAAACGCTGACTATCCCTTCGGTCGGGATAATGGAAGACTTCAACTCCATTGACATTGGGATTGGGATGGAAATTCGTATGGACACTGATGAAAAGAGATGCTCCCGCCCGATTGCCAATGGATGCCCGTTCATACAGACTGTAATATCGATCTTCCATCCGGGTCATAACAACGCGTGCACCGGCCTCTTCCAATAATTCTTTCAGGCGAAGCGAGACATCGAGGTTAACATCCTTCTCACGAACACCTTGGCTGCCCATGGCGCCGGCATCGGCTCCGCCATGGCCGGGATCAAGCACCACGACTCTTCCCTGCAGCGGCAGCTTCTTCATACGAACCATCATAACGCGTCGGTCCGCTGTGAATGCCGTCTCATAACCCATAGAATTTTGTAGATCGATCTCGATCTCAACTTCACTGGACCCAGCCTGTTTTGCCCGGATAGACTGAATTGGCAATGCCAAATCCGGAATATCCAGGGAACCTCCAGCCAGTTTGGCATAGTGCAGCTTAAAGGTTAAGCGTTCCGGATCCTTGGAGCGCACCACGGTTTCGTTGATCTCCCCGGTGCTCTCGATATGCAAAGCCCCGCCCGAAGCGTCTTGCATCCACTCTACCCGTCGAATCTCTTGTTGTGTACGAGCAGCGATACGGTTCGGAACTTTTCGATCAAAACCCACAAAACATGTCGTGGGTCGCTGCAAATCCAGAACAACCCGAACCACATGGTCCTTGAACTGACTGACCCGTACGCGGCTAACCCAATTTCCTTCTCCGGGAATAGCCTCCACTTGCTTTGCTAAAGTTGCCTCGTGGATGTCGATAACCAACCGCATGGGGTTCATCATCACTTCGGTCGAATATTTCACCGGCGCTGAGGCGTCAATCTCCACACGGGGATCTCCCTGATTGGGAACGAATCGGATCGATTGGACCAATGCATCGAAGACGATCATCAGTTGATTTTTATTGTTTTCAGGAGTGATAATACGATAGCCGGTCAGTTGCGGGAGATCAAAGACCATCCGGAAGACATCTTCTCGAAATTGATTGATACGAATCTTCTCCACCGTCTCCGACGGCGTCCAACCTTCCTCAAGGTAAGGAAATCGCCGCACACCTTCCAAGTCCACCACGAGGCGATCGGGGTTTGTCAGGAGATAATTCGTGGTCTTTACAGGCCGGGTTGTTTGAAAGATTACCGCCGGTCGTCCCTGATATGTTGATGATTTTATAAACAATAGATAGTTTTCTTCCCAATGGAGCTCGATCTGTTGACCCGTTCGTTTCGACTTAATCCCCATGTCTTTGACAATCTCTAGCGGAATCCAGAGTCCACCCTCTCTGACGAGGGGTCCATAGGATAGCTTTTTTGTTTTCCCATCCCAGTTAATGGAGGTTTTTTCCTCCGTCATCCTTACCATCAATCCACCCAACCGTAATGTTGCGTTGCCTGTTTCAGCATCCCATTGAGTCGCCGCATAAAGCGCCGAGGAGAAAAAGGATAGGGAAAGATAGACGCGGTCTTTAATCTGCATCGCCTGACCTTGTTCCGCGCTTAACGCCTCTCCTTCAAGGGTGATCCCCAACATAACCGGTTTCACTTCAGCCATGACGGTCGATGCAATGAATAGGATTAAGATGATGAATAACAAACGGTATTTCACCTAACAATCCTCCTTGGGACTCTACGATTGGCTTCTTGACCATTTCGCCTCCAAACCGTCATCTCCTGCAACATACCGCGTCTTTTCGAGGATTTCCGTCAAGGAAGATAAAGGATCCGTCTACCGATGGAGCAACAAAAAGCTACCCCCATCTCAACGAGAAAGGGGTAGTTATCTCTCTATTGGCGTTCCAGTTGAGCATATCCGGCCATGAGCTGTTTGATGCCGAGTCCAGGGAAGGCTACGCTTAACATGGCATCCCCTCCCGAACCGTTGACGGCAACAATGGTACCCGGGCCAAATTTAGCATGAATGACTTTATCACCTGTACTCCAAGAACCGCCATCACTCTTTGGCCGCGGAGCTGAAACAGCTGCTTCACGTCGTGTCGACGCCGAAGAGCCCGCATAGGTCATTCCGCGGGAGCGCATCTCCACAGCGGGTTTTCGTAGATCGTTGACGAGGCTTTCTGGAACCTCCTGTAAAAAACGGGAGGGAACACATCCCTGCGTACCGCCGTAAATAGTTCGGAGCGATGCATGGGTCAAATAGAGACGTTCACGCGCCCGCGTTATCCCGACATAACATAGGCGGCGTTCCTCTTCAAGTTCACTGGGCTCCATGAGCGTGCGACTATGAGGAAAGATCCCTTCCTCCATGCCGACAAGGAAGACGACGGGAAACTCCAATCCCTTGGCGGAATGAAGCGTCATCAGAACCACGGCATCTCCATTAGTGTCGTAGGCATCCACATCCGCCACCAACGCCACAGTCTCTAGAAAAGCTGCTAGGCTCTTTACATCGCTGTTCTTCTCAAACTCCGTGGTCATACTAAGAAACTCATCCAAGTTCTCCAGACGTCCTTTGGCCTCGACGGTGCCCTCATTACGCAACTCCGCCAAGTAGCCCGTCTCCTCCATGATCTTGCGGGTCAATTCGGAGACCGGAAGTGTTTCGGCGCTCATCATGAAGTTAACCATGATTCCATGAAACTGGCTCATCGGTTTGGTAGCGCGTCCCGTTAGGCCAGGAGCCTCTCCGGCCCTTTCCAGGCCTTCCATGAGCGAGATCTGTTCATCATCGACAAAACCCAACAACCGCTCGATGGATGCGTCGCCCAGACCGCGTTTGGGCGTATTGACGATCCGTCGAAAACTGACCCGATCCGCAGGATTGTGGATAAATCGAAGGTACGCCAGGATATCACGGATCTCTTTACGATCGTAGAATCGAAGGCCCCCCACGACCCGGTAAGGAATGCCCCTTGCTACAAAGGCTTCTTCAAAAGAACGGGATTGGGCGTTGGTTCGGTATAAAAGAGCAAACTCCCGAAAGGTCTTGGCTTCCTTCTGAATCAACTTATCGATCTCCCCGGCGACCCAGGCCGCTTCCTCCCGTTCATCCCCTGCCTTATACTTCTGGAGCTTATCTCCGGTTTCATTCTCGGTCCAGAGTTGTTTCTTCTTGCGGTTAAGGTTGTTTTTGATGACGCCGTTGGCTGCATCAAGAATGGTCTGGGTGGAACGGTAGTTCTGCTCCAGCTTGATCACTTTTGTTTCGGGATAATCTCGCTCAAACTCTAGTATGTTGCGGACATCGGCGCTGCGAAAGGAGTAGATGGATTGATCGTCATCCCCCACCACGCAAAGATTGCGGTAGAGCGCCGCTAAGAGTTTGACCAAAACATATTGGGCATGGTTGGTATCTTGGTACTCATCGATCATAATATACCGAAAACGCTCTTGATACCGGCGGAGAACTTCGGGATGCTCCCGAAAGAGTTTGACGGTGAGCATGATCAGATCGTCAAAGTCAGTGGCCTGATTCCGTCGGAGCTTCTTTTGGTAGATTGGGTAGACGCGCGCCACGGTATTACCCCAAAAATCCGCGGCTTTCTTGTCATATTCCTCGGGGGTAATCAGTTCGTTCTTTGCAGAGGAGATGGAGGCCAATACGGCACGGGGATTAAAGTTCTTCTCCGACAGATTCAATTCGCCCAGCACCTCTTTGACGACGGTCTGTTGGTCCTGGGAATCGTAGATGATGAAACTCTTGTCCAAGCCGATACAATGGCCTTCCGCCCTTAAAATACGGACGCAAGCGGCATGAAAGGTACTGACCCAGATGGATTCGCCGGCTGGCCCCACCAGGTTTGCGACACGTTCCTTCATCTCCCCCGCCGCCTTGTTGGTGAAGGTGACGGCCAAGATATTTCGGGGATCGACGCCTTGGGTCAGCAGATAGGCGATGCGGTGGGTCAGGACACGGGTCTTGCCCGAACCGGCCCCCGCCAAAATGAGAAGCGGTCCATCGATATGGCAGACCGCTTCGTGCTGCGCTGGATTGAGTCCTTCGAGAAATTGCATTGAGGATGACAACTCCCTTGTTTCATTGGTTTAACGACTGTTTCGATTTGAAGGAGAATTATTCCTTCTTGATGAGAGGGAACTTTTCTTCTCAGCATATTTAAAATATTGCGGCGTATCATGGCATCATGTAAAATAAGTACAATACGATAAAGTATGATATCCGCTTTAGGAGGATTCCCATGAGCCAATTTACTGCACTGATCATGTTTTCAGTGGCGGCACTCCTTATTGTGGTTGGAGTCCTTGTCAAGTATGGCAAGTGTTACTTCCTGATCTCCGGCTATAACACCATGTCTCCAGAGAAGAAAAAGAACGTTGATGTGGAAGGCCTAGGTCGCTTCCTGGCCCATCGCGTCTTCATCATGGCAGGACTTATTGTTCTCGGAGGCGTATCAGGAATACTTGGCTACCTTTGGGGTCCGGTCATCACTTTCATCGGGATTATGGTCGTTTGCTGTATTACACTGATCGGTGCACAAAAGTTCGACGGCAACACCCGCACCCCGGAGGGGAAGACGAAGCCCAGCGTTTACCTGATCGTTGGTTTTATTATACTGATTTTTGCAGCGATCGTTGGTATGACGATCATGGCGGCAAGGGAATCGCATGTGGATATCGACGGTGATGTCATTCGCATCAGCGGTATATACGGCGCAGAGATCCCCCTGCGTGAAATCGAAGCGGTGCGCTTAACCGAAGAAATTCCGGTGATCAAGAGGAAGACCCATGGTTTTGATTTTGGTCCCATCCTCAAAGGATATTTCAGCATCGAGGGTATAGGTAGGGTAAAGCTCATTCTTCGGCAAGATGCTCCTCCCTTCGTCTGGATTCGGTATCGGGATGAATGGATTATCGTCAATTACAAAGAACCGAGTCGTACTCGCCGTTTATATCTCCAACTAACTACCTAGAAAATACCCTATGTCGTCCACGCCAACTTAAGATTTTCATTCCTTCGCTTGCGTCAACGGTTGTTGACGTGGCCGACTACTTAGAAAATACCCCTTGTCGTCCTCGTCAGCTTGAATTTTCATCGTTTCACGTGCGTCAGCTCGCTGGGGTGGGCGACTACCTAGAAAATGCCTCTGGAGTACCCTCACCCCTAACCCCTCTCCCGATACATCGGGC
>OBJA01000308.1_pt1 | contig 44851 bp, 33 predicted proteins | sample 1519751 | NCBI WGS metagenome assembly OBJA01 (sample SAMEA3881238, study PRJEB22517) | soil metagenome | biome: lake sediment; feature: soda lake sediment; material: sediment, water from around vicinity | place: India | collected 2013-12-23 | depth 3 m
TAACTTTATTTATGGCTTTTTCTATGATATAATATCTTGGATTATAAGGAGGGCTAAACATGTACCCAGAAGACTTAAAAGAACAACAAATTATTCGTCGTGAAAAAGCGACGGAATTAAAAAATAAAGGTGTCGAACCATTTGGTCAAAAATTTGTTAGAACACACGATGCTAAATCAATTTTTGAGACCTATGGTCAAGATGATCACGATACTCTTGAGCAAAAACAAGTTAAAGTGATAGTTGCTGGTCGAATCATGCTTAAACGCGGTCAAGGAAAAGCAGGTTTCATGCATTTAAAAGACCGTGATGGTCAAATTCAAATTTATGTAAGATTAGATCATATTGGCGAAGAAGCGTATGACATTTTTAAGTCTGCAGATTTGGGTGATATCGTTGGTATTGAAGGTGTTTTATTTCGTACGAAAACAAACGAACTCACTATCAAAGCAGATGTTTTTACACATCTAACGAAAGCTTTACGTCCACTACCTGATAAATTTCATGGCCTACAAGACAAAGAAGAAGCCAGACGTAGACGTTATGTTGATTTAATTGTTAACGAAGAATCTAGAAGAGTAGCCATGCTTAGACCAAAAATCATTCGCTCTATTCAACGTTTTTTTGATAACAAAGGCTTTATTGAAGTTGAAACACCTGTGCTTCACTCTATACTTGGTGGCGCAGCAGCACGTCCATTTGTTACGCATCATAATGCACTCGATATGGACTTCTACTTAAGAATTGCTACTGAACTACCTTTAAAAAGACTAATTGTTGGTGGATTAGAAGCTGTCTATGAAATAGGTAGACTCTTTAGAAATGAAGGTATGGATGCAAAGCATAATCCTGAGTTTACAACCATCGAAGCATATCTTGCATATGCAGATATGGAAGATATGATGGACTTAGTTGAAGAATGCTTATCAACAGTGACTTTTGATACATTAGGCACTTATGACATTGATTTTAACGGCATACTCATCCATATGAACCGTCCATGGAAAAGATGGCACATGGTTGATGCTATCAAAGAGATGTCAGGTGTAGACTTTTGGAAACAAATAACCTTAGATGAAGCAAAAGCTTTAGCTAAAGAACATGATATACATGTTGAAAAACATTACAGTTATGGCCATATCGTTGAAGCATTCTTTGAAAGATTTTGTGAAGATCAAATCATTCAACCAACCATGGTATATGGACATCCGATAGAAATTTCTCCACTTGCTAAAAAGAACGCACAAGACCCAAGATTTACTGATCGCTTCGAATTATTCATTAATAAATCGGAATACGCTAATGCATTTAGCGAGTTGAATGACCCTATTGATCAAAGAGAAAGATTTGAAAATCAGTTAAAAGAAAAAGCGTTAGGAAACGATGAAGCAAACGAAATGGATATCGATTTTGTTGAATCTTTAGAGTATGGTATGCCACCTACTGGTGGACTTGGAATCGGTATCGACCGCTTTGTCATGCTTTTAACCAATACACCTAATATTCGTGATGTTATTTTGTTCCCTCATTTAAAACATCGATAAAATTAAAAGTAACTGGCGACAGTTGCTTTTTTTATCATAGAGTAATGTATAAATTATATGGTAAAATATCTTTGAAAAAGGTGATAAAAATGGCTCAAATCAAAGTATCTGACTTAAAAAAATCTTTCCTTACAGGTAAAGTAAACACTCCAGTCCTCAGAGGTCTAGATTTTTCTATTGAACAAGGTGAATTTGTTGCCCTAGTGGGACCATCAGGATCAGGTAAAACAACACTTCTTTATGTGCTAGGTGGACTTGAGCCCTATCAAGAAGGCTCAGTTCAACTGTTTGAACGTGAACTAAGTACCTACTCAAATCAGGAAAAAGCAAATTTAAGATCAAAACGCATCGGTTTTGTATTCCAGTTTTTTAATCTAATACCAAACTTAACTGTCTACGAAAATATTCTTTTAGCTGCTGTCCTTGGTGAAAACAAAAGTCGAAATGATATCTTAAATATATTAAACATCGTTGGTTTATCCGATTTTATCGATTATTATCCTTCACAGTTATCCGGTGGTATGCAACAAAGAGTTGCCATTGCAAGATGCTTAATCAACAACCCTGATATTATTTTCGCAGATGAGCCTACAGGTAATCTCGATTATAAAAATGGTAAAACCATTATGGAACTGTTTGAAAAGTTAAATAAGGACTATCAAAAAACAATCCTCATGGTAACTCATAATGAAGATACTACCGCTTACGCAAATCGAATCATACATTTGCTCGATGGAAAGGTGGTACATGATGAAAGAAAATCTCAATAAACTGAGATTTGTTTTGCGTTATGCATTAAAAAATGTATGTTATCACCCCATGCGATCATTATTGATTGTCATAGGTTTTTTAGCATTGACAACTTCTCTTTTACTAGGATCTTCTTTAACTTCTTTTTTCAATGTGTATTTTTATGGTGAGTTAGAAGAAAGGTATGGAACATCCGATATTAAAATGTCAGCAAGCCCCTTAAGTGATGCTCGCTTTTTTTCAACTCGCGATTTAAATAATGATCTACTTGGTGATATCATCGTTGATTATATTCCTTTTTTTGAAATCGATGTTTTAGTTGAGACTCAAACAGATGAAAAGTTTTATGTTCATCTATTTTCTTCTACCCTAACTCAATTTAGAAAAATATCTAATCAAAATCAAATCACGCATCATGTGCTTTCTCAAAACGAAGTCATCATCACAGAATCTATGGCGTATACATATCATCTATCGCTCAACGACGAACTTACTTTATACTCAAAAGATTTAACTAGAACTTATCAAATTGTAGAAATTGTAGAAGATGGTAAACTTTTTAAAGATAATGCTATTTACTTAGACAAGTCCTCTTCTTTTAACTTCTTTTTAGAATCACTTAATCCTTCCTATGCTTCATTAAATCCATCATCACTTGTTAATATTCACAACACTGTTTATATTGATATTGCTGATGATGTGACCTTTGATGAAGCAGTATCGTTAATCACAACTATATCTTCTTATGAACACTTAACATATGATCAACTCATTGATCCTGCTTTTGTTAATGAAACCATTAACAGAAACATCAGTGCATTCAACATGATTATTAGTGTAGTTATACTTGCAGTTGTTTTAGTTCTATACACAACATTATTAACCTATTTTGATGATAAACGTAAAATGTTTGCTGTGATTGAAACGCTAGGTGGTAAAAAAAGTTTTTCATATAGCATTATTTTAGTTGAAATGTTTATCTATTTTATATCTTCTTTTATATTGTCTATCTTAGCTTCTAATTTTATGATTGCTTATGGTATTAAGGTTTTAAATTCTCCTGTGAATTACACCATTCCACTTAGATATATGCTTTTAGTTGCTACTTCAATTTTACTCGTTTTCATGACAACTTCTTTTATCTTTTTCTACCAGTTCAACAAAAATGCAGCCATTCAACAAACAAAAGATTCTGGTCATGAAGTTAGTTTTAGATTAAGTACATCAGGACTCATCGCTTTATTATCATTGACCCTATATTTTGTTTTAGAAATCAATCAAGTCGCTCTATATTTATCTTTTACAAAATCTCTTTATCAAGTCATATTATCAATCATATTCATGCTATCATCAGGCTTTTTTATAACAAAGCTTGTCATTCGTATGCTACATATTAAAAAGAATCCATTCATTTTATCCCTACATTTGAAAACACTTTTTTCAAAAAGAGCACTTTATCAATATATTTCAGTTTTACTCATTTCATGTTTAAGCATCTATCTCATTATAGCAATTAATGGATATATGGTCGTCAGACAACGTGATTATGAGAATCAATATAACCTTGATTTAGTTGTGACTAATATCATCAATGACTACGAAATAACCTATCAAGAAATTTCAAATCTTGAAGAAGTTGGTATTGTTTCAAAAGTTGGTTTATTTCAAGATGTAACCATTAATGAGCTTGATGATGCCATTCATGATTTTGTTTCTATGGACTCATCTCACATCTCATATTACTTCAATTTAGATATTTCAGAAGAAGCTTTATCGCGTTTAAACTCTGATTATCCTGTCATTTTATTACCTAATAGTTATCGATATCTTCACCTTATGAAAATTGGAGATTCAATATCGATTAATATGGGTTCATATGGTCAAGAAATACATTTTATCATTGGTGGTTTTTTTGAAAAACAACTTAATAATCTAGCGTTTTCTAACCTCTCATTTGTTGATGAAGAGAATTTTGGTGTGAATTCATTATTTGTTAATGCTAAAGAGGATAAACTTGAACTAAATGACCTTCTGCTTGATTTATACAGTAGTAAACTCATCTATATCATCGATTACAATTATTTTGTTGCTCGTCTCGTTAATGATATGCAACAAATCACATCTTATCTCAATACGATTATCTTTGTCATTTTATTTTGTTTTGTCTTATCGATTGTTAACCACTCGTATCTTCTTTTCAATCAAATGAAAAGTGTCTATTCAAGATTATTTGTTTTAGGATATTCTATTAGAAAAATGCAAACATATCATGCTTTTGAAAGTTTAATCATACTTCTCATGTTATTGTCCATCTCTAGTTTGACATACATCATGATTGGTACAAAATTAAACCAATTCATTCTCTTTTTCGGAAGTTATGAACCGATTCATTTTGATTCATCTTCTTTATGGATAGGACTTATATTCATTACAATGCTATATATCATAACGAAATCATTTTACATGATTAAACTAGGTAAAATACATCCACAAGACGTTTTAAAAACATTTTAATATCTCAATTTTTATCAAAATCACACTTGCCATCAGCTCTTTTAATGCCTTAGTTAAAAGAAATGTGTCTGTAATTACATACAAATGCGCCCTAATAATTGAATAGGTATAGTAAATATTGTATAATTAAGTTAATCTTTAACATGTATTAGTTGTTTATAAAATTATAGCGATCAAATCCATTTTTTAATCGACTATAATAGTTTGTTGGTCACACGTGGGGAACCCACAAATTTGGAGGAAAAAAATGAGAAAAGTTTTAGGTTTATTACTTTTAATGATCTCAGTATTTGTGCTTGTTTCATGTAAAGATGATGTTGATACTTCAATCGCATCACCAAAAAATGTCACACTTACTGAAGGTGTTTTATCGTGGAGTGCTGTTAGTGGAGCAGATTCTTATATCGTCTATGTAGACACACGTCCAATTGAAGTTTCAGGTACACAGCTTGATTTAACTCAAGAATACATTCTTGTAGGACAACATGTAATCACAGTTGTTGCAGTTAAGGGAGATAAGCAATCAATTCCTTCTTCTGCGGTCACATATACCGTAGTTGCGGTGTCTAATCCAGAAAATATTGCTGCAGGTGTATTACTTGTTTTCGATGATTCTTTCACGCCTAATATGACTAGAAATGATTTTGGTAGTGATTCGGAATATGAAAACTATTTATCAACACTTCGAATGGTAAATGCTTATGCTGAAGCTACAGCTGGCATTAACATGACTGAAGAAAATGCTGTTGGTTTATTCCAAGACGTCTTTGATATGTCATTTACTGGCATGCCAGATAACGTGACTGGTTTAATGGATGCAATGGAAATGTTTGACACTCATCAAGCAACACCTTATGCAACTGCAACCATTTTATATCACATGGTCTTAGTCTCAATGGAAATACAGCTAGAAGATGAAATCGAGTATGATTACGGCAATCCAGAAGAAACTGCAGCTATGATTGAAGCGCTTGAATTAAATGCAGCAATAACTATTCAATCTTTAGAAATGGCAATCAGCTTTGTTATGGATTTCAAAAATGAAATGTCTAACAACGTGATTGGATTACTTGATCAAGCAATTGAAGGCGAAGAAGCTTTAACAACTTCTGAAATCGTTGTTATTAAAAATGAAATCATAGGCATTCTACAAGACGTTATGCCTTCTGCAGCTGACTTTGCATTCTTATATTCAACATTGATGCATGTTGGTGGAGCGATAACTGATACAGATATGTCAAGTTATATTGTTCATGCAGATTATTTGGGTCAACTTGATCATCAAATGATTACAATCACTCTTGAGTTCATTAAATCAGTGGATGCTCAAACGATTGATGATGTTATGGAAATGATTTCTGAACTATACACGTATGATCCTTATGATTATTACCAATATTATCCACAAGTAGATCCTGTTAAAGCAGTTAATTTAGTACTTTATATCCTGACATACATTGATGAATTTAAAGAAGATAATCAAGTCTTATTTGATGATTTAGACGCTATTATGGAAAGCGATTCAGCTGAAGCATTATTTGTGGCTGCAATCGACTTACTCATTGCTCAAGCTGAAGATGATGATGCTGGTCAGTTAACTATCGATCTTTTAACAAGTTTTAAAGATGAGTATGACAACCTAAAAGCTGCTTCAGAAGTGTTTATGGCTATTGGTGAGAATGTTATCTCTGAATTCATTGACTCAGAAGCTGAATTAATCTTAGCTTTAATATCACTTTACGAAACCACAGAAAACATGACACCAGAACAAACCGTTGATTATGTGATTGATACATTACTTCCAATGGTTATTCGATATAATAATGCAATTTTCAGCGAATTAGATCAAGCAAGTATTCTTGCAATCTTAAATGTCATTAAAATTCCAGTCATGATGACATTAACTAATGGTATGGGTTCATCAATGGAAAGCGAAATGCCTGATTTTGATGCAATCTTACCTGATGTTGCACATATTTTAGCTGATGCAATCACATTAGAAATGGCAATTTTAAATGCAATTTCAACTGTTGACATTACCGGTATTTTAGGAAATGAAAACCTTGATAGCATGGAATTAGCAGCTGTTCTAGCTGGAATCTCAGTTTTAGACGCCGCTTTAACAACACAAAATGCAAATCTTGTTCGTGGTATCGTTAATAGAATTTTTGATAACATTCTAAAAAACAGTTCAATAATGGAACTTCACGATATGAGTGTTGAAGACATTGATGCTATGAAGACAGCGGTTCTTGCTCAAGTAGACCTAGTTGTCGACGAAGTACATGCTATAGCAGATTTCAATTTTAATGCATTAACACCTGCTAATATGGAACGAATTGAAGCAATGGTTGAAATGATTGAAATGATTCTTGATATGATGGATCCATATGAAAACTATGATGATATTCTTGTGATAATGGCCGAAGAAACAATGTATTTAGCAGTTCGCTCTAGTGATGAAGTTTTTATAGAGTTCACACCTACTCAATCTGGTTATTATACATTTGCATCTTTTACAGTTAATGATGGCGATCCATATGTTCAACTTCTCAATTCAAACTTTTACTTTTTGACGAGTAGCGATGATGTGAATGGATGGGATTTTAGTTTAAACTATAATTTCCAAGCTGGACAAACATACTACTTTAGAATTACAACTTATTCTAGCGCAATGTTCTATGTTAGTTTAACTCGCGATTAATAGTCTATTTAAAACTTAATTACGACTAAAAGTGTGCTCTCTTGCACACTTTTTTCTTTCTTAATTTTTCGCTATGATAATCTCTTTATTTATTTTATAAAAAATGAAAGATTTAAACTTCTTTTTTTGATATACTATAGGTAAATTACTGCAAAATGAAAAATATAGGAGGCTATATGAAAAAGATTAAATTGTTTATTTTGCTATTTTTAATCGTTTTTTTAATTGCTGCATGTAAAGATGATGAAGAAATTCCAACACTTCCAATCGATACAGAGGACATACCCACTGTCATTCCAACTGATCCTTCAATTCCACCGACAGACCCAACCATGATACCAACAGTTCCAAGTTTAACATCGCCAACTGATGTTGTTATTAATGGCGATATTTTAAGTTGGAACGCTGTTACTGATGCTGATTTCTATATTGTTTTTATTGGTGATTATCAAATTCCAGTCACAGGTACGCAACTTGATCTATCAGAAGAAACACTTCCTGTTGGATTACATTCAATTGTTGTTATTGCTGTTAATGAACATACACAATCACTACCTTCTCAAACTGTTCAATACACAGTTTCTGTATATATAGAAAATGTTATCCTAAGTATTTTAACTATTTTTGATCCATCGTACACTCAAAATATGACTAGAAATGATTTTCAAAGTGATTGGGAATATGAAGATTATTTATCTACAGTAAGAATGGTCAACGCATATGCAGAAGCTACAACGGTTGTTAACATGACAGATGCAAATGCTCTCGGTTTATTCCAAGACTTTTATGACATGACAACCACGAATATGCCTCAAAATATCGGACAACTGATGAATGCTATGGAAATGTTTGATACCTATCAAGCAACACCTTTTGCGACAGCAACCATTCTTTATCATTTGGTCTTAACTTCAATGGAGCTACAACTTGAAAATGAATTGAGATATGAATACGGTAATCCTAAAGAAACTCTAGACATGATTGAAGCACTAGAAATAAATGGAGCTATCACGATATCATCTTTAGAAGTAGTGATTAGTTTCATTATGGATTTTAGATCGTTAATGTCAACTCAAATGATTACGCTTTTAGATAATGTTCTATCAGGAAATTCATTATCAAATACAGAAATCATCATTATAAAAAATGAATTAGTTTCTATTTTATATGATGTATTACCTTCCGCAAATGAGTTTGAACTCTTATACACAACATTCATGTATATTGGTGAATCAATATCCGATACAGCTATGACAAACTATATTGCAGAAGCTAACTTTTTAGGTGAACTTACTCATCAAACTATAACAATTACGCTTGAGTTTCTCTTATCGATTAATGTTCAAACACTTGAAGATATCATGCTTTTACTTTCTGAACTATATGTTTATGATCCATACTTTGGCTATGAATATATCGATCCAGAACAAGCTGTTTTATTGGCTTTGTTTGCATTAACTTATATTTCTGAGTTCAAAGATGATAATGAGCTCTTGTTTGACAATTTTGAAGCACTTTTAGGAAGTGATTCCGTCGAAGCAATATTCACTTTGATTATTGATCAAATAATTATACAATTAGAAAGCGATATTTATGTCGATGAAATCACGATTGTTTTTTTACAAACACTCAAAGACGAATATCATACCATAAATGATGCGCTAAACGTGCTGAAGTCTATCGGTGAAAATGTTATCATGGAATTTATTGCTTCTGATGCAGGATTGTTTCTAGATTTATTATATATTGATCAAATCCTTGATGAGTTAACAACCGAACAAACCATTAACTACATTACAAATGAACTACTTCCAATGATGATTAATTATAATACAGCAATCTTTAGTGAACTTGATCAAGAAGGCATTCTTGCGTTATTAAATCTAATAAAAATACCCCTCATTGTATCTGTAACTGCTAATGACTTTGGAATGAGTCAGTCACTAGCGATTGATTTGACTTATTTTGATGAGATTTTACCTGATGTCGCACAAATAATCCTTAATTTAATAACATTAGAAACAGCTTTACTAGATACAATCTCAACAGTTGATATTACTGCTATTATAGATAATGAAAATATCGATGATATGGAAATGGCTTCTGTTTTAGTCTTAGTTTCTATCTTAGATGCAACATTAACATCTCAACATGAAATGCTTATCTTTGATACGATCGATATCATCTTTAACTCAATTTTAAAAGATTCTTCAATGATGGAACTTCATAGATTAACTGTAAGTGATATTGATTCCATGGCTGTAACTGTTTTTAATGAAATCGATTATTTTATTGAAGAAATACACGACATAGCAAACTTTGATTTTAACTCATTGACGACCGATGAAATGGATAGAATCACTGCAATCTCAGATTTGATAAATATGTTTATTGGTGGCGGAAGTATTAACCCTTATCCAAATTTGATGCCGATTCAAGCTGGTGACAACCTATACCTTGAACTTGACTATAATGAGTCTGTCCAACTCATCTTTGAACCTACTCAATCTGGTTACTATACCCTTGAATCTACTTCACTAAATAGCGGTGGAGATCCTTTTGTATCATTATTAGACTCATTTGGAAATTTATTAGTTTTTAATGATGATGTCAATGGATACGATTTTAAGCTTACTGCTTACTTCCACGCAGGACAAACATACTTTTTTGAAGTTGGTGTCTTTAATTACACATCTTTTTATGTGAGTTTAGAAGAAGCTGATGATTCTGGTATTCCAGATTCTATCCCTCAAATCTATGCTGATGACATTGTAACCATTGATTACGGCCAATATGACGTTTACTTCATGTTTATACCTGAAGAAAGCGGTTATTATTGGGTATATTCAGATGTTCAATCATATAGTCCTGATACGATGATTACTATTTTAGATCATAATTATGATATCTTGCATTATGATGATGATTCAGGAGTTAACTTCAACTTTTTTGTAAATTATTATTTTACAGCATATGAAGTCTATTACTTTGTCATTGCTGCATATGAAAATGATGTAAGCTTTAATGTAAGTTTAGTGAAAAAATAATCTTTGCTTAAAGATAAAGGTGTGCAAAAATTGCACACCTTTTTTTACTTAATAAATAGTTTCAATAACGATTTTTTACGTTTATGATAAGGATGATATCTAAAATCTAAATCGATTTTATTAGAGCGTCTCAATATAGATTTTTCATGTGTGAATGTATCAAAGCTTTTTTTACCATGATATGAACCCATACCACTATAGCCCACACCACCAAATGGAAGTTGTCCACTTGCAACATGCATTAGTGTGTCATTAACTGTTCCTCCGCCAAATGATAATGATTTTAATAACTTCATTTCATGAGCTTTGTTTCTAGAAAAAATATACAGTGCTAAAGGTTTTTCTTGTTCTTTCAAATCTTTAATCACATCTTCTAGAAGTTTAAAAGTCATGATAGGTAGGAGTGGTCCAAATATTTCTTCTTTCATAACGGCATCTTCTCTTGTTACATCAAGTAGCAGTGTAGGCTCTATTTTTTGCTGATCGAATTTTCCTCCGTGTATAATCTTGTCTTTGATCATTAGCCCTATTAATCTTTGATGATGCTTGTCATTGATTATTTTCGGATAATGTTCATAATCGATTGCATTTCCATTAAAAAAGACATGTATCCATTTCTTTATTCTTTCTATAAAATCATCTTTGACATGTTCATGAACATAAATATAATCGGGTGCAATACACGTTTGTCCAGCATTCATAATCTTACCAAAAGCTATCCGTTTGGCAGCTTTATCAATATCTGCAGTTTCATCAATGATACAAGGACTTTTCCCACCTAATTCTAATGTTACAGGTGTCAGATGATTACTTGCTTCTTTCATGATGATTTTGCCAACTTCAGTACTTCCTGTAAAAAAAATATAATCAAAACGCTCCTTGATAATTGCTTTACTTTCTTCAAGACCCCCACTAAACACTTTTATATAGTCTTGATCGAAAATAGATTCGATTATCTTTTTAGTGACTTGACTTGTATGAACTGAATCTGGACTAAGCTTTAAAACAGCCACATTTCCAGCAGCGATTGCTCCAATTAAAGGTGAAATAGCGAGTTGAAAAGGGTAATTCCAAGGAGACATAATTAAAACTACCCCATACGGTTCAGGATATATATAACTTTTGGCTTTAAATAAAGTAATTGGCGTTTTTAATTTACGAATCTTCATCCACTTTTTAAGTGATTTTATCGTATCATTTAGCTCTATTAAAACAACTCCCACTTCGGTAAGTAATCCTTCAAAGTGAGATTTATTTAGATCTTTAAATAGTGCGTCTAAGATAGCATCTTCATGAGCTAAGATGGCTTGCTTTAATTTTTTAAGTGCTTCTATTCTAAATGCATAACTGAAGGTTTTTTCAGTCTTAAAGTATCTTCGCATGTTCTCAATTTGTTTTAATTGATCCATAAGTTCACCTCGTAATCTAATTTTATGATACCACGAAAAAGGTTGATGAAAATTATTATATGCTGCTTATAAATACAAAAGTTCATCTAGGTGATGAACTCAATATGTGCAAATAAACAGTTAACGTTTTTAATCACTTTTTACACCAACAAAAACAAGTGAAAGTGAAAAGTTTTTATCATAGAGTACAGGATAGCTATCTGCGTCCCATCTTTCAATCCAAATGCGAAGAACAATCCAACCAAAATAAGCATCATTATCATAATTTAAATCTGTAACGTATAACTCTGAAGATTCTCTAACTTGAGTAACGGTTGGTGGACATATGACATGGCTTGCTCCATAAAGGAGTTTTTGATAGTTCTCATAATAATAAGATAAGAATCCTGGCACCCCGATTCCATCTCCTGATAAATCTCCCCCAACACCAAGAACATGATTATGATGATACCCTTGTGGTCTTTCATAAACAATCGTCTGATTCTCATTTTCAATTAAGCCTGTAATCGACACACGAATAGCATTGACTAAAGATGCTTGAATTTCATCATTAGCATTTACATTGCTTGCTCCTGATCTAAAATCAACAGAGGGACTCCATGTAACAGGTAAACTTGATAAAGCTGCACTCTTCCATTTGATCCTATTTAGATTTTCCGACTTAAAATAAAGTGGTATTTCATAATATCCTGTATTGGTTTCTCTTTTATCTATGTCTGTTACTTCATAAAAGGGTGGACGCCCAGTCTCTGTTGTTACTGGAGCAAACTGGAAAGATTGATATTTTTCTGATAAGTAAACATTGAAGTCTTGTGTGCTTAATGAGGTTTTCCAATTTGTCTGATCAAAAGACAAAAAGACGTTTCCTTCAACGGTTATTTGTGCATCAAGATATGGAAATGAAGCAGGCGACTCGCAAGATACAAACATGGCTGTTCCTATTAAAAATATCCATATGAGTAAAACTCTTTTCATGAAATCCCCCTATATACATAATCATGTGCGTTGTTACCCAAATTATACATGATATGAAAGAAAAAACCAACATGCGTTGGTTTATACTTTATAAAAGACCTAATTCATCTGCAATTTCTAAGAAAATATCATTAACTGGAAAGTATTCTACATCAAGCTTATTAAATATATCAAATGTGATTTTATCGAGTTCGAGAAATTTATCGTGTGGCACAACTTCTTTTTTCTTTAAAACATCCAATATGTATGCTTCAAACTCCATGAGTTTGTCGAGATCACCTTGCTCAAAATCTTCAACAGTCATGAGTTCGTTTTGAAAGTCAATAGTTGAAAGTAATAAATTAACATCTTTAGCATGACTTTCTAAGTCTTCAATATTATTTTGATAGGACTCTTTAAGTAGCTGTGATATTTCATGAATTTGATCAAATAAATAATAAAAGCCTGACTCAAAAATTTTATCTTCTTCATCTGTATATTTGATGTCATCTATTAACTTATCATACAAATGATCAGTAACATCAATGACGTGCTTAAAACGCAAAATTAAATCCGAATTGCTATCGGTCAAATATTTAAGTAGTTCATGATTTTCCAATTTCCAATTGGCATATTCATGATAAATTCTTTCATCTCGCACATCATCACATCCTTCATTTTTATGCTTTATTAACTGAACCAAACATTTCTAATTTTTCACGAATAACTTGTTTAATAGCTTCGTATCCTGGGTTTAATAATTTTCTTGGATCAAATCCTTTTGATACACGATCTTTACCTTCTTCAATATACTTTCTGGTTGCTGCTGCAAACGCTAATTGAAGTTCGGTATTTACGTTAATTTTTGATACACCCATTGAAATAGCTTTTTTAACCATTTCAGTTGGTATACCTGTTCCACCATGAAGCACAAGAGGCACTCCATTTGTCACTTCTGATACGGTTTGCAAAACATCAAAACGAAGTCCTGGCCAATTTTCTGGGTATGTTCCATGAATATTACCAATACCAGCTGCAAACATATCTACACCTGTCGCTGCGATAGCTGCACATTCTTTTGGATCAGCAACTTCACCTAAGCCAACAACACCGTCTTCTTCTCCACCAATTGAACCTACTTCAGCTTCAACAGAAACACCTTTTGCATGACATGCAGCAACAATTTCTTTTGTTTTAGCTAAATTTTCTTCAAATGGATAATGAGAGCCATCAAACATAATTGAAGTAAATCCAGCCTCTAAAGCTTTATATGCTCCTTCATATGTTCCATGATCTAGATGGACTGCAACGGGTACAGATACTTTATAGAAAGCATCAAGTTCCCTAACCATAGCCATAACATTGCGATAACCACCCATGTATTTAGCTGCTCCTTCAGAAACACCAAGAATAACTGGAGATTTTAATTCTTCAACAGTTGTTAAAACTGCTTTAATCCACTCTAAATTGTTAATATTAATTTGTGCTACACCATAGCCTTCTTCTCTAGCTTTTAGTAGCATTTCTTTTGCTGATACGACTGACATATATGAATTCCTCCTATAGAATTTTCGACAAATCTATTATATTACAAACACCACTATTTAGCAATAAATGTTTGCTTGTAACCGTTTTTATGTTTTATGATTTTTTATAACGAATGGCAGCACCAATAAAGTCTTTAAATAATGGATGAGGTCTTAGTGGTCTTGATAAAAATTCAGGGTGAAATTGAACAGCTAAAAACCATGGGTGATTTTTTAGTTCTATCATTTCAACAAGATGATACTCACTATTATACCCAGATAATATCATGTCACTATCTTCAAAGTACTCTAAATAATGATTATTAAATTCATAACGATGGCGATGTCTTTCTTTAATTAGCTTTTTCTGATATGCTTTATAAGCTAAAGTGTCTTCTTTAATTTCGCAATCATACAAGCCTAAGCGTAGTGTCCCACCTAAATCTTCATCAGTAATTCTTCCTCTTTGAAGTGAAATAATGGGATGCGGTGTTTGTGGATCAATTTCAGTAGAACTTGCATTTTTTAACCCTAAGACATGGTTGGCATATTCAATAACTGCTAACTGCATACCATAACATAATCCAAAAAATGGTATATTATGTTCGCGTGCATAAGTAATCGCTGCAAGTTTTCCTTCGGTTGCTCTTTTACCAAAACCACCCGGTATCAGCACTCCATGACAATCTTTAATTTTTGTTGCAATATTTGATGAGTCAACATCCTCAGCGTTTATCCAATGAATAACAACTTTGTGATTGTGATAATATCCTGCGTGCTTTAATGCTTCATTGACAGATAGATATGCATCATGAAGCTGTACATACTTACCAACAAGACCAATATGAACCTCTTCTTTTAAGTGTCTAATTTTTTCAACAAGTTCAATCCATGGTGTGATATCAGCTTTTTTCATATTATCATATTTAAAATGCTTTAAAATCCAATCATCAATATGTTGTTCATAGAGTTTGTTGATGACATCATATAAAACATCAACATCTAAAGATTCAAAAACAGCATTTGGCTCTACGTCGCAAAATAAAGCTATTTTCTCTTTTTGCTCATCAGAGATAGACATCTCTGATCTAAGCATAATAATATCAGGATGAATACCTAAACTCATTAACTCTTTAACACTATGTTGAGTGGGTTTAGTTTTAATCTCATTGGCTGCATTTAAATAAGGAACAAGGGTCGTATGGATGTATAATGTATTTTCAAATCCAAAATCACGACGTGCTTGACGTATTGCTTCTAAGAAAGGAAGTGATTCAATATCACCAACTGTTCCACCAATTTCAGTAATCACAACATCTGGTTTTGAATGCCTAGCAACATCAATAAGTTTCTTTTTAATTTGATCAGTAATATGCGGGATCACTTGAACGGTTGCTCCCAAGTAATCTCCACGTCTTTCACGTTTCAATACCGATTGATAAATCTTACCTGTTGTAATACTTGAATGCTTGTTTAGGTTTTCATCAATGAATCTCTCATAATGTCCTAGATCAAGATCTGTTTCTGCGCCATCATCTGTCACAAAAACTTCTCCATGCTGATAAGGACTCATGGTTCCAGGGTCAACATTAATATACGGATCAAATTTTTGCATGAAAACTTTTAATCCTCTACTTTTTAGAAGTTGACCAATTGCTGATGCGGTAATGCCTTTCCCAAGGCTAGAAACAACCCCTCCGGTAACGAATATATACTTTGCCATTTTTTATCCTCCTAAAAAATAAAAGAGACTCCTTTGTTATAGGAGACTCTTTGGTGTGCCCTTTTATATTATATCAAATGTTTAAGTAAACTCAACTGAAAAATGAAGAATTACTGAATTTCTTTGACAAATACTGTCTTTCCTTGCAATGTTTTTTGTTCAAATCCCATTTTGGTCAAATATTTTTGATGTTTCTCTGTTCCAGGATGAGAGACAATTTTCTCGATACCTTGATTTGTAAATATATGCTTTTGATTTGAATACAAATATTGTCCAATCTTAAAATCTCTATATTGTGGCGTCACATAATCAATATATACATTCATCACTGTTTTATCTATTTTTTTAGCAATAAAAATGCCTGCTGGTATCGTATTTCTTAAAACAAAAAACTTCATTAAATCCTTTTCTTGTAAATCTTTTTCTTCAGTTATAAACGATTTCATATCATCTTTATAAAAAGATACGAAATAATCAAAATACTCTTTATCATGATCAAGTGATATTAAAGTAAAATAGTCGTTTTTCTTATACATTTGAACTAAATAATAGATGTTTATGCATACAATACCAGCATTCATGATTGCTACCGGGAGTGCATCAATTAAAATACCATATACAGCAAATGTTAGTGAACCAATAAGATTAATCCATCTTAATTTCTTTACAGAACTCATGAGTAATGATACTAAAACAATGAGCGATGCTAAATAACCTATCCATTCAATATAATCCATATTTTATCCTCCATATTATCGATTAAAAAAGGGCATACACATGTTTTAGTATACCCTAAATAATATATGTGCGTTTTACTCGTCGTACATATCCTCATAGTCATCCATGATTTCATTATAATCATCTTCATCATAATCTTCATCATCGAATTCTAATTCTAAATCATCATCAACATCTTCATCATCTGTTGATTTGGTTGGTAAGTCAATTTCAATGTACTCTTTTTCTTCTTTTATTTCTTCATCGACTTCTTCAACTTCTTCTTCATCGACTTCTTCAACTTCGTCTTCTTCTTCAAGAACAAACTCTGTAAAGTCTAAATCTTCTTCGACATCTTCTTCAATCTCTTCAGCATGAACAAAAGCGAAGCCATCTTTATCCCAAAGTTCTAAGTTTCTTTCTTTTAAATCCCATTGATCATCACCACAATAAACAAATTTAGCTGATTGTGTAATATCCATATATAGTTGTGTTAATCGATCAACATCATCAGTTGATATTTCCTTTATTTCAGCAACATCTTTCATAAGTTGTTGAATAGTAATGGGTTCTTTGCTTTCTCTAAGTAATGCTTCAGCTACGTCAAGCATTGCCAATGATTTGTATTTATCCATTTTTGCCTCCTAAAACCGTATCTATTGTATATCAAAGCCATTCATTTTGCAAGAACTTTTTATTTAAATTGTGATAGCAATAAAACGATTCCTAGAATAACTGCGATTACAATAAAAAGTTTCAACATCTTTTTAACAAAACTTAATACACCTAAAACAATAATAATTGATAAAAATACTAATCCTAGGATTTTAAACAATTCTGGTTGTGGTGCAATAAATTGATCATATAGACTCAGTATCTTTTCGTCAAAGCCAATCCAATCAATAAGTAGATTGTTAAACCCTCCAAAAATTCTTTCTACAAACTCTTTAATCATTGTCCACATGGTTTATCCTCCTAATATTTTTGTCTGTTTTCAACTGCTTTACTTAACGTAAGCTCATCTGCATATTTTAAGTCTGCACCAACAGGTAGACCATAAGCAAGACGTGTCACAGCTATATATTCACCATATAGAGATTTTAAAAATTTCGCTGTCATTTCACCTTCCACCGTACCGTTAGTTGCAATAATAAGTTCTTTAAAATCTTTAATTCGTTGTGACAGTGTGTCTATATTTAAATCTTTATCTGTAATTCCTCTTGAAAAATCGACTAAACCACCTAAAACATGATAGAACCCATGATACGTGTTCATCTTTTCCATAACAAACACATCTTTAGCATCAGCAACCACCATCAAAATGTCTTTATCACGATGCTCGTTTGTACATATGTCACAAGGCTCATGTTCAGTAATCATATGACAAATCGGACAAAACTTAATTTCGCTTTTTAGTCTTTTTAGATGATCTGAAAACTGTATGATATCTTCATCTTCAAATTGTGTTATCAAATGAAGAGCTAATCGTTCAGCTGTTTTTTCGCCAATTCCAGGTAATCTTTGAAAATCTTCAATGATTTTCTTGAGAATGTTTGGATACATTAAAATCCAAACCCACCCATACCACCAGTGAATTGACCCATCGTTTCTTCTTGTTCTTTTTCAATTTGCTTTAAAGCATCATTGACTGCTAGTAAAATAGCATCTTGCAACATTTCAACTTCTTCTAATAGCTCCGGATTGATTTGAACATCAATAACTTGACGTGTTCCTTGCACAATCACTGTTACTCCACTTGCTTTTCCAAAGTATTCTTTACGTTCAAGTGCTTCTTGTGCCTCCATCATTTGTTTTTGCATTTTTTTAAGTTTATTAATCATATTTGGATTCATTGTTCTACTCCTTTATCTGTACTTTATCTCCGAAGTAAGATTTTGCTAATGCAACAATCTCAGGCTCCTTTTTTTCTGTTTCTTGTATATCTACATATAATTTTAAGTCATATGGAGGCAATTTAGGCTTTTTTTGCCCCTTGGAAAATAAATCTTTATAAATTTCTCTAATGACTATCCAGTCCGATTTCAATATGGCAATGAAATCGTCAACGAGATGCTGTTTGCTATTAAAAATTTCTAATGCAAGCTTTTTCGTATCTGATTCCATCAATCTTTTACATGTGTTTAAATCATCACACACAACTAACATCGTATCATCAGATACAACTTCTAGTTCTGATTGAGAAAATAGATAGGCCACCATTTTTAGATGTGCTCTAGGATAATCTTTTAAGTATTGCCATCCAGATAACAGTAAAGTTTTTTTATCCTTATCTCCATGATGCAAGACTTTTTCGACTTGTTTGATGGTTACAATCGGCTCTCTACTTTGCTTAACAATTTGTCTCGGTTGTGTTTTAATCTGCTCTTTTAGATCTAAAACGTTTTGTTTTAAATCAAAAATCGCCGCTTCGTAATCAATTTGTTTCAACGATTGGTGTTCCATCATCTTAACAAGAGCAAGTTCAACATATGCCCTCTTTTGATGTGTCCACTTCATATCTTGATGTAATTGGTTTAAAACTTCTAAATAATAATAGATGCGATCATATGAGAACGTTGAGATAAGATCTCGGTATTTAGGATGATCTGTCTTCATAGCTTTTTCTAAAAGTAGATCTCTAAGTGCTAAAATCATATCATTAACGATTCTTGTGATTTCTTTACCTTCTGCAAGTAAATCTTTTAAAATCAGCATAGCATTTGAAATTTCTTTATGAGTAATTGCTGATAGCAGTTTGACTAATGCTTGTTTCGATACACTTCCAGATACTTGATGAACATCATCTTCGTTAATCTGTCCTTCTGCATATGAAATGACTTGATCAAGTAAACTAATCGCATCTCTTAACCCACCTTCTGCACTTTCAGCAATCGCATAAATAGCTTCTGGTGATATATTAATACTTTCTTTTTTTACAATTTCATTTAATTTAACGACAATATCGCCTGTTTCAATATTTTTAAAATCAAAACGTTGACATCTTGATAAAATAGTCGCTGGTATTTTATGAATTTCAGTAGTAGCCAATATAAAAATAACATGTTTTGGTGGCTCTTCAAGTGTTTTTAATAATGCATTAAATGCACCTGGTGAAAGCATATGAACTTCATCAATAATATATACTTTATACTTGCCAACACTTGGCATGTATTTAACTTTATCTCTTAAATCACGAATTTCATCAACACCATTATTCGATGCAGCATCAATTTCAATCACATCGCCAATGTTGCCTTGATCAATGCCTTTACATACTTCACACTCATTACATGGTTCATCATTGGGTTGGTGAATACAGTTTACAGCCTTTGCGAATATCTTCGCAATCGATGTTTTACCTGTTCCTCTAGGGCCACTAAAAAGATATGCATGCGCGATTTTATCATGCAATAATGCATTTCTAAGTGTTCGAATGATTACCTTTTGTCCAGATACTTCACTAAATGATTTTGGACGATAAGCACGATATAAAGCGACATATGCCATAATTTAGCCCCTTTCTTTCTTTTAACATTATAACACATATTATATTGATAATATGTTATTTTCCTAAACAGAATTTACTAAACAATTCGTTGAGCAAATCATCTTGATAATTCTCACCTAATATATCACCTAATGAACGCCAAGAGGCAGTAAGATCAATTGCATAAACATCTACAGGCATATCAAGCCTAATCGATTCTAATACGTTCTGTAATGATTGCTTAGCCTCTTTGATTTTCATAATGTGCCTAATATTTGATAAATAATTAAAGTTTCTTTCTTCGATATCTTCTAATGAAAGTATTTTTAAAATGGTTTGTTCTAAATCTTTTAACCCAACTTTGGTAAGCGTCGAAATAGATACTACCTCTTCCATTTTCAAAGCTTTAGGTAGATCTGATTTGTTTGCTATTATGATGCGTCTTTTATCTTTTGTTATTTCTAAAAGTTCTTTGTCTTCCTTTGTTAAGGCTTTACTTTGATCAAGAACAAGCAATACGAGTTCAGCTTCGTTAAGTGCCTTCATAGAGCGATCTACACCAATTTTTTCGACAACATCTATGGTTTCTCTAATTCCTGCAGTGTCTATTAAATTTAGTATAAGTCCATTGATGTTAATTTGAGCTTCGATTGTATCTCGAGTCGTTCCCTCGATATCTGTAACAATTGCTTTATCCTCTTTTAGAAGTGCATTTAAAAGACTACTTTTACCTACATTAGGTTTACCAATGATTGCTGTTTTTACACCTTCTCTGATCATTTGATTCTTTTTCGATTCTTTAAGAATCTCTTCTATCTCTTTAAGAAGTTCAAGTGTTTTAGGATAGATAATTTCTTTACTCATAACAATGGCATCATCATATTCTGGATAATCGATGTTCACTTCAATTTGAGCAATAATCGTAAGAAGTTTCGATCTCAAATTGCGAATAAGCTTAGATGTCTCCTTTTGGACACCTAAGTTAGCAAGTTTAATTGCTTGTTCACTTTTTGCATGAATTAAATCCATGATAGATTCAGCTTCAACTAAATCAATGCGACCGTTTAAATAGGCTCGTTCACTAAACTCACCTGGTTCAGCAAGTCTAATATCTAGTGATAAAATGCGTTCTAGCACTTTTTGTGTGATTAAAATACCGCCGTGAGTTGAAACTTCAATCATGTTTTCAGCAGTAAATGATTTGGGTGCTCTTAGAACTGTAACCATAACTTCATCAAGGTATGTATGATCTTCATTTAATATATGTCCATAATGAATCGTATGGGTTGCAACTTTTTCTAAGTTTTTACCTTTAAATATTTGGTTAAATTGTTTGATTGAATCTTCACCAGAGATTCGAATCACAGAAATTCCTGCAGTTCCAAATGCTGTGGATATTGCAGCAATCGTGTCAAATGTCATTGACGGTGCTCCTCATGTTCGTTTCCTTTACCACCTATATTCGGTTTTAAAGGGTTAAATCCTCTTGATAAATCTCTTGATAAAATAAAGATAACGATAAAGATACCTAAAACAGAACCTAATATAATATAACCACTACCTAGTATAAGTCCTATCATTGCAGTAACCCAAATGGTTGCTGCTGTGGTAATGCCTTTTACAACATTTGCTTGATCCTTAATGATAACACCAGCACCAACAAAGCCAATTCCAGTAACAACTTGAGCAATAACTCTTTGACCTTCTGGATCAATCTCAACACCTGTTCCTTGTAAAAAAAGTTGGTGTTCAAACATTAAACGCTGCATAATCGCAATCGCTGCCGCTCCCATTGCTACTAATATATGTGATGATAAACCTGCAGCTTTACCTACATTTTGTCTCTCTAATCCTACAAAAGAAGCAAACAAAAATGTTAGAATTAGCGGAAGCAAAATTTGAAGCATGAGTGCTTCAAAACCTACATTAAGGTCTAATATCATATTTGTGAAAATCATTTTATTTTTCTCCTCTCTTCATATAAATCATTAAAATGTTTTTTGATTGTATTTTTTTTATAACCATAAATAGCTTCGAGATTAACTTTTGTTGCTGAATTAAAGATATGAACATCGACTTGTGGATTATCTTCTCTCATTTTATTAATGAGATTTTTTATTTCTCTACGTTTTGAAGATGTCTTTTCAGCAACAACCGTACATCCACAGTTCATGGCATGTATGCCACTTTTTTTAATCCATCTTATAATATCTTTTTCTTTAATATAAATCATGGGTCTAATCAACTCGATACCCTCAAAATTCTCTGCCTCAATTTTTGGGACCATCGTTTGAAACTGACCATTATAAAAAATATTAAGTAGTGTAGTTTCTATGACATCATCGAAATGATGTCCTAAAGCCAATTTATTGCATCCTAATAATTTAGCTTGTTCATATAAGAAACCTCTTCTCATTCTTGCACACATGTAACAAGGATGATCATTAGCAATCTTTTCAACGACTTCAAATACACCATGATTTCGGATAATTAAAGGAATTTTTAGATATTCACAATTGCTTATAAGAAGTTCTTTATTAACATGTCTAAATCCTGGATCCATTGAAATAAACTCAAGTTCAAAATCAAATTTATTATGTCTTTTTAACTGTTGAAAAAGTTTTGCCATTAATAAACTATCTTTTCCTCCAGAAATCGCTACGCCAATTTTATCTCCAGGTTCAACTAAATGAAATTCAGAGATTGCTTGAACAAAGGGACGAAACACATCTTTACGATAAGTGGTTGTCAAACTTTTTTCAATATCAGCTAATGGAAGTTTTGGATTTTCCACTAAAATGGTTTGACAGGAACTCATTTGTTATCCCTCGTTATACGCTTCTATCAGTTCTTCAGCATCTTTAACAAATTGATCGAGTTGATCCCAACTATCTAATTTTGCACCTGATGCTTTAGCGTGTCCACCGCCACCATACTGGTTAGCCAACTTATCGATTGTTGGTCCTGATGATCTTAATCTGATACGAATTTCATCTGGATATTCGATAAAGAGTGCCCACACAGGAAATCCTTCAATACCTCCAATAAGACCAACAACTGATGCAGCTTGTTCATCTGTCACGTTATACTTCTCAATAACATCTCTTGTCATTTTTAAATAGACAAATCCTTTTGCAGTTACAAAATTAGAATAAACAAATCCTTTTAGTGCAATCATCTCTAAAGATTCCTTAGATAATTTTGAGTCGATATATTCAACATCAACACCTTTTTCTATGAGTAATCCTGCGAGTTGATGTGTCAGTTTAGAAACACCTCTAAATCTAAATCTACCTGTATCGGTGACAATTCCCGTGTATAGTGCAATAGCACCTTTTCTAGATAACTCCAATTCATTTCTAAATTTGTAGTAAAAATAAGTAATCATTTGAGCGCATGAAGGAAAAGTTGTATCTACCCATCTTAAATCACCATAATTATCAACTGGAATATGATGATCAATTTTAATGATTTCTTTTCCTAATGTGTAACGATCATCACTGATACGGTCCTTGACTGCAGTATCAACAACAATACTTAATGCATCTTGGTAGACGTCATCACTAATCGAGTTCATTTGACCTACAAAGTCGACAAAACTTGATCTTTCACCAACAACATACACATGCTTTTGTGGAAATGATGATTGTATAATATCTTTTAATCCAAATTGAGCACCATAACAATCCCCATCGGGTCTTTTATGTCCATGAATGATAATCGTATCATAACTTTTAATTTTATTTAATATTCTTTGCATATTCTTTTGCCCTTTCATCTAAATCTTTTAATACAAGATCGACTTCATCCCAGTCTTTCAAGGATGCACCACAAGCCATGTTGTGTCCGCCGCCTCCATACTTTTTCGCAATATCGACAATCACGATACCTCGAGCCCTAAATTCACCAATAATCAAATTGTTTTCTGCATCTTCAGTAAAATTAGCCCAAATCGGTATTTCTTTAATACCAGCCATTTGATTAACCATGCCTCTTGAGACAGCTTGAAATTCTAGACCACTTTTAACAATCAGTTCAGCATCGTTTTTACGATATGCTACGTTATTTTCTGTTATATCGAAATTAGAGAACAAATTCTTAGTTTGTCTTTTTTGTAATGTTTCCGTATAAATATAATCATAAAAATCTTGAAAACTAGGATTAAACTTTGTAATATATGAAGCAAGTTCAAATGTCTTACTGGCATTATTTAAGTATAAGAATCTTCCTGTATCAGTAACCATACCTCCATAAAGATAAGTTGCTGCTTCTGGAGTTACTCTAAGTTTTAACTCTTTAATAAAATCAACAATCATTTCACTAGCTGATGCATAACTAGAATCGCGATAGAAGAGTGTTACGTTTTCAACATCAGTATCATTTTGGTGATGGTCAATAATAATAATATCTTTTGCCAAATTGTATCTATCATCGCTTATCATTCTTGTTACTGCAACATCAGTGATAATAACAAGCGCATTTCGGTAAGTTTCATCGTTTATGTCGTCCATTTTTGCTAAATAGACCATATCATTTGTATCACCCACGACATAAACTTCTTTATGAGGAAAATTTTCTTTGATCGTTAATGCTAATCCGTATTGACTACCAATAGCATCCATGTCTGGTCTAAAGTGACGATGAATAATAATCGTTTGATAAGATTTAATAAGATCGTATATTTTTTTCTTAATTGACATTTGCCTTTTCCTTTCGTTTGTAGATTAGAATAGTATACCATATTTCGATGAAAAAAGCGATGGTTTATCGCTTCTTCTCTTGTTTTTCATAAATCTTATTAACATCTTTTTGCAAGCCTTCAGTAGCCTTCTTTTTGCCTAAACGGTTATTCTTGTATCTAAAGAAAACAACCGTTAAGACAATAACTGTGGACACATAAATAATCATGTTTCTTAGAATTAAACGATTTGTATCCTCAATTTTAATAACTGGAGCTAGTGCATAGTTTTCTGATGCTTCTTCTGGTGCCTCATCGTGAAGTTCAAGATAACTTTGAATTTGATCTTTAATGACAAATTGACTAAAATCAACGGTTACAGGAATTTCAAATGATAGCTCCTTATTTTGATATATTTTAATTTGTGTTAAGGGTAAGAATACATCACTATCTTCATCTAAAAAGTCATCTTTTAACAAAATGGTTCTTTCTGTTCCACCTTGCATGGAAATATAGAGTGGCAATGTAAACTGCTTTTTCCCAAAATACTCAATGACTAAATCATCATTTGAAACATATTCAATATCGAATGTATAGTGAAGGTCGGTCCCACTTACTTGTTCAATGAGTAAAAATATACCATCTTCTACTTGAAGTCCTTCTTCATAAATCATAATTCGTGCAACTTCATAGATTTTAATCTTTAATGTTGTATCTCCGTCGCTAAATACTGTATCTACCAAAAGATTTGGATTATAGTATCTAGATGGGAGAAAAAAATCATAGTTTTCATCAAGTAAAGCTTTTTCTCCTTCGCGTGTTAAATAACTGGAGATAACATGAGCTTCAGTTAAATTGTATGTGGTTAATAATCCTAGTCCTGCTAATAAGATTAAAACAATGCGATATATATATTTAATCATGTATTAGTACCCCCACATGCCAAGTCTATTTGTTTTAGCGTAACTTTCGGCTAGTTGCATCCATGTGTTTAAATCTACACCATTAAATGAGAAAAACCGGTTGTAATCAAAATATGCGTTTCCTGCATATCCGTACTTTATAAGTTCATAATTAAGAAGAACACCATCAGCCCATATCAGTGCTAAATATCTACCAAATGTTTCTCTAGTTCCACTTGCTGGATCTTGTTGTAGATATATCTCAGAAGCATTTTTAAGACGATCATATACGAACTGTCTAGCTTGAGTAGCCAGTGTTCCTGAACCTGTCTCAGCGGTATCAATACCGATAAACCTTACACGGTTTTCTGAAGTAAATCCTGGAGAAAACTGAGCTGTATCGCCATCGTTGTTAGATATAAACGTAACTTTAATCATTCCTCCATTTTCAGGATATGGAATGCTTAAAAAATCAGAGTTATATGTAAATGATGTTGGGAAAATAGTTGGATGTGAACCTAAAGGTCCAAAATAATTATTCGAGTAAACATCCCAATCATTATAATCAAAGGTTTGAGATGGCTCATTGATATGTGCTTTTCTTGAGAGAGTGCGATCATTTAAAAGTTGGATAATCCAAGCAACTTGATCAACGACTTCACCGTTAAAATAACGTATTTGAATCGTATCATTTCCATTAAAGAAGAGTTGATCTGTCAATAAATCAGCTTTATTTTTAATATCTATATGTGCATTAATATGCGCTATCACGTAAACTTGATATGGCATTAAAGTGCCTTCCAAAGCGATTTCGACGAGATTTGTTGTCGATCCATCAATCAATTGAACCATGGTGAATTCAGATAAATCAATAGGTTCATCTGATGTATTATAAATTTCGATTGCTCGATTAAAAAGCGTACCTTCAACGTATGTAGAAATCATGAGATTTCGGTTCACTTCGATAATAGGCTCAGCAATATAAACAATAATTGCTGCTCCTATAGGTACTATTTGACCAGCTTCTCTATTCATGTAAGAGACAAATAAACCTTCTTGTATGTCATTTGTCGGATATGTTCTAATTTCAATTACAACGCTAATTTTTGAAATTGCACTTAAAATTTGAGATGTGTTTTTTCCTGTTAAATCAGGTAATCGATTCACATGAATAGCAACATAAATTATAATGCCTATATCTGGATTAATCTTATCACCAACTTCAAGATCACCTCCATAAGAAGTGAACTGACCTTCTGGGATATCATTGTTTTCAACGACTTCAATTGTGTAATCGAGTCCTAATGAATTCATGATTTGAATGATTTCATCTTCATTTTTAAATCGGATATCTGGTAAAGTGATGGTTGTATCTGGTGCTTCAGCTAATAAGACTGTAATGGTTGATCCTAATGGTAATATGTCTCCTATTTGATAGTTGTTATCATATCTTAAAAAAAGACCTTCTTCAACATGAGATGAAACTCTTGTTTGAAACGAATAATCAAAATCGTACTTATTAAGCTCAATAACAATTTCTTCTTGTGTTAAGCCTGTTAGATTAGGAAGAACATTTGCTGATTTAACAAAATAAACGATAATTGATAAATCCTCATCGATTTCCATGCCTGAAAAAAATCCGTCTTCATACGCTAAAAATCTACCACTTCTAATATCGTTGTTAATCACATCAACAAATGTGTAGTTAACTCCAATAGCATCAAGTGCATCTGCAGCAAGTTCTTTATTAAATCCAGTTAAATCTGGTAAAACAATAGCATCTATTTCTTCGTCGTCTAGGCATGCTAAAAGAAATGCAAAAACAGAAAAGATAGCTAGAATATAGAATATTTTTTTAATCATCATACGATACTCCTTTAAATTGCATAAGTATTATATCATAAGATGATATAGATGTCATGTTACACATAAAATACCACAGAAGAAGACCATGAAAAAAGATTAGTCGCTTGATATTAAGTGACTAATCTTTTAATTTTGTTTAAGTAAGTCATTTTCATACGAATTGATAAAAGACGCCTACATTAATGAGGATGATCCATGCGAAAGCAATCAATGACATAAACATATTTCTTGCGTTTCGTTGTAGAAAACTCATCGTGAAACCTAAGAAAATCATGATATTAAATGTTGATAGAAAAAGGACAATAATCTCTTGAGGTAATCCGTCAAATAATCCAAATACACCAAGTAATGTGATGATAAAAGGAGAGACAACAAGTATTAATGCTTTTGTTTCAGGACTCAATTTCTTATTTTCAATAGTTTTTCTGTGTGTTGACAAAGGCATACCACACGATTGACACTTTGTTGCATATTTATCATTTAATGTTGCACAGTTTTGACATTTGATTTGTTCCATAGTTCCCCACCTATTTTATTTAAAACTATTATAACATTGATTGTATATCATTTTCAATGTTAGATAAAGAAAAAGGGCTTGCCGAAGCAAACCCTTCATAAAAGCATTTAGATTTTATTCGCCAGTAGTGTAGAGTTCAATTGAGAAGATAAATGCTCTTCTCACAAATAAGAATGTTAGAACATTTGTTGGAGTATCAAACTCAAAAGTTAGAGATTGTCCTGCAGTTCCAGGAATAATTTGTGAATCACTACCATTAATTGACATTGTGTCATTACTCGTTTCTAACCATGATTGCAAGTAAATGACAACTTTTGTTACATTTGCATCTGTTAGGTTCATAGTGAAGGATCCGTTAATAGAACTTGTGCCAGTTTTCAGCAATCCACCTGTGTTTGGATAAGCTCCACCAGTACCATTACCAGCGTATATTCTTTCAGTATTTGTTATACTTGTTAATGTGTTTGTGCCAGTAAATCCTGCATCAAACGCTGCTTGAAGTGTTGTGTCTGTAAGTGTTGTTCCGGACCCAGTTACAGCTGAAAAATTGTATGTTGTTAATAGAACTTCTTCACCAGGTTCTTCTCCACCTTCTTCAGTAAGTGCTAATACTGTAAAGACAAGTGTACCTTCAAATACTTCTTCATTTAGAGTAACAGTATATGTTAAAGTAACTTCTACATCAGAAGTTCCAGCTGCTGGACGAGTTACAGCTCCATTAGTTGCTATAACATCTTCATTGCTAGAAGCCCATACGACTGTAGTTCCTAAGTAACCAGTTAATGGTAACGTTAAGTTAGCAACTAACTCATCTGATTCAGCTGGAAGAGCAAGATTAGCAGCTGCAGCAGCTAATAATTCTTCATCACTACCTATTGAACCAACTGTAATTGCATCTGCATCAAATAACATGATTTGCATTGTTGATGCAAATTGACCAACACCAGCAACGATTGTTATATATGAACCTGCTGGAGCTGCATAAATTTTAGCTGAAATAGCTGAGTTTGAAGCAATGTCTGAACCACTAACTAATCTTAATTGGAATTGACCTTGATCAGTAATCAAGAAATAGTCACTACCCGATGCGTATGCTTGACGTAAGTATCCAGATACTTGAACTAATGAGCCTTGTAGACCGGCAATAAGTGCTGGATCAGTAACAACAGTTGGAACAACATCGTTATCTTCAGAAATAACTACTATATTAGTAAATGTTGTAATTTGAATTAAGTTGTTAAATACTGCTGTCTTACCATATACACGAATGATATTACCAGGAACAACTTTATCAGCATCAGCAGCAGCTACTTTGTATAAGTAGATACCTGCAGTATCATCTTCGATGAATGCTACAACTCTACCATCAGTAGCAACAGCAATTGATGTGACTAAACCTTCAATAATAACTAACTCATTAACAGGTAGTGCACGAACTGCTGCAACTGTTTGAACGTTTTCTTTAACTTCAATAACGAAATTTCTAGTTGCTGTTGCATCATTTAATGTAACTGTCGCAGTCATTGTAACTGTAACAGCATCAAATGGAACGGTAACAACACCGTCATTTGTAATAACATCTGTATCATTTGATGACCAAGCAACTGTTGTACCATATAGGCCATTTGCTTCAAGTGACAATGTAATGTTTGACATCACAGTTGCTGGTTGATCAGCTAACGCTAATGCAGCTGCATCAACTTTTTCTTGATCTGTTTCAGGAATAAATTCTACTTTAACGATTTGAGTTGCTTTTGTGTATTCGAATCTTGGACCATTCGACCAACCTACTGGAACACCAATAAGATTAATGAAATCTCCAACTTCGATGTCAGCGATGTTTCCATCAGCAACAACAACTCTTGAATCCCAGAAAATATTAATTAATTCTTCTGTAACTGGGTCTTTAAGGTTTAGTAACACGTTACCAAAACTTTGTGATGGTTTGCCAATAACTTCAAGACCAGTACGCGTAACAAATGTAACCATGTATGGTAATAAACCTGTTGCATCAAGAGCTACATCGTCAATATTAACAGCTACTGGAAGCGTTCCATCACCTAATACTGTGATTTCTACTGGATTAATTTGTAGTAATCCATTAAATGCACCACGTGTACCTATTAAATCGATTTCTTTACCAACATATCCTAACCATGTAGCAACATCAGCTGATAGAACATAAACAGCAATAGCTCCCGTTTCATCTTGAATAGCAAATGTACGGTTAGTAATAATACCTGTGACAACACCTTGAACTCTAACTGTTCCTGTTGTAATATCTTTCGCAGCTGCAACCGTTAAGACTTCAAGTTCGCCTACAGCAATTGTAACTGGGAATGTCTTCGTGACATCGTTCTTAGTAACTTCAGCTGTTAATGTAACAACAACTTGACCAGTTTCTGGTATTGTAACCTCACCAGTAGCAGGATTGATAACTGCTTCATTTGATGATGTCCAAGAAATTTCAGTACCTACTAATGCGCTAGGTAATGTCAATGTTTGATTTTCAATAATTTCAGTTGGAATATCTTTCGTAGCTAAATCGCCAGCAAGATCAACAACTTCTGTATCTGTTAATGTAAACTCGATATCATCAGCTGTTCCAGTGAAGATTACTGTAAATAAGTTTCTATCATTACGTAATGAATATAAGAATACATTAACAGTAATGGTTAAGCCATCAAATGCTGCAATAGCTGCTTTGTTTGATGAATAATAAACGATTAATGCATTGTCAGTAAATGGTGTTTGTGCAGCAGTTAAAATATCTGGTCCATCATAATCTGGATTAACAAAAATTGTATGATAATTATCTGATGATTGATATCTAACTTTTGCAGTTAATTGAATGTATTGATGAGTTAAGACATTTGACTTGTCTGGATGTGATTGTGGTAATGATGCGATATAAGCTACAATGTCAGTTACTGGGGTTGGGGTTAATACTGTAACTTCTGCATCTGATGGAATCATTTGGATTGGTTGACTAACTGATTTAACACCATTAAATTGAATGTTACCATTATAGAAATCAACTAATCCATAAATATCATAGACTTGACCAACTTGCCAATTTGCGTTTGGTTGTCCACCTGTATATGCAAATGACACAGCTGTTGAATCTCCAAACATAAATCCATCAGCAGTTCTACCTAAAACAGTAACGCCAGGAACTTTAACATAAATAATTCTTGGGTCTTCTGGATCAGTATCGCCTTGGAACCATTCGATTGCTTCTTGTAGATTTTCAACTTCATGGAAATCAGCAAAACGTAGAACAACGATTTCAAATACTTTTTCTCTTGTTAAATCATTGTAATGTAGCGTTGCAGTCAATATAACATTTGTATGTTCTGGTTGACGATTAACAACACCTAAATTAGATAATACATCTGGTGTATCAGATGACCATGTTACAGTAACGCCTTCAGTACCAACAGTCGTTGGTAATACAAGGTCAGATGCAACACCATTACCAATACCAGCTAATAATAAACTATCATAAGCTTCTTGGATAATGAGGCTATCTGGTTTAACAGTAATTGCAGGAACAACAACAACGATATAAACGTCTTCTTCAAGGATGGTTGCAGTTAATACAACTGTTGAATCTGTTTGACCATATGCTGGACGTGTAACAACACCTGTATTAGAAATAACTGCAGGGTTAGCTGAACTCCAAGTTACATCAAAACCGAAGAATGTAGCTGGTAAAACGATATCAGCAGTTGTTGTGAATTGTTCAGTTTCCTCATTGTAAGTTAATGCTGTACCTGTAATTGTTAATTCTGCAAGTGCATCTTCAAGTGTATAAGGTATTGGTAGAACTGTTACAACGAAATCTTTAAATCCATAACCATTACCCTTAGTAATTTCTGCTTGAAGTCTTACCAATCTTGGCTCTTCACCTTTAGCAGGACGTGTAACAACACCTTCGTTAGTAATAAATGTTGTGTTAGTTGATGTCCAAACGATATCTAAGCCATTTGATGTTGCTGGAAGTGTAATATTTCCAGTAATCGCAGACATTGTATCTCCTGCATGTAAAGTAATACTTAATACAGCAAGTGCTTCATCAACTTCGTCTTGATCTGTTAAGACAACTGGATGAGCTTTAACTGTAACTGTAAACTCTTTAGTGTCACTTGCTGAGCCTTTAGTTATGGTTGCTGTAAGAATAACAACTGCATCTTCAGAGCCTGCAACAGGACGTGTAACAACACCTGAATTAGATATAACAGCTGTGTTGTTTGATGACCATGTTACTGCTGTTGTACCTTGTGTTGCAGGTAATGTTAAATTAGCAGTAACCGAATTTGCTGAATCTGATGTAGCAAATCCAATAGCTAATGCAGCTTTTGCAGCTGCGACAGCTTCTGCGTCAGTTTGTGCCATTGCTTTAACAACAACCGTAAACTGTTTTTCTCCCGTTTCACTACCTAAAGTTAATGTTGCAGTTAGTGTAACTGTAACATCATTTTGACCATAGGCAGGTCTAGTGACAACACCTGCAGTTGAAATAACTGCTGCATTGCTTGATGACCAACTAATTTGAATATCACCAGCAGCGGTTGTTGGCAATTCTAAATCTGCAGTCACATTTGTCGCACTATCGCCTGTTGCAAAAGGTAATTCTAAACTTGCAACTGCCGTTTCTATTAATGCTTTATCATTATTTTCATCGTCACCACAGGCAACAAGAACTAAAGCACTAAATAAGATTACGACAAGCGTAAGTACGCTTTTAAAGGTAAATCTTTTACTCATTTGACTTTCCTCCATTTTATTTTTTTTATTCTAAATCTATATTTCCCATACCTGCTAACAACAATTGATAAACCCCATTAAATTGTGAGACAGGTCCAAATACCCAATTAATAATACCTCCAACTTGGAATAAACTTACCGATACGAAAGCTGCTGTGTAATCATCAACTCGAATGTTGACTTCATTGTTGTTAGCATCTTTTGCATATACGTTATATCCGTTATTGTTGGAAGATTGGAAAATCGATGTGATGGTGAGATTTTCTAATCGAACGACACGTGCCATATAATTAGGCATTTCATTTCCCATGATTGTTGTTATCGGCACTTCATTTCCTGTTGAGACGACAACCATGTTCTCTATTTTATAGTTCGACAATTGCGGTGAGCCATTAAACACAGTGGCCACTAACCCTTGGACTGTAATCTCATGCCCAATTTGCAATTCGTTGGTTAATTGATAGCCAGTATATAAGAAGATTGCAAAGCCTTCATCTTCTATATAAACACTATTTCCCACTTTTGAAGTAATCACACCTGAAACAATAACTTTTCTTGAAAAATACTCTTCAAAGTTATCTAATAAATACTCAATGTCAACAGGAACGCCATCAGAACTATAATCAAAATCAGGATCGAGTTCGCCATAAATACGTCTTCCTGTCAATTGTGTTTCTGCTGCAGCAACTGTAAACACATTACCATACTGTGTCGTTGATGCTCCAGAAATCCAACCATAAGCTTGTTCAACAAGCTCCAAATTAAGTAATCTAGATTCTCCGTCTACGAAGTACCATACCCAGGCAAGCCATCTACCGTTTCCATCTTCGCGATTTCGATCAGGTTCAGCTTGCAATACAATCTTTTCAGCACTTTGTAGTTTTTCTCTAACAAAGTTACCAGCTTTAATTCCCCAAGGGTCATATTGGCTAGTTGCTTCTGGCGTATCCATACCCATGTATCTAACGGTAAATGTTTGGCCAGCTAGATGATCTCTAAAGATGGTTGTATCACCATCAACAAAGCTTGATACAGTAACTTCTCCAATACCATCATTAATAAATGATAAGCCTTGGAAAGGTTGTGTTAACCTTAATGCATCTGTATGATTTGTATCGAATGGCGGTATAACTATTTTTATTGTTCTTTCTACAACAATCGTTTTTAAAGCATTAATAGCTGTATAGAAAACAGTATATTCTCCAAGACGATAGTAGTCAACATCTGGAAGTATATTGCCGTTGGCATCTTCTACTTTTGATACAAAGAAGAATCCGCCTCCAAATGAAATTTCATTTCCTAAATAATCAAAAGCTTCTACACCTTCAGAAAGATCAAATGTTGGTGGGTTTCCTGTAACTGATACAAAAACCTCAGCATAATCAGCCCCAACAATGGTTGGCCCTGGTGTAGCAAGTCTAACTGTAACTGTTGTTCCTTCTAAAACTTCAGAACCAGCAGTATAAGTCATATAAGATACAAACTGACCATCTGGTATCGTTGCTGAATTTTGATAAACAAAGATGATTTCAATGTTTTGATTTTCATATGCTTCTTCAATTTCTTGTTGAGACATACCTGATAAATTAATTAACGTTACTTTATTTTCAACAACAACTACAGGTATTGCAATATGAATGGTAATGGTTGAACCGTTAGGTACTTCATCACCAATTTGATATCCATCATAAGCAACAAATCTGCCTTGAGCAACTTCATTGGTTTCAACTTCAACAAAGTTTAGTGTGACATCATAGCCTTGATAAAGTATAGTGATCTGTGTTTGTGTTCTACCACTTACATCAAGAAGTTCAAATGTTTCTATGACTGTAGCTGGTGAAGTAGCTATCTCAATTGTTATTGAAGTTCCTGGATTAACCTTGTTTCCTGCAACATAACCACCACGATAACGAATAAACTTACCTTCTTCTATAGTTGATGATTCTGCATATTCAAATGTCACATTTATATCTAATAAATCATATATTGCTTCAATTTCTTGTTCTGTTTTATCTACTAAATCCAATAGCGTAACACGTGTATCGATGGGTTCATCGGAGTCGTTGCATGAGGCTGCAACGAAACCGATGAATACCATTGTAAATATAAATAATATTTTTTTCATTAAGCGCCTAAGTTCACTTCATTAAACGCGTCTTGTAAAGCTTGGGTAATGTTTCCATCACCTGTCATGATGCGAGTTAATGCAATACCTACTTCTTGACGTGCTCTTGATGATCCAATAAATGCAGGATCATAGAACATGTATGATGATTGTAGATATGCTGCGTTTGCAGTCATTGAAATAGGTCTTTGGTTAGCTGTTGGATTAGTTAAGAATTCTTGGTATAACGGGTCTAAATATCCACTCGTACGTACAGGTAAATAACCTGTGTTCATTGCCCAGTCAACTGTGTTTTCAGTCTTAATTAACCATTTTAAGAATAACCATGAAACAAGTTGTTCTTGTGCAGTTCCTGTCTTCATTAATGAAACGTTTGTTCCTTGTTGAATAACAGCTTTGTTGTCTGGCATATCAGCATTATATGGGATAGGTGCAACACCAATTTCAAATACAGGGTTTCCTGTTGTTGGATCTGTTGCTGGAATGTTATAACGAATACCTGCTGATGAACCAATCGTTACAAATGTTTGTTGGTTAACAAATGGCACTGAAGCATATTGTTGTCCCCAATACTCAGGAATAGTTAATAAATCTTTATGTGTGTGTAGGAACGTCATTGCTGCTAATGTGTTTTCATTTCCAACCCATAAGTATTGACCAGAGAATGTTTGATAGTTAATGCCTGTATATGCACCACCAAATTGGCGAGTGAAGGTAATAAACATATTTCCAGTTGAGTCATAGGATGCTGGCACAACAAGTTGTTTAGCAGCATTAATAAGATTAGTTAATGCTTGACCAGTCACACCTGGATTAGCTGCAATTACTTTCGCTTCAGCAATAGCATCACCATATGCTTTGAGAGCTGGTGCATAAGCGATAATATCTTGCCATGTTTCTGGATATGGAAGTTCTAATGCATCAAATGCTGTTTTGTTATATATCATAACTTCTGTTGATTTATTAAATGGTAATGAATAATATGTATTTGCTGCGTCATATTGTGTGTTTTCTGCACGATATGAAGCAATGATGTCCTCTAATGCATCTTCGCCATGAAGACCCCATTGTGGTGAAGCTATATATGGTCCTAAATCAAGAACTGCTTTACCGTTTAAATATTCTGCAACATGGTCTGGATAACCTTGAACCATGTTTGGAACGTCACCAGCAGTAATCGCATTGATCATATTTGACTTAAGTGTGTCATAGTTACCAACACCTGCAGGTATATTAACTGTTAAGTTATAACCTAATGATGCATAATGTGCGCTAAATGAATCTGCATATTTTTGCATTAACGCTTGATTTGATTCACCCATCGCATGCCACATCGTAACAGTCACTGGATCAGTTGTAAGTGATACTGGAACTAAGCTTACTGCAACAGTTAATGTAATGGTTACTGTTGTACGTACACCACCGCTATTCGTTACACGAAGGTTAATGTTATACGTTCCAGTTTGATTTAAGAAATAGACACCTGAAATGGTAATCGCGCTCGTCAAATCGCCATCGCGTTCATCAAATGCAGTTACACCTGTAAGTGGACTCCACTCACCTGAACCAATGTAATATGTTTGAATCGTTTGAACACCACTAAATACTGGTGCACTAACAACCTCAGCTTCAACAACTAAAGTAATGGTTGTTGTAGCAATATTTCCTTCAGAATCTTCAACAGTTAATGTAACTATGTACGTTCCTGGAATATCACGATTTGCATCATCCCATCCTGTAACAACGATATTATCTGTAATATCGCCATCTTGTGGGTCAGTTGCTGAGACGCCTGTAAGTGGGTTCCATGCATCGCCTTGTGTAATGGTTTGATTACGGTTAACACCTGTAATTACTGGATCTTGTTCTGGTCTTTCGCTAACAGTTAATACAACCGTTTTTGATGCTGTTTTTCCATCGCTATCAGTTGCAACTATAGTAAATATGTATTCACCTGGCGTGAGTAAGAAATCTTCATCATAACCCACGGCTTCAATATTTACTGGAATACCAGCTGCATTATCTTGTGGGTCACTTGCTGTTACTCCAGCTAATGGATTGTATGCATCGCCTACAAAAACTTCAGGAAATTCATTCACACCTGATAATGTAGGATGCCCTTGAACAACCGTTAACGTAACAGTGATTGATGTTTCTAAACCACCACTGTCAGTAACACTAATTGTAAATGTAGATGTTCCCGTAGATAATAAATCGTCTGCATCAAATCCGCGAACTTCGATATCAGCTGTAATGTCTTTATCTTCAGGATCCCAAGCAGTAACCCCTGTTAAAGGATTATAATCATCACCAACTTCTACAATTGGATTTTGATTGACACCACGTAACTCTGGTGCTTGATTTCTTTGTTCAGCGCAGGCTGCAACAAACAGTGCAAACAATGCTGCTGTAAAAATTAATACAAGTTTTTTCATTTTACTCCTCCTATATTTATTGTCATTAAGTGACTTGTAAGCATATTAACCTTTTGTTCCACTACGTCCTACACCAGCCATAATGTATTTTTTGAGTGCAAAGAATACAATTAGAAGTGGTATAGTTACAATTGCTGTGGCAGCTAATTGTAAGTGATAAAGTGGTCTAACTTGACCTTCAAGATTGTCGTTGAAGTTTGTGCTTCTTAGCGCTACTGAAATCAAATATTTTGATTCTGTTCGCGTAACAAGTTGAGGCCAAATATAAGCGTCCCATGCTCCAATTGCTGATAAGATTGTAATCGTTGTAATGGTTGGCTTACCAATTGGAATCATAACGCGTGATAAATATTTAAAATCTGAACATCCATCAACTTGCGCAGCACGATAAAGTGTATCTGGTATCTGTTTAAATGTTTGTCGCAAGAAGAAAATATAGAACACGGAAGTCATGAACGGGAAGACTAGCGCATTAATGGAGTCAATCCATCCAAGTTTATTAACGGTGACATAGTTGGTAATTGTATATAACTCACCAGGAATCATCATCGTCATTAATAAGACTGAGAAAATGAAATCTCTTCCTTTAAAGTCTAATCTAGAAAACGCAAATGCTGCTAATATGGTTGTTACAACAGTACCTAGCATAGATAATATACCTACAACTAAGGTATTAAGCATGTATCTCCAAAAATTAAACTCAACAATTGCGATTTTAAAGTTAACCCATTGCATTTCTGAAATAGGAACAAAAAATCTTGGTGTAAGTGATGTTGTTAACTCTTCATGTGTTTTAAGTGCTGTAATGATCATCCAATAAAACGGAATGAAGATGAACAGGGCGAAGAAAGTAATGAAAGTATATGTAGCAACGAGACGAACAACGCGCATAATCATATCATTACGTGTAATCCGTTCTAAATCTTGTTGTTTGTTTTTGATTGCTTTTCTAGCTTCTCTTTTAACCTTCATGCGCTTGAAGACATCGCCTTTAAACAAATCAATAACCCACTGGTACATATTTTTCATAGTTGCAATGAATCCATCACCAGTAACAATTCGTTTAATTTCGAAACCATTATAGAACCGAATAATCAAACTGAATACGTTAAACGCTAATAATGGGCTCATAAAGGCATATAGAAATTGTGTTCGATATGTCCATTCATCCATTTCAATAATGTCTTTACTTCTTAGACGTTTAATGTTTTGGAATGTTATAGGCACAAAGACAATGAGTATACCCACAGCTAAACTGATTAATGTGTTCAATCCAGCTGATGTCACTTGATTACCTAAAATATCATAGGTTGTCTTAATTTCTGTAGTTATATTTTGCCGTGTAGGCGTTTCAATGATTCTGAAGAAATACGCCAGTGCATAAATAACAAATAAAACAAATACTAAATCAATAAGAGTGGCAATCAAATCTAAAATGCGAATACGTTTTGTATATCTTTTCATGACAGCCTCCTCCTAGTAATGTACTCTACGTTTTCCAACTTGAAGTTGGACAATCGTAAAGACCAAAATAAATCCAAACATGATGATAGATGCTGCAGCTGCTAACGAGATATAACCATCTTCAGCTTGTCTTTCCAAATAATAGTAGATATAAAATACAATTGTTCTTAAATCGAGTGATCCACTTGGTGACTGAATTCGACCTGAGACACCAATAATCGCAACAATTGAGGTGTATGTCTTGAAGACTCCAATGACTGATGTAATCAAAATATAGAAGATCATTGGTGATAATAAAGGTACAGTAATGCGTGAAAATGATCTGATTTTGTTTGCTCCGTCAATTTGAGCTGCTTGATAATATTGCTTATCAATATTTTGGATACCTGCGAGAAAGACAATAATTTTGAACGCAAGTCCGCTCCAAACGCTATAAATTAAGATAACAAGCATCGCAGACCAGTAAGTGGCCCCTCGTTCGATAAACACCATAGGCTCCCCGCCAAACGCTTTAATTACTTGATTGGCTAAACCTAATAAAGCTGGGTTATTAACTGTAAGAATGTTACCACTAAAGATATATGCGAAAACTAAACCGATTGCGATAGAGTTTGTGATATAAGGTAAGAAGAATATCGTTTGATAAAAACCTTTAAGTGGTTTGATAGCATTCATTGCAACAGCAATAAGTAAACTTACAATGATTGTGATAGGAACAGAAATCAAAACGATAATTCCTGTATTAACAATCGCTCTTCTAAACTCATCATGTCTAAGTACACGTGCATAGTTACCTACAAATGTAAATGAGTCAAATTGGTTGGTTTGGTAATTATATCCTGTATAAAAAGAGATAATAAATGAGTTAATAATCGGATAAAATGTAAAGACACCTAGCAATAATAACGCTGGTAGTAAATATAAAATTGCCTTAAGCCAACCTGGCCATCGGGTGATAAATCCTAACTTATGTCTTTCAAGAAAATCATTGATTTTCGTCATGACAAAGTGGAATTTATTCCGAAAGCGCCATATGGCTTCTTTCATAAATTCCTTAAATTTTCTCATAACGCAACATTTCCTGTTTCTTTATCAAATAGATGTGCTTTACCTTTTTTAACTGATAATGTAATTTTATCTGTATCACTAACTGAATCTGAGTCAATGATTGCACGTACAATGTGATTACCAAATTCGAAACGTACGAGTGTATCTCGACCAATGTGTTCAATATCGATCGGATCAACAACGAAACCATTTGGATCAAATTTGAAATCTTCTGGACGAAGACCTAAATCATATTCTCCATCTTTTACCTTAGTCGAACCAACAACGAAATCTTGAACTTTAATTTTCCCGTCTTTAACAGTTCCTTCAAGAATGTTAATGGGTGGATTCCCTAAGAACTTAGCAACGAATAGATTTTTTGGTTTGTTATACATTTCTTGTGGGGCATCCATTTGTTGTTCAACACCAAAATCAAGAACAACCATTTGATCAGAAATAGACATTGCTTCTTCTTGATCATGTGTAACGAAAATAGTTGTAATACCTGTTTCACGTTGTATACGTTTAATTTCTTCTCTTGTTTGAAGACGTAATCTAGCGTCTAGGTTAGATAGTGGTTCGTCAAGCAAAAGAACACGTGGTTTTTTAACGAGTGCTCGAGCAATCGCAACACGTTGTTGTTGTCCACCTGATAATTGAGCTGGTTTTTTGTCTAATTGATCTTCAATACCGACAAGTTTGGCCATTTCAGCAACAAGCTCTAGCGCTTCAGAACGCTTAATATCAATGTTTTCCAAAGGGAACATAATGTTTTGTCTAACAGTCATGTGCGGATAAAGCGCATAGTTTTGAAAAACAAGTCCAATACCACGTTTTTCTGGTGCTAAACGTGTCACATCGTCTTTCCCAAAAAATATTTTCCCTCCTGAAGGTTTATGCAATCCTGCAATCATAAAAAGAGTCGTTGATTTTCCGCACCCTGATGGCCCAAGTAAGCCAACAAGTTTCCCTGAGGGGATTGTAATGGTTAGGTCATCAACCGCTCTAGTTTCTTTACCTGTTTTATCGGTAAAGACCTTTGTCAAATTTTGTAATCTGATCTCCATAGTTGTTTATACTCCTTAACGTATATTTTCTCTACTTTATATTAAATAAAAGTACCTTTGGTTATCCCAAAAGCACTTATGTATTTTGTATAATAAAAAAACAATAAATCGTTTCAATGATATCGGTTTTGACGTTCGTAAATTGATTTAACATTTATAACTCACCTCAACACTTGTATTATATAATAATACGTGTGATAATTCAATGAATCTAGAACGTTAAAAGAGCGAATTTTACTCTTTTTTTTCAAACCCGTTTCATGAAAGCGCTTTTAGGGGTAATTAAATTATATTATGTTACCACCTCTTTGTCAATTAATAAATATTTATTAATCACTAAATTTTGCAACTCATCATTTGCTATCAAGTTTTTCAATAACATAATTAGGTAAAGCAAAACTTCCTAAATGAATGTCGTGATTGTAATACCTTGTTTTTTGATGAAATTGATGAATGTATGTTGTTTTAAAATCTTTAATTGGATGGAGCTTTTTTGATGCGAATCCAAATAACCAATGTCCTGAAGGATAAGTCGGTATGAACGCTTGATAGACAAGTGCAATCGGAAACAAATGTTTAATTTTATCGTGTGCGCGTTTCATCTCTTTTGCTTCCTTATCAAAGTATGGACTTTCATGTTGATTAATTAAGATGCCGTCATCAGTTAATATTTGATAACAATGATGATAAAACGCTTTAGAAAACAACCCTTCTCCTGGGCCAATCGGATCGGTTGAGTCTACAATAATCAAATCGTATTTTTTCTTTGTATTCATGACAAATTTCAATCCATCTTCAAATAATAGATTTACCCTTTTATCTTTTAATCCTGTAGTTGTAATTGGAAAATATTTCTCACATGCGCGAACGACGCTTTCATCAATTTCTACCATGTCAATCGATAAAATACTTGGATACTTAACAAGTTCTCTTACGCTTCCACCATCTCCTCCTCCGATAACTAAAACATGTTTAATCATTGGATTAATGGACATGGGTGTATGAATGATCATTTCATGATAAATAAACTCATCTTTTTCATTGGCCATCATGATATCATCTAACGTGAAAAATCGACCGAGCTCAAAAGAATCATAAAAATCTAGTTTTTGATAAGGTGTCTGTTCTTCCCATAATTTTTCTTTTATCTCAATTGAGAATTTAATATGTGGCGTCCACATTTCTGTAAACCAGTTCATATCATCTTCCTCATTTCATTTTTGGAATATTCATTCCATAAAAAATTTCAGCAATCTCGCGATTGATTTCTGTATGAATCAATTGTTTTTCGTTAATATCAAGATCATCAACAGAGATGTTGAAAATATAGTTATCTAGATTGAACTGATTGAGCATCATTTTTGTATGAAAAATATTAGAATGATCTAAATTGATATCAATAGCAGTATATTTTTTTAATATATCATCATCGATATAATCCTGTATGGTGTCAATTTTATGATCAATGAACAATTTATTCCCATTGACATCACGTGTAAAACCTCTTACGCGATAATCCATAATGATGACATCTGAATCAAAACTATTTATTAAATAGTTAAGAGCTTTATTAGGTGATATTTTTCCACATGTTGAAACATCGATATCTACTCTAAAGGTTGAAATATTTTGATCAGGATGACTTTCTGGATAAGTATGTACAGTTAAGTGTGATTTATCTAAATGAGAGACAACACTTTCTTTTGGTAATCTACCACAATTGCATGAAGGATCAACAAATTTTCCATCAACAGCTTCTTCCGAAATCAAAATAGTGACACTTGCTCCAAGAGGATCGTAATCTTGTTTTGCAATATTCAAAACATTAGCATCGATAATCTCTGTCACATCACATAATATTTTAGTCAGTCTTTCTGAGTTATACTGTTCATCAATATAATCAATATAAGCCTTTCTTTCAGCCTCTGTGCGTGTATAGCACACATCATAAATGTTAAAACTTAGCGTTTTTGTTAAGTTGTTAAAACCGTAAAGCGTTAATTTTTCCATTTCTTCCTCCAATAGCCAGTTTAATAAAACACATACATTTTATCATGTTTTTATTTATTAGGACTATTTTTTATAAAAAAATAAGAGACCTTTTGGCCTCTTAAAATTCACAGTTTTTTGGAGTTCTTGGAAATGGAATAACATCTCTAATATTTTCGACTCCTGATAGATACATAATTAATCTTTCAAAACCTAATCCAAAACCTGAGTGAACACATCCACCATATCTTCTTAAATCAAGATACCATGCGAGATCATCTATTGGAATTCCCATCTCATCCATGCGTTTAACAAGATAATCATATCTTTCTTCTCTTTGTGATCCACCAATAAGTTCACCGCTTCCTGGGACGAGTAAATCCATGGCAGCGACTGTTTGTCCATCATCATTGATTCTCATGTAAAATGCTTTAATATCCTTTGGCCAATCTGTGATGAAAACGGGACTTTTGAAATGTTTATCTGTTAAATACTTTTCGTGTTCAGTATTGATATCTTGACCATGTTTTGGTGTATTTTCAAATTTGGCACCACTATTTAATAAAATATCGATTGCTTCTTTATGCGTAACTCTAGCAAATGGTTTATCAAGTACTTTTTGTAGTCGATCAGTTAAACCAGGTTCAACAAATTGATTGAAAAACTTCATTTCTTCTGGTAGCTTATCAAAGACATATTTGATAATGAATTTAACCATATCTTCTGCAACTCTCATATTCTCTGTTAAATCAGCAAACGCCATTTCTGGTTCAATCATCCAAAATTCAGAACCATGTCTCATCGTATTAGAATTCTCAGCTCTAAATGTTGGCCCAAATGTATAAACATCTTTAAAAGCCAATGCGAAAGTTTCAGCTTCTAATTGACCGGTAACAGTTAAATTTGTTTTTTTACCGAAAAAGTCTTTTTTATAATCAACCTGATGATCTTCTGTTTTGGGAACTTGGTCTAAAGGTAAGGTTGTTACACTAAAAACTTGTCCTGCACCTTCCCCATCGTTTCCAGTAATGATTGGCGTGTGCGTATAGATAAATCCTTGCGATTGAAAGAACTCATGAACAGCAAAAGCAGCAACACTTCTTAACCTAAATACTGCATGAAAAAGATTTGTTCTTGGTCTTAAATGAGCAACCTCTCGTAAGAACTCTCTTGTATGTCTTTTTGGCTGTATTGGATAGTCTTCTGGAGAGTCTCCTAAAAGGTTGATTTTTGTAGCTTTTATTTCAAAAGGTTGTTTCGCATTTGGTGTAAGTTCCAAATGTCCTTGAATCTCGATAGAGCTACCCACTCTAATGCGCTGAATATCTTTGAAATTTGATAGTTTGTTTTCTTCATAAACAATTTGTATAGCCTCAAAAAAAGTGCCATCATGAAAATTGATAAACCCAAATTCCTTTTGAGCGCGATGATTGCGAACCCACCCTCTTAAATGAATGTCTACATCTAGATATTTATCTGGATTCCTAAATATTTTTTTTACTGTTAAATCCATCTTATATTTTCCTTTCATTTGCTTAGTAAAGCCTTTTAATCTTATAAAAATAAAAATCCACGCCTTCAAGACGTGGTTTTTCTCTCACGCCTACAAGGCTCAT
>OBJA01000309.1_pt1 | contig 44767 bp, 41 predicted proteins | sample 1519751 | NCBI WGS metagenome assembly OBJA01 (sample SAMEA3881238, study PRJEB22517) | soil metagenome | biome: lake sediment; feature: soda lake sediment; material: sediment, water from around vicinity | place: India | collected 2013-12-23 | depth 3 m
GTTTTGTCCTTCAGATTTGCCGTTTCCCCTCGCCCGATGTATCGGGAGAGGGGTTAGGGGGGAGGGTACTCCAGAGGCATTTTCTAGGTAGTCGGCCACGTCAGCTTCCGCTGACGCACGTGAAACGATGAAAATTCAAGCTGACGAGGACGACAAGGGGTATTTTCTAGGTAGAGTACAAAAAGAAGGGTCTGCAAGCAGACCCTTCTTTTTTGTAACGACTATTTCGTTATTAAGCTCCGGTGTTAACGGCTGTTGTATCAATGGTGGAACCGCTGGACAATTCCTCATAGAGCATAGCCATGCCGATCGTTCCAATGGGCATGGTTGCTAAGATGCCAATACCGCAAGCAATGATGCCAATACCGGATAGAATGCCCATGACAAAACAGTATACCCAAATCATGGGAAGATTATTGCTTCCCTTAATGAGTTCGAATGCTTGTTTTACAGCGTCCATGGGTTGAGCGTCTTTCTCCATCACCAACGCTAAGGCGCAGACGACGAGAAGTGATACAAAAGGTCCGAGTAAACCGACTAGTATGTTGACAACGGGAATAAAAGAAAGAATCATATATGGGATGAAGACGATAAGTAGGGCAAGTAATGTTGGAACAAATTTGTTGAAGGCAAAGATCTCATTGAAGTCTCCTTTGCCGCCCCGAATATACTTTAAACAAAGAACCACAAATCCAGCCATTAATGGACCAGCCAGAATCCCAAAGGTGATACTGGATAGCAAACCAGCAATGAGTCCAGCTAGAAACAAGGGACCAAAATTCTTAAAGTAAAGATCGAGAGACTTTTGGATGCTTTTACCGATATCCATATTTAACCTCCTCAAAAATCGAATAATTTCCCGATAAGTATATTACGACAACTTACGGGAATTTCCTCCTTTATTCTTATAAAAACAGCTTTAATATCCAATTGTGGCAAAAATAGGCGAGCTTCAGTTCAAGGTTTCATCATGAGAAATTTTATTCAAGGATAGTACCATGAGCAGGAATTACCCTAAGCTGCAAGAAGAAGGAGGCAAAATCAATCGTGGAGTGATAGGCATGAAAGTGATGTTGATGCAAGCCAATCCCATTGTCGGGGATGTTCAGGGCAATCTGCAAAGGATCCAGGACGGACTCTTCCAGGCCGAACAGGGCGGAGTGGATCTGATAGTCTTTCCGGAGCTTTTTCTCACGGGATATCCCCCAAAGGATCTTCTGGAACAAAGATGGTTTCTAGAGGCGGTTGATAGGGCGATTGAAGAAATCACAGCGCTATCCTCTGATTATCCCGCTATTGGCATTCTTTTAGGGGCTCCGTTACGCCATGCACACCCCTTTGGACGAGGACTGTTCAATGCGGCACTACTCTTTCATGGCGGCGAATTAAAGCATTGTCAGGCAAAGTCACTTCTCCCTACCTACGACGTATTTGATGAAGCACGCTATTTCGATCCGGCTGTCCAGATCGGGACGGTACTGTTTAAAGGAGAGATCCTCGGGATCAGCATCTGCGAAGACGCGTGGAACGATCCGGATTTCTGGGGCGGACGACTCCGATACCATGAAAAACCCATCGACGTCTTGGCTGAAAAAGGTGCAACGCTTATGATCAATATCTCTGCGTCGCCCTTCGAGATCGATAAAGAAAGCACGCGGGTGGAGATTATGCGCAGTCATGCAAGAACCCATCGAGTGCCCTTTATTTATCTGAACCAAGTTGGAGGCAATGACGAACTGCTCTTTGATGGAGCCAGCTTCTTTCTGGATTCCCAGGGTAGCGTTGTATCGTTACTCCCCCGTTTTGAGGAATGTGTGGCCATCATTGACACCGATGCAAAAGGATCTTCCACGAACTACTCTCCCATGGAACGTGTGGCCTCAGTTTATGCCGCATTGGTTATGGGGATCCGGGATTATATGCGAAAAACGGGATTTCAAAAAGCCGTTCTTGGACTTTCCGGCGGAATCGATTCTGCGGTTACGGCTGTATTGGCGTGTGCGGCCTTGGGCCCTGAGAACGTATTGGGTATTACCATGCCCTCACCCTACTCTTCCTTGGGAAGCGTCAATGATTCCAGGCAGTTGGCTGATAATCTGGGGATGGAGATCCGTGAGCTATCCATCGAATCAATATTTGGTACCTATTTAACATCCTTGGAGCCCCATTTCCTCGGCATAGAGCCGGATGTTACCGAAGAAAACATTCAGGCGCGGATCCGGGGAACGATTCTTATGGCGTTCTCCAATAAATTGGGGTATCTGTTGCTTTCCACAGGAAATAAAAGCGAAATGGCGATGGGGTATTGCACGCTCTACGGCGATATGAGCGGTGGACTGAGCGTGCTATCGGATATTCCCAAAACCCTCGTTTATAAATTAGCCGACTGTATCAATGGTCGAAGTGAGATAATCCCTAAGGCCATCATCGAGAAGGCTCCCTCGGCGGAACTGAGACCGGATCAAAAGGATATGGACTCACTGCCTCCCTACCCGATTCTTGATCGGATTTTAGCGGGATATATCGAAGAAGGAATGGACTGCGAGATGTTGGTGGCTGAAGGATTGGAAAGGGAGACGGTGGAATGGGTGATCCAAACCGTGAATCGCAATGAGTACAAACGACGGCAAGCTGCTCCAGGCTTAAAGGTTACCACCAAGGCTTTTGGTGGCGGGAGGCGTATGCCGATTGCGGCAAAATATGGTTTTTTTGGTAAACGATGAATGATCCATCATGATTTGCAAAGAATAATCAATCCACGGGGGTTCAAACCGTATAATAATGCAGGGAAATCGGTTTTGTTGTTGAAAACGAAAAGGACGTCACGGAAGTCGTCCATAGAACAAATGGGTCTGGATTTGCGATGGGAGGGGCTGTGGATGCGGAGGCAGTTGTGGAAGTGGGTTCTGAATATGGTAGCCTTTGTTATTGCTGCTTCGTTATTACCTGGGGTTCGGATCGATTCACCCGAGGCTGTGCTGGGTGCGGGAATTGTCCTGGGATTGGCCAATCTTTTAATCCGTCCCGTTCTGCTCTTCTTGACGATTCCCATTAATATCTTAACCCTAGGCCTTTTTACATTGGTTATCAATACGTTGATGGTCCTGGGGACGGACTTTGTCATTCAGGGACTTTATATCGACCGGTTCTCCACGGCCTTTATGGTATCTTTAATCGTTTCCATATTGGGAATGTTGTTGGGCGATGCGGAGGGTTCACGACGGAAACATTGAGGTTAGGGCCGGTAGAATAAATTATGGTGTTATCCTAAGGTCGAAGAGTTTGAATGCAGCGGAGATAAAGAGACATAGAAGACCGAGAAGGATTGCTATGAGATGGGCGGTTAACATATCTCCCGTCATCACCGAACTCCAGATGGCCAGGGATAAGGTTTGGGTTCTGCCGGGAATATTGCCGGCCACCATGAAGGTGGCGCCAAACTCTCCTAAAGACCGTAAGAAGGCGAGCATGGTTCCTGCCGCAATACCCTTGTAAGCCAAGGGGAGACGAATGAGCCATAGGATTTGCCATTCTGAAGCGTCTAAACGAGCCGCTCCGATCAGATCGGGATCGGTCATTTCGAAGATGCTCTTAAGGGATTTGAAGATGATGGGCATTCCTGCAATCGCTGCAGCTAAAACCGCTGCAGTTGGCGTAAAGATGATGTTGATGGGAATCAGCCGCCCAATGACTCCCTGTTTTCCCAGGAGCAGTAAAAGGTAGAAGCCAAGAACTGTTGGGGGAAGGACCAAAGGTAATGAGATCAGGGATTCCAGAACGATAGCTCTCTTTGAATGGCGCCCTTGGAGAACCCAAGCCAATACTCCGCCTGTGATTAAGGCCAATAAGGTGGCCACACCGGATATTTTTAGAGATATTCCTGTGGCGATAAGGACTGTTTCAAAAGTCATGGGTTATCCCCCCGGTAAAAAGCCATACCTTTTCAATACATTCTGGCCTTCTTGATCCATCACAAAATTGACGAACTGACGGGCGTACGGGTTATTGACCCCGTGTTTTAGAACACAAATCTCATACGATATATCCACGACTTGAGCAGTTGCTGTGACGAGCCGAGCTTTCTTTGAGATCTGCGCATCGGTTCCATAGACCAATGCGGCATCGGTTTCACCAGATTCCACCCAAGCTAAGGCTTGACGGACTGTTGAAGCGAAGACAAGTTTCTTCTGGATTTGTGAATATAGCGAGAGTTTATTGAGTAACTCCATGGCATATTGTCCCGCAGGGACATAAGCCGGATCGCCGATGGCGATCCTTTTTATTGCATCCGAAGCAAGGAGTGAGATCGAGTGGGGTTCGGTGAGATTCATGCCAGGTCTTACCACAAGAGCCAAGGAGTTCTTGGCCAAAGGGTATCGGGTGCCGGCTAGAACCAATCCGCACTCGGAAAGCTTTTCAAGATCGTTACGGCTGGCGCCGGCAAAGACGTCCATGGGTGCGCCTTGTTCAGCCTGAATTCTGAGGGTTCCACCGGCGCCAAAGGTAAGAAGGACTTTCACCTCAGGGTGTTGTTGCTGAAAAGCCATGGCGATCTCCTGCATCGCTTGGGTCAGACTGGCGCTGGCAGCTACCGTAAGATTGACTTTTGAATGGGCTTGGGTCTGTGGGTGATTGATGGAAAAGATGATGATGACCAGCAAAAGAGAGGGCCATAACTTATTCATTCATCCCACCATCCTTAAAGCCCATGATAGAGTTCTTTGAGTTCATTGATGGTAAGGGCTCTTTTCTTCGTCTGCGATGTTTGACGTAGCTTACTTAATAAATTATGAAGGGTTATCTCTGATAAAGTCAAGTCATATTTCTCGAGGACATGACGGAGCGATGCCGTTCCGGAGTGCTTTCCAAGGACGAAATCCGCTGGAGATTGACCAACCAATTCGGGAGAGAAAGGCTGATAGGCATTGGCATCGTTCAACTGACCGTGGCAATGGATGCCGGATTCATGGAGGAACGCCATCTTCCCAACAATTGGCTTGTTATCGGGGATCGAACGTCTGGCCAAACCAGAGACTTGGCGGCAGATCATATCTAAGCCCTGCGTATGGATGCCACACCTCATCTTTAGTGAGGTAATGATTCCTAGAGCCACCTCTTCCAAGGGGGCGTTGCCGGTTCGTTCGCCCAAACCGCCCACTGTCACACTGACCGACTGTGCTCCGGCTTGAATAGCGGTTAACGTATTGGCGGTAGCCATTCCCAGATCGTTATGGCCATGGAATTCCAGATTCAATTTCGGAGCTGCTTTGCGTAGTTCGGTGACGAGCTCCCATGTCTGCGCTGGATTTAAAACGCCGACAGTATCTGCGATGCGTAATCGGTCGGCTCCGTTTATCTGTACCCATTGAGCAAATTCGAGGAGAAAACGGCGATCCGCACGAGAAGCATCCTGCGCACCCACAGAGATGAAGGAGAATTTTGAACGCGCAAATTCCATAATTTCTTTGGCATGCTCCAACACCCATTTTTGATCCTTTCCCAACACTTTAAGATGAATCGGAGATGTCGGAAAGGAAATGTGCACGGATGAAACGGAACAGGAGAACGCCTGCTCAAGATCGGATGCTTTCGCCCGGCACCAGCAGGTTAATCGCGCTGGAAGACGTAATTTTGCGATTGCTCGAATATCCTCCTGTTCCTCAAGACCCATCGCTGGAGTTCCCACCTCCAACTCCTGAAGACCAATGGCAACGAGGTTATTTGCAATAGCGATCTTGTCCTGTCTGGAAAAGACCACTCCTGGTGTTTGTTCGCCGTCACGGAGCGTGGAGTCGATAAGAAGCACATTGTCAGAGTTGTTCATTGAGAATCGCCTCGCATAATGTTGTGAATAAGGAGTCTTGATTCGTTCTAATTATCAATGAATCATGCTAAGCGATGCGCCTCACTGGGACGGCCATCCTCCAGCGCATCTAAGATTTGATCGATTGCACCCTCATTGATAGGTCCATACCAATACCCCTCGGGATAAATGATCATGACGGGGCCGTGTTCGCAGAGTTTCAAACATCCGGTATTGGAGACCATTACATCGGTCATGCCGCGATCGTCCAGTTCGGTTTGGAGATACTGAATCAACTGAGAAGCGTCTTTCCGGTTACAGACGCCTTTGGGCTCGCCGTTTACTCTGGAACTTGAACAAATAAAGATATGATGTTTGGGTTTTTCCATGTTCAAACACTCCTTTTTCGTTGAATTACCCACAACCTACCCCGCCGCCTTGGCAACCTCCGCATCCAGACGGTGATCTTCGTTTTAATCTTCGGGTATCGAGACCAAGGTAGACTGCTTCCAGCCCATCTTCGATCAAGCCTTCCATCTCTACGATCCGTATGCCGTGGGTTTTGAGAACCTCCTTCGGGCTTTCTCCGGCAGCGCTGACGAGGATGGCTCGGCAATCGCTTAGCACATCCGCCATGGATAGCCAACGGTTTTGACCGCCTCCAACCATCGGTGCGTCTCGTCGCTGAATAAAACGATAGCCGGTTTCGGATTTTTCATAGATCAAAAAATGCTTAGCTTCTCCCAGGTGCTGGTTGATTAAGATTCCTTCAAGACTTGCCGCTGCCACATAAGGTCTATGCTCATCGGGGTCGATGGGTAATGCTGCGAATTCGTGAAGCCGTTGATGGTCGCTGGGTTCCATAGCTTTGCCTAAAAGTCCCACCGCATCCGCTCGGCAACGGGTGCAATGCTCCATCTGGGGGAGGTGAACTTTCGAAAGTTGTCTAACTTTTGCGATCATATCGGGCGTGGGTTCGGCCAAGTTCTCAAATTCACTGCCGGGAGCCGGGAAAAGAGGAATGCAATTCATGATATCTGCGCCAAGCTTTGCAACGGTCTGCGCAATAGCGGGAATATGATCATCATTGATTCCAGGGATAATAATGCTATTAACTTTAACGGTGATACCCTCTTCTTTGAGTAACCGGATGGATTCGAATTGACGATCCAAGAGCCTTTTGGCTCCGTCCACACCGCGGTAGATGATTTTCCCATCGCGTACCCATGCATATACCTTGGCGCCGATTTGGGGATCGATGGCATTGATCGTCACCGTGACGTGAGAGACTTTAAGTTCGGACAAGGTCTTCACATGGTCGGGTAGGTTAAATCCGTTGCTGGCCACACAGAGCAACATTTGAGGAAAACGCTCACGGACCCGTCGTAACGTCTCTAAAGTTAGCCCCGGTTCAGCAAAGGGATCGCCAGGACCGGCGATGCCCGCTACGGAAGTGCGCGGCTCTAAGGAGACAATCTTCTCCAGATAACGGAGGGATTGACCCGGCGATAGAATTGCACTGGTAACTCCCGGGCGTCCTTCGTTGGCGCAATCGTATTTTCGATTGCAAAAGTTGCATTGGATGTTGCACTTCGGAGCAACGGGCAGGTGAACTCGGGCAAAACGATGTCGAGCCTCGACATCAAAGCATGGATGATTGGAACGATCGTGAATTAACATGATTATCACTCACTTTTATAAATAACTGTATCCAACTGGGGAGTCCTCTTGTTTCTTCTCCAGGAGAGCATTGACGATGCGGTCGAAGAGATTTTGAGCGCCTCGGTAACCTAGATGAAGCGTTCGTTGACCGCCAATGCGATCGTGGATGGGAAAGCCGACGCGAATTAAGGGAATCTTTAATTGTCCGGCGATGGAGTGGCCTTTGCTATTACCGATAATAAGATCCGGTGATAAGGTTGAGGCTTCCTGGGCGATCTCCATAAAGTCCACACCTTCGCGGGCAATTGTTTCTTGCGGTAGTTCCGGAATGGCTTTGCGAAGCGATGTTGCAAACGAGCCACTTTCTCCGCCGGAGGCGCAAAGAACGGGGGAGATGCCGATCTCCGATAGAAAGGAAGCCAATCCAATGACTAAATCTTCCTCTCCATATATAACAGCCCTTTTGCCGAAGACATATTTATGGCCGTCGACATAGGCGTCGATCAGTCGGCCTCGTTCGACCCAGTGTTTCTCAGGAATCGGCCGTCCACTGAACTTCTCAAGCATTCGGAAGAAGAAATCGCTCTCTGTAACGCCGATGGGGAGGCCTAATGTATAACGTTTCACATTGAAGCGATCCTGGAGCACTGATCCTGCTGTGGTTCGTTCGGATAAGGTATGGCCAAATTCCAGCGTGGCTCGGGCTTTACCCATTCTTCGAATCTCTTCCAATGGTGTGCCTCCTGGAGGAATTTTCTCATAATGGTCCGAGGCCGGGCCGTCCAGCGTATCGGAGTAATCCGGTAACAAAATAGAGGATAGCTCAAAATCGGCGATGATCTCCTTAAGGTAGCGGAGATCAGCTGGTGAAACAATATTTGGGAGGATATTAAGAAAGCTCTTGCGAGGACCGCCTTCTGCCAAAGTTTCTACCAGCGCTTTCACAGCAGCGTGATAACCATCGGCATGGGTCCCTTTAAAACTGGCGGTGGAAACGTGGACCAGATCAGGTCCATGGGTGTTTGGGTTCTCTTGGCGATACTCACGTAAGTGAAGATGGAGGTCATCGCCGATGGTCTCGCTTAGACAGGTCGTAGCGATTCCAATCAAACGCGGTTTGTATTGGCGAGTTACATTCATCAATCCCTGTTTGAGATTGTTTCCTCCACCATAGATTGCGGTGGTTTCGTTGAAACTGGACGAGGCGATATCCATCGGCTCTTTGAAATGACTGATCATATAACGCCGGATATAGGTGGCGCAACCCTGGGAACCATGGAGAAACGGTACGCATCCTTCGACGCCGCGGAAGGCCAGACAGGCGCCGAGGGGCGTGCAGAGTTTACATGCGTTCGTTGTAGAGACTGGAGAAGGGGATGATGATAATCCGACGCTTCCTCCCATGACGACACCTCCATTCGTATCCATTGGAAGGCTAAAGGTTAAGCATTTTTTATCCCATCGTTGGCAAGGGTAGGGGTTTAGTATGTTGCTTTTCAGTTGCGCCTCGCCGTGGCACCAACCTCCAAACCGGGCTCATCACGGAGGCATGAACCTCTTTGGCGAAGTTTAGCATTCCGACAAATCCAGCGAGCGCCTCTTTGCGTTCATGGTTATGATCACAGAATCCGATTCCCAGCTTATAGGCTATGGGACGTTCCTTGACGCCGCCGATCAGTAGATCCACATCTTTCTCCACGAGGAAGGAGGATATCTCGAGCGGATTGGTATCGTCGACGATGATGGTGCCCTCGTCGCATAGCTCTTTGAGTTGCTCGTAGTCGGTTCGATTGCCGGTCTGGGAACCTACCATCACAACGTCCATGCCTAAATGTCGTAAGGCCTTGACCAAAGAAAATGCTTTAAAGGCGCCGCCGACATAGATGGCGGCTTTTTTTCCGGATAAATCCCTTCGGTATTGGGCTAGATGGGGTTGGATCGATGCGATCTCTTCTTTGATCAGAACCTGAGTTCGCCTTAGGATCTCCGGGTCATCAAAGAAACGTGCTGTATCGTATAGGGCTTCTGCCATGTCTTCGATCCCAAAATAAGAGACTTGTCGAAAAGGAGTGCCGTATTTTTGCTTGATCAAGTTAGCTAAATGCGCCATGGATCCGGAGCATTGTACCAGATTGAGGGAGGCTCCATGGGCGCTGCGGATATCGTCGACTCTACCATCGCCGGTGATGTTTGCAACGACTTGAACTCCCATTCGTTCGAAGTAACGACGGATGATCCAGATCTCCCCGGCGAGGTTGAAGTCACCTAGGATATTAATACTGTGCGCATTAATGTGCTCTGTCGGCCCTGTGCCGATGATCTGAAAAAGCGCTTCGCACGCGGCACGGTAGCCGTCTTTCTTTGTGCCTTTAAAACCTTCAGAATGAACCGGGAGAACCGGTATGTTCTTCTCTTGGCTGACACGCTTGCACACTGCTTTTACATCATCTCCGATGATCCCAACGATGCATGTGGAATAGACGAAAGCTGCTTTCGGTTGATGCCGATCGATTAACTCAAGTAATGAAGCGTATAATTTGGGCTCGCCGCCATAGATAACATCCCTTTCCCGGAGATCCGTGGAGAAACTTAGACGATGAAGCTCCGGGCCGGAGGAGAGAGCGCCGCGGATATCCCATGTATATGCGGCGCAACCGATCGGCCCATGGACAAGGTGTAGGGCATCGGCGATGGGATAGAGAACCACTCGGGAGCCGCAGAATACACAGGCGCGTTGGCTGACGGAACCTGCCAGGCTCTGCTTTTCGCAGTCCATCTGAAAGGGTTCTTTACCATTGCGAAAGATTTGATGTTGGCGTTCGGTGAGTATGTCCATGGGAACACCTCCTTGGGCATTCTTAATTTATAAGCGTTGATTACATCACCAATTCAAAGCTTTCATCGAGTGCGTCGCGATCTTTCCGATCCAAGATGGCGTTGAGGATCTTCTCGATGAGACGCATACCGCCCTCGTAACCGACGGTGGGGAAGTAGGAATGGCCGATCCGATCGAGAATGGGGAATCCCAATCGGATAAAAGGAATATCCTCGTCCCGAGCAATGTACTTCCCATAGGTATTGCCGATGATGAGATCAACCGGTTCGTTTTTGATCCATTGATGGAGAAGAAAGGTATCGGCGGCCTGGCTGAATTTTGCTTCGGGAACATCCTTTAAAATATCGCTCATCCGGCGCTCGAAGGCTTTGCCTGGAGTTCCAGTCACAACATAGACCGGTCGCATATCCAGATCAACGAGAAACTGAGTGAGACTTATTAGTTGGTCCGGATCCCCGAAGATCGCTACGCGTTTCCCATAAAAGTACTGTTGCATATCGGTGATGATGTCGACGAGTCGTCCGCGTTCTTCGGTAATGGCATCGGGAACCGGCGCGCCGGAGAGCCTTCTTAACGTATCGATGAAACGATCCGTTGCAGTAAGTCCAATGGGTAGATCCAATATCTCACAAGGCACTTTGCATTTGGCATCCAAAGCTTCAGCGGCGGAGGTCGATGCGAATTGTCCCAGAGCGACCGTGGCTTTGCTGTCACCGGTAGCGCGTAACTGATCGAGGGTTACGCCTCCCTTCGGATAAAACTGATGACGACCGGTTTGCGGTGCATCCAAGACATCGGAGGTGTCCGGAAAGACGATGGCTTCGATCCCCATCTTATGAGCCAGGCATTTGAGTTCGCGCATATCGGCGGGTTCGACCCAACCCGGGATGATATTGATCCGATCCGTTCGGGTTCCTGTGGATTCGGAAAAATAAGTAACCATGTTTTTGCACATATTCGCGAAACCTGTGACATGAGAACCAACGTAACTGGGGGTATTGGCATGAATGACATATTTTCCGTCGGGGATCTTACCGTCGTCCCGGGCTTTGGCTATGATCTGGGGAATATCGTCGCCAATGGTCTCGGATAGGCATGTGGTGTGGACTGCGATAATATCCGGATCATAGATGGTAAAGATATTCTGGATCGCTTCCACCAAGTTGGACTGACCTCCGAATACGGAGGAACCTTCTGTAAATGAACTGGTTGCTGCCATGATCGGCTCTTTGTAATGGCGTGTCAATGTACTGCGGTGATACGCGCAACAGCCTTGAGAGCCATGGCTGTGGGGTAGGCAATTGTGAATCCCTAAGGCGGCGTACATTGCACCAATGGGTTGGCAGGTCTTGGCCGGATTGACGACCAGAGCTTCACGCTTTTTAATCTCGGTGGGCGTATGGCGTAAAAGCATCGTTTTCACTCCTTTAGCAGGGGTTGGCCCCATTTTCATGTTTCACGTACGCGAGTAGCTGCTGGCGTTCCGACTACTCCACGATATAATCTGCTTCGATCTGCGGGTGTTTCTGCCAGGGCGCCTGAATGTGTTTCCAGATCGTGGTATTGACCATTCGATCGATCTCTTTGTAGAAATTAATTGCGCCTTTGAAGCCCGCATATGGTCCGCCGTAATCGTAGCTGTGCAGCTGCTTGCAGGGAACACCAAGCTTTTGAATGGCATACTTTTCTTTGATTCCGGCACAAAAGACCGCTGGTTTGTAAAGTTCGATCATCTTCTCGGTTTCGTGATGGCTGATATCATCGATGATCAATGTGTCCTTATCCATCTCAACCATCATGCCGTCGTAATCCTTGAATCGGAAACCCTCTTCTGTCAATCGTTGAAGCTCTTCGGGGCTTTTACGAGGCCGGTAGCGTTTGGGATCCTCCTCGACCACCAGCTCTTCAATGTTACGGCTGTCCGCATCGATTTTAAGATTGGGAATGACTTGACGTCCTTCATAATCATCACGGTGTGCAAATTCATAACCGGCGGCGACGGTCTTCATGCCCATCTCTTTGAAGAGATCCTGATAATGATGGGCTCTTGAACCGCCCACGAACAGCATGGCAATTTTACCTTCGCAACGCTTTTGGACATCCGCTTGCACCGCCGTGATGTACGGCATCTCCTCGGCGATGACGGCTTCCACCCGATCGATCAGCTCTGGATCGCCAAAATACTTTGCAATCTTTCGTAACGACTTCGCCGTGCTTTCCGCGCCGATGAAGTTGACCTTGATCCAGGGGATGCCAAACTTCTTCTCCATCATTTCAGCCACGTAATTGATGGAGCGATGGCACATGATGGCATTTAAGTCGGCGGTGTGTGAGTTGGCGAACGCGTCGTACGATGAATTGCCGCTGAAAGTAGCGACCAATGTGATGCCGCATTTCTCGAAGATACGCTCTAGTTCAAAGGCATCGCCACCGATGTTATACTCGCCGAGCAGATTGATCTTGTATTTGCCGTCGCCAAGGGTATCATTTTCGCCGACAACAAAACGAAAGAGTTGGTTATTGGCGATGTGATGCCCGGCGGATTGGCTGACGCCTTTGTATCCTTCACAACTAAAGCCAAAGACGTTGATCCCGAGCTTTTCCTTCATTTCTCGAGCAACGGCATGCACATCGTCGCCGATGAGGCCGACGGGGCACGTGGAAAAGATGCCAATGGCTTTGGGTTTGAAGATATCGAATGCTTCTTGGATGGCTTGTTTTAGTTTCTTTTCGCCGCCAAAGACGATATCGTCATCCTGCATATCCGTGGAGAAACAGTATGTCATAAAATTTTGATCGTCATCGTCGATGGGGCGCGTTTGATTACGTCGCGTCAGCCAACTGTAAAAGCCACATCCAATCGGCCCATGGGTAATGTTGAGAATATCACGGGTTGGACCCAAGACCACGCCTTTACATCCGGCATACGTACAACCCCTTTGTGTAATGATTCCCGGAATGGTTCGAATATTGGAACCCACTTCCGGAATGGCGTCCGGCTCGGGATTGTTGAGTACAATATGCTTGGCGCGTTTGCGAGCAACTTTAGAAGGGTAGACCTTTAGTAACTCTTCTTTGACGGCATTGGGGTCCGGTAATTTTTGAGAAGCCATTGTTTTATCCTCCTTATTCGTCCAAAACGCCGTCTCCCTGTTCCCCAGTGCGAACCCGCACTGCATCAAGGATGGGCAGGACAAAGATTTTACCATCACCGGGTTGACCGGTCTGATTGGTTTCGATGATGGTCTTTACCGTTTTTTGGACTAAACGATCCGGGACAGCGATCCACAACAGTCTTTTTGGAATTAGTCTAGGACCTTTGCTTAGCAAGGATATGGCCTCGTCGTAGCCTTCTTCAGCGCCTTTGAGGAGTTTGAAGTCGACTTTGCCTTTGCCGCGCCCAACAACCCTTCCGGTGGCGGTAAAGGACGATATGCCAGCATCAGCCAAGGCCTGTTTTGTTCGGTTCATCATGTTCATGCGAATAACAGCCATGACTTCCTTCATGGTTACACCCCTTTCAGCATTCCTTCACACCGGAACTGACGGTATATACTTCTTCCACGGGAGTGATAAAGACTTTTCCATCGCCGAAAGAGCCTTTGTCACCGGACCGAGCGCTGGTAAGTATGGTTTTAACAACGAACTCCTTTTCCTGATCGGGCACGACCATCAACAATAATTCTTTGGGAAGTTCGTCGTAATGGACTTCGCCGACTTTGAGCCCGCGCTGCTTGCCGCGGCCGAAAACAGATATTTTAGTAACGGCGGGATAACCCGCGTCCATCAGTGCGGCTAAAACGTCATCGACTTTCTCCGGCCTAACGATCGCTCGTATCATTAACATGAATGGTCTCCTCCTTCATTCTGATAGGACTTTTTAATAAAAAATAGAATTTCTAGTGTCAATTGGCGATGCCATACTCAATCAGTAGGCTTTCAAGTTCGTCAATGGACAGGGGTTTGGGTATCACGAACATGTCGTTCTGATCGATCTTGCGAGCCAGATTCCTGTAGTGATCGGCTTGGGGATGAGTCGATTCAAAATCAATGACGGTTTTTCGATTGATCTCGGCCCGTTGAACCATGTTATCCCGGGGAACGAAATAGATCATCTGGGTGCCAAGTTTTTTGGCTAAGGCTTGGATCATCTCTTCCTCGTTGTCCACTTTGCGGCTGTTGCAGATCAGTCCGCCCAGACGCACCCCGCCGGCCTCGGCAAACTTTACAATGCCTTTACAGATATTATTGGCTGCGTACATCGCCATCATCTCACCGGAAACAACGATATATATCTCTTGAGCTTTTCCTTCGCGAATCGGCATGGCGAATCCGCCACAGACAACGTCGCCTAGCACGTCATAGAAGGCATAGTCCAATTCTTTGTTGTCTTCATAGGCGCCGAGTTGTTCCAAGAGATTGATCGATGTAATGATTCCACGACCGGCGCAACCAACGCCAGGTTCAGGTCCTCCCGATTCAACGCACTGCGTGTTGCAAAAACCGCTCTTAAGCACATCGCCCAGATCGATGTCTTCGCCTTCTTCGCGTAAGGTGTCCAGAACGGAACGCTGGGCTAATCCGCCTAGGAGCAAACGGGTGGAGTCTGCTTTGGGATCGCAACCCACGACCATGACTTTTTTGCCCATTTCAGCCAAACCGGCCACAGTGTTTTGGGTGGTCGTGGATTTGCCGATGCCGCCTTTTCCGTAAATAGCAATTTTTCTCATCGTCATCCTTCCCTTCGCTTGTTAGGTTGATGTAAATTATATGTCTACAATACGCGAAAAAGATGGCGGCGTCAACCCATAAACCTAACACAAACATTACAAATTAGGTGAAATCAAGGTAAACAAACGGTATACAATGTCATGTATATGACACAATAATAACATTTAAATTACAAACAATCTTTGAGTTTTATTGGTGTGGAGTCGTTGTAAAAATGACAGATCGATGCAGGTTTTTTCCGATTTAGGGATAAATTAATTCCATATCGTTTTGTATGGTCCAAGCATACAGTCCTATGGATTTCATTTGGGGGTGAACAGGTGATTTGGTTGGTATTTATCTTCAGTGCCCTTGTGGTCTTCCTTAGCGGGATGCGTCTATCCCGTTATGGGGAAGCGATTGCAGCCAACACTAAGCTTGGCGGTCTGTGGGTGGGAAGCATTTTGTTGGCGGGAGCGACCTCCTTGCCGGAGGTAACGGCTTCCATCAGCAGTGGTGTTTTGAATCTTCCCGATTTAGCTCTTGGCAATGTTTTCGGCAGCAATATCTTTAATATCATCATTATTACCGTCATGGATTTGGTAAATGGCAAGGCGGTTATTCTAGCCCACGCGTCACCCGGGCATATCCTGTCCGCCTCGTTTGGGATGCTTTTGTCTTCCGCGGCGGCGGTCTTCATCTTGCTCAAACTTCGGCTTGCCGTATTTGGCATCGGCTTGGATGCAATGACTCTGGCGCTAATCTATATTGCTGGCTTGCGCTTGATCAGCCGATATGAGCAGCGACCTGTTGAGCAACGATTACAGTACCTAGCCGACGGGGTCGTCGCAACGGCGCCTGAAGAGAAGAAGGAAACGATGTCATTATCCCGAGCAGTAACCGGTTTTGCTATTGCTGCAACGCTCATCGTCATATCGGGATTTGCGCTTAGTTACAGCGCGGGTCAGATTGCTGAGATTACGGGTCTTGGGACCACTTTTGTCGGAAGCATTATGATTTCGTTGGTCACTTCCTTGCCCGAACTTGTATCCTGCATTACCGCAGTCCATATCGGTGCGATCGATCTGGCGGTCGGCAATGTTTTGGGGAGCAACATCTTCAATATTTTTACCATTGTCTTAGCGGATGTGGCTTATCGTAAAGGCCCAATCCTTTCGGCAGGCACCCAGATTCATGCTGTTACTGCGCTTTTTGGATTGATACTTAGCGGGATTGTGATCATCGGCTTGAGTTATCGATCCAGACGGAACTATGCCGGAATCGGTGTGGACTCGATTCTAATCGGGGGCATATATCTCCTGTTTGCTTACATTCTCTTTCAAAATCAAGGGTTATAAAAAAGTTTTAAGACGGCGGTTAGGAGATTGATATGGAAAAACGCAAAGTCATCGGCGAGATAAAAGTATTAAAAGAGCATAAGGGCAAAACCGTACTGGAACTCATGCGGAGTGAGCTTATGTTGGCCAATCGACAGATTCGCCGAGTTATCTCAACCCGGGGGATCCGTCTCAATGGACGTTCAGTCCATTCGGAGCAGCGTGTCAGGGAGGGCGATCTGATCCGGGTGGATCTTCCGGAAGCAGAACAGGTCAAGGTAGAGCCCGTATGCATGGAACTAAACGTGGTGTTTGAAGATTCCAGTTTGTTGGTACTGGACAAACCGCCAGGTATCAATATTCATAATACACGCCCGGGAGAGACGCCGGCGCTCGCAAATGGCGTGGCGCATTATTTTCGAGCTCGTGGAGAAATAATAACCCCTCGCCCGGTCCACCGGTTGGATCGAGACGCATCGGGCATTGTAGTGTTCGCCAAATCTGCAGAGGCTCAGACCGTATTGACACAACGCTGGGATACGGACGCTACGCAGAAATTATACTGGGTTTTGGTTGAAGGCCCTGTTGAAACGCGGATGACGATCGATGCCCCAATCCTTGGTAAACCGGCACTGACTCTTGTGGAACCTCTTGCAATATATCGTGATGTAACAGAACTCCGTGTTCAGATACGAACCGGTCGGACAAATCAGATCCGCGTTCATCTAGCATCCATCGGACATCCGGTCGTCGGGGACAGAAAAAACCCTTCGTCCATCTCCAGTCGGCGACTGGCACTTCATGCGGAGTCGTTGGAGTTGCTTCATCCAAAGACGATGGAGAAGGTTCGGTTTCTATCGCCCGCTCCGCGCGAAGCGTTTAGGAGAATTATCGATGCAGGGCTGGGGATAACGCGGCGCTAGAATAACTATGGGGAAGCGTTTGCTCTCCGAGCAAGCTGGCTCCGGATGAAAATGAGGCTAAACCCTCATCCCTTGCTCTTCTCCCAACACGTTGGGAGAAGGGAATCTGTCAAGTTATTAAGCCTTTAATAGCAGATGATATCGGGAGGTAGTTGAATGCGGTTTGGCATGTTTCGTTACAATGGGCGTTCTTTTCCTGGATTGGTCTGTGAGGGACAGGTCTTGGATTTATCGACCGCCGGTTTTGCCGATCTCCAGGAGATGATTGCCTCGGAGGCGTTGCACCGTAGCGATTTTGGGGAATGCCCTATGATCCCTATAGGGAAAGTGGAGACGTTACCCCCATTGTCAAGACCGGGTAAGATTATTTGTATCGGCAAAAACTACATGGAACATGTGAAGGAGACAGGGTGGGATTCTCCGGGAGAGCCTGTGTTCTTTGCTAAGTTCGCTACCTCCATTATCGGGACGGGAGGAACTGTTTTTTTACCAAAGGTCTCTGCCCAGGTCGATTATGAAGCGGAGTTGGCTGTCATCATTGGCCGACGAGGAAAGAACATTTCTGAGATCAATGCCATGACTTATGTTGCTGGCTATACCGTTTTTAATGATATTAGCGCACGGGACCTCCAGTTCCGGGATGGGCAGTGGATGAAGGGTAAAGCATTGGACACTTTTGCTCCGATGGGACCTTATATTGTTACCCCTGAGGAAGTTGGGGATCCTCACGCTCTCGATATTCGGTTGAGCCTTAACGGAGAATTGATGCAGAGCTCCAACACGGCATTGATGATATTTAAAGTGCCCCAATTAATTGGCTATCTGTCCCAGTTGTTTACCCTCGAGCCGGGCGACGTCATATCGACGGGAACACCTTCGGGTGTCGGATTCGCCAGGGTTCCTCCGATCTTTCTCCAAGCAGGCGATACCATGGAAATAAGCATTGATAAAGTGGGAACGTTAGTTAATGATGTGGAAGACGGAGAATAGGCAATAGGGAAGAAGAAGAGGTGAGAGGCGTTCTCTGGCGAGTGTCGCTATAGTCCGAATTGTTCGTTCGATTCTGGGCATACCCTATTCTTTCGCTGAATAAGAGTAAGCAGTGGTTTCGTGGGAAGAGTGGAGGAAGGGGAGGACCCAATGAAAAAGCTTATTCTTATTTCCGTAGTGTTGGCGTTCCTGTGCTTCGGTAAAACCGTGGTTGCGGCTGAGGCTCCGAACACATTGTCCTATAGATTGCGGTTGGAGCCGGGACAATCGTTCCGTTCGGAGGTCGACCTTACCCAAAGTGTGGTTCAGGATGTTTTAGGCATGAGACTCCTTAATAAACAGCATATTGCAATGGTCATATTGGAAGAGGTCATCTCTGTGGACGATGAAGACAATGTTCTGGTCAAAGTCTTGTATGAATCGATATGTTTCCAAACCGAAGGACTCATGGGTGAGATGCGGTTTGACTCTGAAACGGATCAGAGTATGGATCCAACATCAATAGGCAAAGCGTTACAGGCAATGATCGGAGAGTCTTTTTTTGTCAAGTACTCACCGGATGGACGGGTAATGGAGGTTCTGGAGACGGACCGGTTGTTCCAACGTATGCTCGATGCGATGGAATTGTCGGATCCTAAGCAATATGAGACGATGCGATCAACGCTTGCCAATATCTATAGCGAAGAGGCTATGAAAGAAATGCTCTCTCAGATAAAGAGCGTATATCCCCCAATGCCCATTGAGGTTGGGCAAGAATGGACGGTAAAACAGCATTTAGAGCAAGAATTCGTTCTGGAGACGGAGATTACATTCTGTTTGGCGGAACGCAGCGATGGTTATGCTACCATTACGTTTGATGGAAACATGTCGACGCTTCCGGGAGGATCATCCACTGATATGGGGGAGATGAAGCTCATCTACGATATAACAGGAGAACAGAATGGCTGGTATCGTATTGATGAAAAGACGGGTTGGGTTAAGGGAGCCGAGGTGCACTTGGATTTGAATGGTGAGATCACATTGATCATGGGTGCTGATGATGATATGACAATGACATGGCCTATAGTTTTTCAATCCGATATGACAATCCGCTCAACAGAGGTTATTGAGGCATTATAGAACTACCTGACTTCTACTCCTGGGGCGATCTTTGGATCGCTCTCTTTTTTTATATGGATGGATATGGGAAGAAATGAAGGAACTTTCCCTCAAGAAGCGAATCATTCTTCATCGGTTCATTGCGAGGGGGAGCATGATGGCACAATTTAGAAAAGCACGAATGGCGGATACCGAGAACATTCACCGCTTAATCAATACCTACGCGGAGAAGGGCTCCATGTTGGCGCGGTCGCGTAGCATGATCTATGAGGCGCTCCGTGAGTTTACTGTGGTTGAAGGGGATGACGGGGAGTTCTTAGGAGCTGGCGGGCTTCATATCATATGGGAAGACCTGGCGGAGGTTCGCGCGCTTGCTTTAATTCCCAGCGCAACCGGAGAAGGGCTTGGTAAAAAACTCATTGATGTTCTCGTCGATGAGGCTGAAGAACTTGGCGTAAATCGTGTCTTTGCATTGACTTATCAGAAGGAGTTCTTTGAAAAATGCGGTTTTCGCATGATCCAGAAAGAAGAGATGTCACCGAAGGTTTGGAAGGAGTGCATTAATTGTCCGAAGTTCCCTAATTGTGATGAAATCGCGATGATTAGGGATCTTTCTTGAGATAGGATGGGTTGAAAATTGAAGGAAAATCGGTAGAGCGAACACAATCGGGAAGTCTTTTTTGAAGGGGCATGAAGCATGACCGTGGAGCGTCAGCAACGACGGCGGCAGGGGCGATATTACACCCCGCGTCCCGTTGTGGAATGGTGTTGGCGTGTATTGCGTTGGTGGATACCCGCTGCTGAACTTCGGAATTATCGCGTGGTAGACCCCGCTGTTGGTGACGGGGTCTTTCTTCATACTGCTTGCCAAGAGGGGTGGATAGATGCCAGTCAGGTGCTGGGGATCGATCTCTTCCCGCCCGAGGGAGCAAATGCGCCATTTTTGCGCTTCAAAGGCGATGGTCTAGTTAACCATCCTATAGTAGGATTCGTTTCTGAAGGATTCGACCTGGTCATTGGGAATCCACCCTACGGCGACACATTGATGCGGGAATGGAGTTTGACCGGAGATGACAAGAATCATCTTCAAACGATAGGGGAATACCTTTCCCGTTATCATGTGGGGATTGACAAGGCGCCGGTTATTGCCCCGGATGAACTTTTAGGATGGCTGTCTTCGCCGGTAGGACGCCGATATATCCAACGAATGATTCGTTGCCCGGTGGAGGTATTGTTTCTCCAACGCTTTTTAGACCTATGCCGACCGGGAGGTTGGTGTGCTGTGGTCTTGCCCGACGGGATTCTGGCCAACGCTCGGATGGGGTGGTTACGGCGTTTGGTGGAAGAGAAGGCCGAGTTAAAGGCGATCGTCGCATTGCCGGGGAATACGTTTCAAAGCGAGGGGACGATGGCCAATACATCATTGATCTTCCTTAAACGTCGGAGAGGAATCGGTGATAGGGTCTATTTAGCGGCGCCGGATTTCTTCGGCTCAATGGGTGAGAGCGCTGAATATCTGGAGGGCGCGGCTGGAGATCTGCTCTCAGGCATCGAAGAATCCACTGGAGTATGGTTAGCTCCTGAGAAACTTCAAGGGGAACGATGGGATCCGGGTTTTTGGAACCCGCGCTACCGCAGGACTGAATTGGAGATGGGCGACTCGGTTCCTTTAGGAGATTATGTTGAAAAATTAACCTACGGTCCCATTCGGCCAGGAGAAAGACCTGTATTGGATCCCAATGGCGTTTTGGTGATCGGACAATCCCAGTTTACCGAGGCGGGCTTAGATCTATCCAAAGCGATACGGGTTGTTCCAGGGTCAATCTTTGACCCGCCGCGCAGCCAAGTGTTCCGAGGGGATCTGTTGTTTCCCCGTTCGGGGGTGGGTTCGTTGCTGCGGTTCAAGGCAGGTGTCTATATGGAGGATCAACCCGCCAACCTCAGTTGTTTTGTGGATTTGCTTCGTCTTCGTGAAATGAACCCATTTTATCTATGGCTAACGTTTAAGACAAGGTTCGTACGGGATCAAATCATGCGTTTGAAGAATGGAGTTGGGACACCAAATCTTAATTTCAGCGAGATCCGGGGATTGAAGATTCCCTGGTGTGCGCTGGAACAACAGAATATTTGGGAAGAACGCTACTGCTTAGAGGTGGCTCCCCTCCAAAGAAGAAGGGTGGAAGTCTTCGATGAAGAAGCGCGTAATCACTGGGGGGGCTTAGCAGATCAGCGATTTGCTGAATTGGCCCGAGATATGGAGCAATTCTTGAAATTAAAGCGCTGAATTCAAAGGAATATACTCCGCAAGAGGAATCCTTCATCGATTTGTGGAAATATTTATCGTATACGAGACATTATTGGAAAGGCACGCAAAAATCTTGAATCGCAAAGAAAGCTGAGGAATACTCATGGCTATTGATCCCTCAAGAACGTTTCGCCAGTATGTGTTGGATGATTTTCAGTATGAGGCCGTTCGCCAACTTTTAAATGGCTATTCTGTGCTGGTATCGGCGCCTACGGGTGTGGGTAAGACATTGATCGCCGATTATCTCATTGAAGAAGCCATTGGAAGAGGCGACCGAATAATCTATACTGCTCCGATCAAGGCGTTGTCCAACCAGAAGTATAAAGAGTTCAAAGCGCTTTATGGCGACTCCCGGGTCGGTATCATCACGGGCGACGTGGTGATCAATGCGGAGGCCGATGTGACTTTAATGACGACGGAAATCTTCCGCAACATCCTCCAGCAGGATATGGAGAGGCTTCAAGGGATCTCCCATATCATCTTCGATGAGATTCATTACTTGTCCGATGAGGATCGGGGAACCGTCTGGGAGGAGTCCATCATCTTTATGCCGGAGAACATGCGTCTTCTGGGCCTTTCGGCGACGATTCCCAATGCCCGGGAGTTGGCTGACTGGATCTCAGAGATCAAAGGCCATCCCGTGGAGGTTATCACCAAGATGGAACGGGCCGTACCCCTGGACCACTATGTTTATACACGCCAATCCGGCCCCACTACGCTTCGGGAGTTGATGAAGCTCGAGGAGGAGCGTAGAAAAGAAGAAGAACTCAAACCCAAAGGCGATGTGCGACACAATCGGCTGTTGCAAACGAGCCATCGCGACTTAGTACGGACGATAACGAAGCAAAATGGGCTTCCTTGCCTATACTTTGTTTTTAGCCGGAGAATGTGTGAGGAAAAATCCTTTGAGTTGGCGCAAGAACAGGATTACTTAAATCAAGACGAGAAAAAACGGGCTGAAGAGGTCATTGATAAACTTGTCGCCGAGTATGGGCTGGATGTTTGGCGTCGGACGCCTTATATAAAAAACTTGCTCTTAAAGGGAATTGCCTTTCACCATGCCGGGCTTCTGCCCGCTCTGAAAGAGATCGTTGAGACGCTCTTCGGGATGAATTTAATCCGGGTTATGTATGCGACGGAGACCTTTGCTGTGGGAATCAACTATCCGGTCCGATCCGTTTGTTTTGACGCGCCCACCAAGTGGGATGGCATCAGTTTTCGGCCGATGACTACGTTGGAGTATTTCCAGATGGCTGGACGCGCGGGACGCCGCGGTATTGATGAAAGGGGCTTTGTTTATATACTGGCGGATCTGGGGCGTTATCGCTCCCAAGATTTTCCCAGCACACGCCCGGAGGATATTGAAGAGCTACGTAGCCGATTTAATCTCTCTTATAATTCGGTATTAAACCTAAATCGTAATCATTCCACTGTAGAGATTGGCAGAATATTGAACCAAAACTTCGCGACATACCAAGCGCGCAATGACAGAGTGATACTAGAGCGTCGATTGGAAAAACTGGAGGGGCGGTTTGATCCAGAAGGAAAGCTCTGTCCCGATTTGTCGACGTTGGCTTGCCCCAAAAACCGTGAAGAGATCGAGCGAAAACTAAAGCGGCAGGAAAGAAAACTCCGTTATATTAAGGGAAGACGGGCGCGGAATGCTATTCTCTCCGAGATTGAAGAGTTGAGAAAGGTGTTGGCTTCGGCTGTACCGAGGGGCTGCGATGGACGGACTGCTGAGGAATGTGCGCAGAGGGCCCGCCAACTTCAGGAGTACTCCCGTGAAAAAGAAGCCCTTGAGATGCGGATAGCCAATATTAAGGTGGCAGGTCGCTTCGACGATGATCTGGCGTTTAAAGAATCCGTTCTAGAAGAGCTCGATTATTTAAAGGAAGGTCAATTGTTGCCCCGCGGGGAGTTTGGGGCACAGATCTATGCGCAGGAGCTTTTAATCACAGAGTTTTACTTTCAAGGGTTGTTGCACGAGTGGAGCGAGGATCAGGTCAACGCCGTTTTGGTTGGCGTCGACTACGAACCGCGCAAAGGCGAGTATGTTCCAAAGAACCTTCCATACGATATAAAGCCGATTAAGCATATTATCCGTAGCCTCATGTATAGGCATGGCGTCGATGAACGTGACGTTCGTTTTCATCCGAGCTTATCGATGTTGGCTTACCACTGGAGCCAAGGCAAAAACTTCGTTGAGTTAATGGAGGAAGCACCCCACTTACAAGAAGGCGATATCGTCTCAGCATTTCGACGGGGAATTGATCTTATTCGCCAGATCCGGGCAGCTTGCCTAAAAGATGATCCCAACTTGGCCGGGAAACTCAAAAGTTGCATGGATAAGATGGATCGGGATCTGGTTCAGGTTAATCTATAAACGGTTGGTTGGGTTGCTGCAGCTTTACGGTAAACGGCCAGAAAGGGGGAGAGACTATGCGACGCTTGTCGTTGCTCTTTATAGTCGCGATCATGCTTGTTGCGATCTGGGCGACTCCTGCTACTGCGGATTGGGAGACTCGCACGGAGGAGATCGTAACCGTTAATAAGGGTGAGGTAACATCAGGAGACTTGTGGTGCAGTGGTCAACGGGTCGTTATTGAAGGAACGGTCAACGGTGACCTGCTCGTTGCCGCCCAACAAGTGGTGGTGCGCGGGGAGGTTTTGGGGGATATTATCGGCTGGGCTACGGAGATGGTTGTGGAGGGACCTGTCGGGGGTAACATCCGTTTATTCGGCGGAACGCTTCGGGTTTCGGCGCCGGTTCAAAGGAATATTACAGCCTATTGTTTGCTGGATATCACCATCGACAGAACGGCGTCTGCCGGCGGGTTATGGGGAACAACCGCTGCCTTCAAAGGGGAAGGTATTATCCGGGATCGCCTGCAAGTGTCTGCAAAGCGAATCGACTTCGGTGGAGAGGTTCATGGTGAAGCCACTTTGCAAGCTGAGGATGAATTGAAGATCCGACCCGGAGCGCGAATTGAATCCCTTTACTATGCTTCGCCGAGTGAACTAAGTGAGATTAAAGGGGCGGAATTGGGTGCTGTGGAACGCATACCCCTCGTTGATCAGAGACAAAAATACGCTGCGATTATGTGGCATTGGATATGGTTTTTAGGAACAATGCTAATGGGCTTCTTTATGGTCGGTTTGATGCCTCATCGTGCGATGATCTGGAGCAATACCCATTATGGAATTCGCTCTTTCCTGAGGGGTTTTCTTCTTATGGCGTTTGTTCCGATAGCTATCTTCTTCATGGCCATTACAGGAGTTGGCCTGCCTTTGGCTCTGTTTATCGGATTGTTCTATTTGCTTTTTATTCTCTATAGTCAATTGCCATTCTACCTTTGGCTAGGGCGTGTCTTTATTCGTTTGTTTCGGATTGAGCGTAACTTTTCATTCTTCTTTCTGTTGATTGTCGGTGGTTTGTTGATGGCGTTTATCTCCACAATTCCCGGAGTGGGAGTGGGTGCAAACATAATTGCCACAGCCTTTGGCATCGGAATGCTGACGCAGCGTTCATCGATGCCTGGTGGGCATGGGATGGATGTTCGGTCGCCGGCCAAACCTTCGGGAGAGTAGTTGGTTAATTATTAAAAAAATTGGCGCTCCTCCTTTTGCCGTAAAGGGGGAGCGCTTTTTTGCACCTAGCTCTATTGAATACAGTTTCATGAAGTTTCATAACGAATGATGCAGAAAAACGCTTTGACATCAATGGAAAAAAACAGTAGAATTAGCCATATAAGGATCAAATATGTCATAATTTATGAAACCGGTTTTACAAGAAGTTATTTCACAATTATGGAGGTATAACGATGCCGACCATTGCCGACGTTGCAAAGCTGGCTAATGTCTCTAAGGCGACGGTTTCCCGCGTGTTAAACTCGTTGCCCGTCAGTGAACAGACCTATCAACGCGTTATTTCTGCCATTAAAAGTTTAAACTATCGCCCTAATGCCCAAGCTCGAAGCCTGACGCTCCGTCGGACCAATCTCATCGGGGTTGTGGGGCCGTTTATGGGTGGGCTCTTCTATGGCGAGCTCCTGACGGGAATCATTAGCGTAATGAGCGGCACCGACAACTTTGTGACGGTCTACGGCACAGAAAACACAGCGAATGAGGAGAATGTCATTCATCGGCTATTGTCTGAACAACGGGTTGATGGGCTGATTGTCATGACACCGCGTGTTGTAAAGCATGATATCTTTAAGAGTTTTAAGAACTTTCCCATCGTTGTCGTTGACGGAGCGTTGGACTATGTTCCATCGGTTGTTTCGGATAACTGTGAAGGTGCAAAGACCGCAACAGAGCATTTGATACGGCTTGGACACCAACGAATCGCCATTATAACAGGACCACCGGGTTCTCGGGAATCCGCCGAGCGGTGCAGCGGTTTTAAAAGCGCTTTAGCCGAGAACGATCTGAAAGTACCTGAGGCGTATATTCGGGCGGGTAACTACGATATCGCATCGGGCCGGTGTGCCATGGAAGAACTGCTAGAGCAAATACCTCGTCCCACCGCAGTGTTGGCGGCCAATGATCTCATGGCCATTGGCGGAATAGAGTTGTTGAAGGAGAAAGGGCTTTCGATCCCGGGTGATATGGCTGTTGTGGGTTTCGACGACACGATTCTTGCACCCCGTGTTACACCGGCATTGACGACGGTTCGCCAACCCATCTTTGAGATGGGACGTGTTGCCGCCCGGCGCCTGTTAGACAGTATTTCCAAAGTGGAGACCTACGCAACTCGAACCATCCTCCGTTGTGAATTGGTGGTGCGTGCGTCGTGCGGCGGCCAGCCCACAGCGGTGGATGAAGATATCTCTTCTGTTTCCGTATAAGCACTGGATGAGGGGCGATGGTTAGTCGCCCTTTTATTATATAAGATGCTCACGAGAATCATCGTAGGGGTCGATTGGCGCAATGACCTAGAAAATAGTTACGAGCGACGGGTAGCGAGTGGCGAGGAGCAAGATGAACCTTCGAAGCGTATTTAGGAGTAGCATATTGGGCGACTACCTAGAAAATACCCCTGGTCGTCCACGTCAACTTAAAATTTTCATTGCATCGCTTGCGTCAATGGTTGTTGACGTGGCCGACTACTTAGAAAATACAACTCGTCGCTCGGGTAACATGGAAGATATCCGCTGCTAGTGCCCTCATTCTATCTTTCTCCCAAAGGGAGAAACGAACTGTTCAATCTGAATGTTATTGACCTCGCAATGGCTTAAAGCCTTCGTTCTCAGACTCAGGAAGAGTCAAAGTTGCGGAAGACATGGATGTCCGGGAGCAACCTCCCCCTGGGAGGAAGCAAGGTGGAGGGCTTCTACCAAAGGCACTCCATTTTCATCCTTTCACGTGCCCCAGCCCTGCTGACGTGGCCGACTACTTAGGAAAACATTGTAACATAAACTTTACGAGTGGACTGTTGCAAACGGGATTTAGATACGTTACAATGAATGTGAAAGATTTCACAAAGAGGTGGTGTTGGCGAGAGTGGGTGATGTTGTGGTGATTCCGAGAGCCACCATTTCACGTCTTCCCGTCTATTTCCGCGCTCTTATCGAATTAAGTCATATGGATGTAGCTCTTATTTCATCGGAAGAGCTGGCGGCGCGAGCGGGAGTTTCCTCAAGCCAACTGCGCAAAGATCTCTCTTATTTTGGTGAGTTTGGGATCCGGGGTTCTGGATATGATGTGGGTTTCCTATTGGCTAAGGTCCGTGAGATCTTGGGGATTCATCGGGAATGGCGGGTAGCCATCGTAGGCGCAGGTAAATTAGGGGCAGCACTTGCCCGGTACCCAGGTTTTTCTCAACATGGATTAGAAGTCGATGCTATATTCGATGTTGAAGAATCCAAGATCGGCAAGAAGATTGGCAAGATGTCGGTTCAACCCATGACTGAACTGAGCGCCACGGTCAAAGAGAAAGGGATTCGGATAGGAATCATTGCTGTTCCGGCTCCCGCTGCCCAAAGCGCGGCCGATCAAATGATTCAAGCGGGAATCAAAGGATTGTGGAACTTTGCGCCGGTGCGTATTGAAGTACCCGCCGATGTAAAGGTGCAATATGAGGATTTAGTAGTGGGGTTATTGACATTATCACACCATCTGTCCAGGATGATGACATAAATTTTTTTGAAGCATTACGTGAAAAATTTCACAAATAATTAACAGGAGGTCGTGACCATGAAGAGCTGGGAAGAGTTGAATCAACGCCGGAACATTGAATTGAACCTGATCAATCTACGCCGAAGCGCCTCTGCGGTTAAGATCATCGTTGGAGGAGGAACTCGGGGAGTGGCGGCGGGAGCTCGTGCCATTACCAGCGCCACGTTGGATGAGATCCTTCGCAACCATTTAGAGGGCGAAGCCATGGTTCAATTGGCTGAACTGGACAAAGAAGGTTTTGAGCCGATGGTTCGGATTGAACAACCCGGTAAAGATCCAGTGCTTTATGGTAATGTTACACCGGAACGGATGCAACGAATCGTTGAAGAACATGTGATGAAGGGCGAAGTCATCAAAGAATGGGTATTGGCTTCTTAAGCCGGCCCTATTGATATAATTACCCTAAAGAGCCTGCTCCAATCGCAGGCTCGCCTCATGCATTCCATTCTTCAAGGTTGCGATATTGTCTATTACTAACTATTTATCGTCATCAAGGGGGAATAACTATGTATCGTTCCCATGTGATGGTCTGTGGGGGAACCGGATGTACTTCCTCGGGCTGTCTGAAGGTGCAGGAAGCGCTTATGGCTTGCCTGGAAAAGGAAGGTTTGCAAGACGAAGTCTCTGTGGTGCAAACGGGTTGCTTTGGCTTTTGCCGTTTGGGTCCGATTGTCATCGTCTATCCTGAAGGCGCTTTCTATTCCGAGGTTCATCCCGATGATGTGCCGGAGCTGGTCACAGAGCATTTGATCAAGGGCAAGATCGTTCAACGTTTGCTCTACAAAGAGAACCTCACGGAACAACCGGTGGCGCTCTTTGGCGATATTGACTTCTATAAGAAACAACATCGTGTCGCGCTACGTAACTGTGGAGCGATCGATCCTGAGCATATCGGAGAGTATTTTGCGGTCGATGGTTACCAAGCATTGGCCAAAGTCTTGCATACCATGAAACCCGAAGAAGTTGTCGAAGCGGTTAGAGCTTCAGGCCTTAGAGGCCGAGGTGGAGCTGGATTTTTATCCGGCGCTAAATGGGAGTTCACTGCCAAGGCCCCTGGTGAGCAAAAATACGTGCTGTGTAATGCTGATGAAGGGGATCCCGGTGCATTTATGGATCGGAGTGTCTTGGAGGGAGATCCCCATACAATTATTGAAGCGATGGCGATCGCTGCATATGCGGTCGGCGCTGATCAAGGGTACGTTTATGTCCGTGCCGAGTACCCCATTGCTGTGGAGCGTTTGCGGATAGCCATTACGCAAGCCCGTGAAGAGGGGCTTTTAGGCAAGAATATCTTTGGCACAGACTTTTGTTTTGACGTCGATATCCGGCTGGGGTCCGGGGCGTTTGTCTGTGGCGAAGAGACGGCCCTCCTCGAGTCCGTGGAAGGAAAACGCGGAATGCCTCGCCCTCGCCCCCCGTTTCCAGCGGTAAGAGGTCTTTGGGGCTGTCCGACGTTGATCAATAACGTGGAAACCTATGCCAATATTCCGCCGATCATTCTTAAAGGATCGGAATGGTTTGGCAAGATCGGAACCGAGAAGAGCAAAGGCACAAAGGTCTTTGCGTTGGCGGGCAAGATCAATAACACGGGTTTGGTTGAAGTGCCTATGGGTACAACGCTACGGGAGATCGTCTACGATATCGGTGGGGGTTTGCCCGGCGGCAAGGCTTTTAAAGCGGCGCAGACCGGCGGTCCGTCCGGCGGATGCATCCCTGCTCAGCATTTGGATATTCCTGTGGATTATGATTCCCTAATCCAGGTCGGCTCCATGATGGGATCCGGCGGGTTGATCGTCATGGACGAAACCGACTGCATGGTGGATATTGCCCGCTTCTTCCTGGAGTTTACTCAGGAAGAATCCTGTGGGAAATGCACGCCGTGTCGTGAAGGCACAAAGCGGATGCTGCAGATCTTGGAACGGATCACGGAAGGAAAGGGCGAGGCGGGGGATATTGAGCTCTTAGAAGATTTGGCGCTAACGATCAAAGACGCATCGCTATGTGGATTAGGGCAGAGCGCACCGAATCCAGTCTTAAGCACGCTCCAGTATTTCCGAGACGAATATGAAGCGCATATCTTTGAAAAACGTTGTCCGTCCGGAACTTGTCAGGCTCTATTGAACTATCGAATCGATCCGGAAAAGTGTAAGGGTTGCGGTCTGTGCGTGAAGGAGTGTCCGGTCGGAGCCATCACCGGTGAACGTAAACAACCCTTCAATCTGGATGCAGAGAAATGTGTTAAGTGCGGTGCGTGTTTGAGCCGTTGTCCCTTCAAGGCGATTCTTCGTTAAGTCTAAACGACTGGGGTGAAAGAGATGAAGACGATCCATTTGACCATTAACGATCAAGCGGTAGAAGTGCCGGCGGGATCAACAATACTCGAAGCGGCAGCTAAAGCTGGTTTCAGTATTCCGACCCTCTGCCACCATCCTGAGTTGAAAAAAGAAGGCTCCTGTCGTGTATGCGTTGTGGAAGTCGCAGGCGCCCGTAGTTTAGTGGCATCCTGTGTTCATCCGGCGGCTGAAGGTATGGTGGTAAAGACCAATACGCCGCGGGTTCGCAGGACACGCCAGAATGTTATTGAACTATTGGTAGCAGGTCATCACCGTGACTGCCTCTCCTGTGACCGCAATAACGGCTGTGAACTTCAACGATTATCCCAGGATTACGGCGTTCGTGATGTGCGTTTTCCCGGTAAGTCTTTTGAAGACGATGTGGTGGACATCTCCAGCGGCGCGGTGGTTCGTGACGTCAAGAAATGTATTTTATGCGGTCGCTGTATCCGTGTCTGTCAAGACATCCAAGGTGTTGGCGCATTGGGCTTATCCTTCAGGGGAAGTAATACCAAGGTAGGACCGGCGTTTAACCGTGGTTTGGGCGATGTGGCGTGTACCAATTGTGGTCAATGTGTGGCGGTTTGCCCTGTGGGCGCTTTGAAGGAAAAGTCCGCCATTGAGGATGTCTGGGGTGCGTTGGGCGATGCCGGAAAGCATGTGGTGGTCCAAGTGGCGCCGGCAGTCCGGGCTGCATTGGGCGAAGAGTTTGGAATGCGAGAAGGGTCATTGGTGACTGGAAAGATCGTGGCGGCGCTGCGTCGCATGGGATTTGATCAGGTCTTCGACACGCAGTTTTCCGCAGATGTCACCGTGATGGAAGAAGGCTCGGAGCTGTTGGAACGTTTGGAGAAGGGCGGGCCCTTGCCGCTCATCACCTCGTGCAGTCCGGGTTGGGTGAAATATTGCGAACATTTATTCCCTGAATTTATTCAGAATATGTCGACCTGCAAATCACCGCAGCAGATCTTTGGAGCGCTTTTGAAGACCTATTATGCGCAGAAGAACGGTATGGATCCTCAGTCGATCTATTCTGTCTCCATTATGCCATGTACAGCCAAGAAGTTTGAAGCCGAACGTCCTGAGATGGGCCGCGACGGTTATCGGGATGTGGATGCGGTATTGACCACACGGGAGTTGGCTCGAATGATCCGGGAAGCCGGCTTGGATTTTGCAAATCTGCCGGATGAAGAGTTCGACCTGCCCATGGGTATGTCAACGGGCGCAGGAACCATCTTTGGCGTAACCGGCGGTGTGATGGAAGCGGCTTTGCGGACAGTGGCCGAGATCGCTACCGGAAAAGAACTGAAGCAAGTCGAGTTTCAATCCGTTCGCGGTTTTGAAGGATTGAAGGAAGCCACTGTAAAAGTCGGCGATCGTCTGCTTAATGTGGCGGTAGTGCATGGCCTGAACAATGCAGGACAACTCCTGGAACGCGTGCGCTCGGGTGAAGCTTCCTACGATTTTATCGAGGTGATGGCTTGCCCTGGCGGTTGCATCGCCGGCGGCGGTCAACCCCGAACCTGTTCAAAAGAGACGATCCAGATGCGGGCCAATGCGCTTTACCGGGAAGATTTGGGCAAAAAAGTACGGAAGGCTCATGAGAATCCCGCAGTCAAAGAGGTATACAACGATTATCTGGAGAAACCTTTGGGTGAGAAATCCCACCATATCCTTCATACCCATTATGAAAAGCGTTCGGACCTGTAACGCAAGCGAAGGAGGCGACATCAATGTCGGAACGAGATGAGATCCGCCGAAAAGAGCTGGACGAAGTCATTGAAGCTTATCAAGGACAAGAGGGCGCCCTTATTCCCGTGCTCCAAAAGGCGCAGGAGATCTATGGCTACCTTCCAGAGGAAGTTCAGGAACGGATTGCAAGGGGTCTGAAGGTCTCTATCAGCGAGGTCTATGGCGTTGCTACGTTTTATTCCCTCTTTTCTCTAAAGCCAGTGGGTGAGTTCAAGATTGGTATCTGTATGGGAACTGCCTGTTACGTAAAGGGCGCTGCCGATCTGGTCTCTAAGGTCAATGAGAAGCTGGGGATTAAGGTCAATGAAACGACGGCGGACGGCAAGTTTACACTGGAGGTCACACGCTGTATCGGAGCTTGCGGTTTGGCGCCGGTATTGACCGTTAATAAAGATGTCTACGGACGGTTGACCGTTGATGAGATCCCGGGTATCATCGAGAAATATCAATAATTTTAGGGTGTATAAATTATGGAGATGGCGAGCCTTCCGGAGAGGGGTCGTCTTTCTCCTTATTTACCGATAATCGCCTCTCTCATCAGTATTTTTCCCTTTTAACTTTATATAGAGGGGGTAGTCTCATGGAACTTCGGGTTTGTGTAGGAAGCGCCTGTCATTTACAGGGGGCCCATCGGGTCTTGGAGGCGTGCACTTCATTCATTAACGAAATGGGGTTGAGTGAGGTTTTGGAGCTCAAAGCCTGTTTTTGTCAAGGACGATGCACGGAAGGGGTCAACCTACGCCTCGATGATATCCTCATTTCCGAAGTTCATCCGGATACGGTCCGCCAAGTTTTTATCGACCAAATCGTGCCTAGGGTAAAAGGATGTGACGGTTGATGGGCTTAATCTATCGTTCGGAAGCCAACTGTAAAAATTGCTATAAATGCGTTCGCACATGTTCGTCCAAGGCGGTTCGATTTGCCGGAGGGCAAGCGGAGGTGATGGAGGAATTCTGTTTGCATTGCGGCGAATGTGTCTTGGCCTGTCCGCAACGGGCGAAGCGGTTTGTCACCGTCGATGTCGAACGCTTTCGAGCATGGTTGGGGCGGGAACGGATCGTTGTTTCGATGGCTCCCAGCGCCGTCGGATTCTTTGAGAACTTGCCTCTTGTCATTGAACGCTTAATGGAGAAGGGGGTTCAAGAGGTTCGAGAGACGGCTGAAGGAGCCGCTGTCGTTTCCAAGACATATCAAGCCTGGTGGAAAGAGCATCCTGGAAAGGCATGGATCTCCGCCAACTGCCCCGTGGTGGTCAATTGGATCGAAAAACATCATCCGGCGCTCATTCCCTATCTGGTACCGATCGTTTCGCCGATGATTGCCCATGGGCGCTTGATTAAGAAGGCCTACGGCAATGGCGTGAAGGTTGTTATGGTCTCTCCTTGCCCGGCCAAACTCGGAGAAGCCCGTGAGCCTCGCGCCATGGGCGCCATCGATGCATCGATTACCTTTACAGAACTTGCTGAACTCCTTGAGCTCCATGAGGTGGATCAACCCATGCCAGCGATTGCCTCTGCTGAGAAAAAGCTGCCAAGGGATGAGCGAATCAGCCGTCTCTATCCGTTGCCGGGTGGAATGTTGCCGGCTGCTGGGGAGACGATGGACTGGAATCACTTGATCATGCATGGTCTAGAAGATCTCGAATTGTTGACGGAAGCGCTGAACCGTGGTGAGCTTCAATCCGGTATCATAGAAGCCTTGGGCTGCCGCCAGGGGTGTTTAGGAGGCTTTGCCTTTCGCCAACGGGGGAAAGGGGTCAGCCGTACGCAACAATTTATCTCTTTGGTTTCTTCATGGCCAGAAACGGACTGGCAAGATCTGCGGATCGATTTGAAAAAGACCTATATAAACCGCCAACCCGACCGAGTTCCACCCACAGAGGCGCAACTTCGGGAGGTTCTACGAGAGATCGGCAAGACACGGCCTGAAGACGAATTAAACTGTGGCGCCTGTGGATATACGTCATGCCGGGAGAAGGCGACGGCGGTTTTTTACGGGCAAGCAGAGGTGGGCATGTGTATGCCCTATATGGAATCCCGTGCCGAGTCGCTCTCCAATAAGATCATTGAAGCCACACCCAACGCCATTATTTTAGTGGACGGAGATATGGTTATCCGAGAGTTTAACCCTTCGGCGGAGGAGCTCTTCGTCCGAAAACGGGGAGCGGTGATCGATCAACCCTTAGACTTGATCTTTGCACCCGATGATTTCCGAATTGTTGCGGAGACCCATGAGCCCATTGTGGGCAAGAAGGTTGCTTACCCCAAATACGGACGGTTTACAAGACAGACCATTGTTTGGGTGGAGGATCAAAACCTCGTTCTGGGACTCCTTACCGATATTACCCGGGAAGAACAACAAACGATGGAGATGACTCAGGTCAAAGAGGAGACATTAACCAAAGCCCAGGAGGTTATCGATAAGCAGATGCGGACAGTTCAGGAGATTGCTGGACTTTTAGGGGAGACTGCTGCAGAGAGTAAAATCCTTCTATCCCAACTCATGGGATTGGTCTCCCGAGAAGGCCGTGGTGGCTCATGAACGAAATCTTTGTGGAAGTCGAGTATCAATCCCTTAACAAGCACGGTGAGGAACTTTGCGGAGACAAAGTCGAAGTTGTCCGTAACCCGGATGCGGTTACGGTTGTCTTAGCCGATGGACTGGGCAGCGGAGTGAAGGCGAATATCTTAGCGACGCTGACGGCGAAGATCGCGGCCACCATGCGATCGAACGGCGCCAGTATCGATGAAGTCGTCACCACGGTAATCCAGACATTACCCACCTGCAAAGTACGGCAATTGGCCTATTCCACCTTGAGTCTGCTGGAGATCGATCGGTACGGCCAAGCTTATTTAGTGGAGTTTGATAATCCGCCGCTCATGCTGTTGAATGAGAAGATCGGGATCGAGCAGGTGACCCGTGAAATTGCCGGTCGAAGCGTAAGGGAGTCCCGGTTTGAAGTTGGAGAGGGCGACTTTATGGCCCTTGTTAGCGATGGGGTTATCCATGCAGGGGTGGGGGCCGTATTGAATATGGGTTGGACGTGGGAGAACGTTCTGGATTATCTCCGACGTATGGTGAAGAAGGAGCGCAGTACTGCTCGGGCGGTTCGTGATCTGACCGATGTCTGTGAAAATCTGTATCAGTTTCATCCGGGGGATGATACCACGGTGGTAGGGATCGGCATCCGGAAACCCGTTAAAGTCTGCCTCTTCACCGGGCCGCCACAAAACCCGGAGGACGACGCCCGGGTATGCCGTCAATTGATGGCTTTTGACGGATTGAAGGTGATCAGCGGAGGAACCGCCACGAATATTGTTGCTCGGGAATTGGGTCGAGAAGCCAAGATGGAGTCTTATGAGGATCAGGATATTCCTCCGACTGCTTCCATGGAGGGGATTAACCTGGTCACCGAGGGTATTCTAACACTCAACCGCACTGTTGAATTGATGCGCTCGACAGAAAAGAACGGACGGATTCCAGAGGGAAAGGACGGCGCCAGCCGACTGGCTCGGTTGCTCTTGGAAGACTGTACGGAATTGTGTATACTTTTGGGTCAAGGACTCAATCCGGCGCACCTCAACCCTCAATTGCCAATTCGTTTGGGGCCGAAGGTTCAGGTCATCAACGAGTTGGTGGACCTTCTCCGACAGCGCGGTAAAGAAGTCACGGTCGAATATTTTTAAAACCAAGATCGTCGGTTAAAGCCTACCCTTCTTTTGGGTAGGCTTCTTTAAATCGATTCTTGAAAAGGGAACCTAAGAGGTGTTAAAGTCGTTGAAATGGGTATATATGTAATAGTGAGAAGTGAATGACGAGCGAAATGAGGGTGTTTAATGCGATATTTACTGGTCTTGTTGAGCCTTAGTTTCATCATTTTAGTTCATGAGCTGGGGCATTTTATTGCAGCCCGTCGTGTCGGCATCCCTATCGAGATCTTCTCCATCGGTTTTGGTCCAACGATCTGGAGAACGCGCCGGGGTCAAACTGAATTTCGTATCGCTGCAATTCCTCTAGGGGGATACGTTTTGCCGATGGTCGACGATGAAGCGGGTCTGGACCGGTATACGCTTCGACAACGACTATTATTGGCGGCGGGGGGGCCTTTGGCAAGTCTAATCTATCCTTGGATCTGTTTCATCATCCTTGGATTAGCATCGGCTGGGTTTGCACCGAATCTCCTATGGGATTCTTTGCAAAGCATTTTTCGGATAGGGTTGGCGATGATCCATGGTATCGGTATGGCGATAACTCATCCCCAGGCGCTTTCCGGGGTTGTCGGCATCGTGGCAGAGGGTGGGCGTTTTGCGGGTTCGGATCTCCATCGTCTACTGACCCTATCGGCCATGCTCAGTATCAATCTGGCGATCTTCAATCTCCTCCCGTTGCCGGCGCTGGATGGAGGTAAGATTCTGCTCTATATCTTAGAGAAGGTTCATCCCAAATTGCATAAGTTACAAGAACCTTTAACCATTACGGGATGGGTATGCATCATGATCCTGATGCTCTATGTAACTGTGCTGGATATCGGGAAGTATATTGTCCGCCCGTTTTTTGGATGAGTACTTTTTGGATGGGCCTCTTCGATTAGGAGAGGCCTATTTCCATTTTGGAGGAACGGAGAGCCAGAGTTTCTTTTTTTGGAAGATTTATTGCCCGTAGGGCAATAAATCTGATTGATAAAGGGATAAAACAGGAAGGGAAATTCCTGTCGTTTAAAGAATAGAGCAAAGGCAGATTCACTAAAAAATCTGAATGGAGCTTCTTAGATGGGCAAATATGGCGGCTTGTTTATTATAGCAATCTTTTTGTTCTCTAGTACGATTGGACTTTGCCAAGGTCAAAACGGAAGTTTGTTTCCTGTAAAAGTCGGCGATAAATGGGGTTACGTTGACTCCTATGGGAGAGTTGTTATCAATCCTCGGTATCAGAAGGCCGAGCCGTTCACCGGAGAATTGGCAGCCATCCGGATTGGACGCTGGGGTTATCTGGATAAAAGCGGGCGTGTTGTGATTGAGCCACAGTTTGATGAGGCCGATGCTTTTGAAGACGGGTTAGCTCGCGTTCGAATTGGCAGATCATTACGGGGTAAATATGGATATATTAATCAAAACGGTCAAATGGTCATTGCCCCGCAATTTTCTGCAAGCCATTCGTTTACTCAAGGGTTTGCTGCGGTTAAAGTTGGCAACCGGTGGGGTTACATCGATAAAAGAGGGAAGATGGCGATCCACCCCCAATTCGATGATGCCCAACCTTTTAGTGAAGGTTTGGCTCAGGTTCGAATCGATAAGATCGGGTTCATTGATATAACGGGACAGTTTGTTATTAATCCGCAGTTCAGCAATGCCTTGCAATTTTCCCAGGGATTGGCTGCTGTTAAGTATGGCCGTGCTTGGGGCTTTATCAATCGCGATGGAAAGCTTGTCATCAACCCTCAATATGACGATGTTGCGTCGTTCTCCGAGGGATTGGCTGCCGTGAAATTTGGCAAGACCGTCAATGGAAATGGTAAATATGGATATATCGATCGAACGGGGCAGGTAGTCATCAATCCTCGGTTTGATCAAGCGCTATCTTTCTCTGGAGGGCTTGCGGCGGTTAGAGTTGTTGATAAGTGGGGATTTGCTGACAGGTACGGTCGTTTAGTTATTGATGCTCATTTTGACCGGGTGGAGTCCTTTAGAGACGGATTGGCAAAAGTCCAATTACATGCCATGGTGGGCTATATCGACATATATGGAGACTTTGTTTGGGGGCCTGTGAAGTAAACTTTCGCTAGTAACTCGGCTCGAACGATTATCTCTCTTCGGAAGAGGAGAGATTTTTTTGATGAGTAAAATGTTGAGAACTACGAGAGGTTGGTTTCTATCGACTAAATCTTGATCGATTGATCGTTAAATGGTTTATTTAAATGTAATTTAGAAGGAATTTATAGGAAAACTATCGAACAAGTATAATCCGTTCTCTGAATATTAAGGGAATAACAAATATGGAGGGCTTTTGAATGAATAAGAAATTAATTGGTCTTGCTGTCCTAATCAGCCTCTTTTTTCTGGGACTCTCTGTTGCGCTGTGTCAGAGCGCTGGCTTGTATCCGGCAAAAGTCGGTGATAAATGGGCGTATATCGATAATACGGGTAAGGTTATTATTAATCCCCAGTTCAGTGCAGCGTTGCCCTTTACGCAAGATTTGGCAGCGATAAAGTTAGGACGCTGGGGTTATGTGGATAAGACTGGTCATATTGTCATCAATCCTCAGTTTGACGATGCAGAGCCCTTTAAAGAAGGGCTGGCACGTGTAAAGATTGGTAAGGCGTTAAGTGGTAAGTATGGCTTTATTGATCGGAAGGGTCAAATTATTATTAACCCGCAATTTACTTCTTGCTCATCTTTTTCAGAAGGACTTGCTGCAATCAAAGTAGGAAAAAGCTGGGGCTACATGGATAAAAATGGGAAAATCGTTATAAATCCGCAATTTGACGATGCGGAGCCCTTCAGTGAAGGATTGGCTGTTATTAAGGTTGGAAAGTTTGGTTTTGTTGATCCTTCCGGTCAGATCGTCATTAACCCGCAGTTCAATAAGGCTTCCCGATTCTCGGGTGGACTAGCGGCAGTTAGGGTTGGCAATACGTGGGGGTATGTCAATCGCGCAGGAAAGTTTATCATCAACCCACAGTTCGACGATGCGGACGTTTTCGGCGAGGGGTTGGCTCCAGTAAAAGTTGGCGGGATGCTTAATGGTAAATATGGATTCGTTGACAAAACGGGTCAATTTGTTGTTAATCCCCAGTTTACCCTCGCCCGTTCCTTCTCCGAAGGGATGGCAGCCGTAAAGACCGGAGAAAATTGGGGATTTGTTGATAAATCAGGACGAATGACGATCGCTCCTCAATTTGACAAGGTTGAAGATTTTCAGGGAGGATTGGCAAAGGTGCAATCTGGAGAGATGGAGGGATATGTTAATAAAACAGGGTCTTATGTTTGGGGCCCCGTGAAATAATGGTTTATCTTCAGTGAACGAAAGCAGGCTTTAGGAGGGTGTCTTTTTTGGGAGACCTTTTATCGGTAGCTATTGAAGCGGCGGAGGAGGCCGGTGGCTTTTTAATCGAACAGTATGGCCGAGTTCGTTCCATTCATCATAAAGCCGATTACAGTATTGCAACGAACGTGGATCAAGAAGCGGAACAACTCATCATCGGTCGGATTCGACGAACCTTTCCTCACCATGGTATTTTAGCCGAAGAAAGCGGTTCGGCCGGGGATTCAGGAGATTATGTATGGGTCATCGATCCTCTGGATGGGACCCATAATTTTGTTCGAGGCATTCAACTCTTTGGGGTCTCCATCGGAGTTGCCCGTGACGGCGAGTTCATTGCCGGAGTAATCTACCTCCCTTTTCAAAATCAACTCTATACTGGAGAGAAGGGCATGGGGGCAGCAAAAAATGGTGTACCAATTCGCGTTTCGTCCCATGGTGAATTGAATGAAGCCACGGTCTCATTTGATTCCAATATTCGTCGAGAACCCGGAAGTAAACTGAGGATTCTTGCCGATCTCTCCTCCAAGATCTTTAACCTGCGGATGTTTGGCGCTTCGGTTCGGGTGCTAAGCTATATCGCTGAGGGTAAAGTCGATGCGACAGTAGAGATCGGGGACAGAGCATGGGACTTTGCGGCGGGAGCATGTATAGTACAGGAAGCGGGTGGAATGGCAACGGATCTTAACGGTAGACCCCTTACCCCTCAGTCTACGGGGTATATTATATCCAATGGGTTGCTCCATAAGGAAGTTCTGAGCATTGTTCAGGCGGGTTATGGAGTTGAGGTTTAGCCAACTCATATAAACTTACTTTACTGAAGAGGCTGTCCAATAAGGAGAGCCTCTTATTTTTTGATTTGATTATTAAGATTATTGAGGAGTCAGTAATCAGAAGAAATAAAGTTAGAGTCGGAATTCAGAATTCAGGAGTCAGGAGACAGGCGTTGGAACGGTTGAGAAGGCCTTTGGTGAAAGGGACAGTGTTCTCTCGCAAAAGCGCAAAGACGCAAAGGGTGGGAGAGGATCTGTTAGGGTATTAATTATTATATATCTTCGCGTCCTTAGCGATCTTGGCGAGAAAATAAAAGACCCCAGCGGCTTGGGAGAAGGCCCTTTGTGGGAGAATAAAGTATTCTTGAATCGACGTATAACTGTGCTGGAGCATTCTGAATACTGACTCCTGTCTTCTGACTACATTCTTGCTGAATCAACTTTATCATCATATATTCTTAGCGATCTTGGCGAAAAAATAAGACCCCAGAGGCTTGGGAGAAGGCCTTTGTGGGAGAATAAAAGGCGTCCTTGAGTGATTCTGTGTATTGACAAATAATTTGTTCCTGTGTATAGTGGTACTAAATAAAACCACTAAGGAATGATGAGGTTTGAATCTGATTGAATCGTTGACCAAAGTTGGCTTTACCCGGCATGAGTCCTTGCTTTACCTTACCCTTTGTAAAGAAGGGGAAATAACTGGGTATGAAGCGGCGAAGCTTTCGGGGATTCCCCGTTCCAATGCATACCTGGCTTTGGCTGGGCTGGTTGATAAAGGCGGTGCTTATCGGTGCGAAGAAGAAGCGGTAAAATATACTGCGGTACCTGTAATTGAGTTGGTCTGTAATCTTAGAAGGGATTTTGAGGCGATATTGTGTCATATTGAGAAAGAAGCTCCAAACAAGGAGCTTCCCGCAGATGGATTTATTACGATCACCGGCCAAAAACCGGTCATTCAAAGGGTAACCAACATGATTGACCAAGCGGAGCACCGTATCTATATTGCCCTATCTGCGTTATGGTTGGAACGGTTCCGTCCTACGTTGGAAGCGGCGATACGTCGAGAGCTAAAGGTTGTCGTTATTACGGAACCGCCTTATGATATCCCGGGTGCATCTATCTACCATCACCAACGGACTCCGGGGTCGATCCGACTCATTACCGATTCAACCCAAGTCTTAACCGGCTTGTTGAGCGATGCCGAATCCTCCTGTGTATATTCGAAGAATAGTACACTGGTTCATTTGATCAAGGAATCATTGACCAACGAGATTAAGTTGATTCGGATTGAATCTGACTGTAAATAGGGGATGAGCATAGTTTATTAAGAAGGCAAACGATAGGAGGAAAAGAGTTGGAGCAATATTACAGTCAAAAGACAGCGTTTTTTGGTCGCAATACACCATTTGATCTTGTGGAAGCGTATGGGAGTCCGCTCTATGTCTATAATGAAGCGATATTTCGCGCTCGTTGCCGGGAGATGAAGCAGTTTATTGATTATCCAATGATCACAGTGAACTACTCCATAAAGGCCAATTCCAATCTGGAGCTCCTGCGGATTGCCAGAGAAGAAGGTTTGCAGGCTGACGCCATGTCGCCGGGGGAGATTTATCTACTGCAACATGCGGGTTATACGTCCGAAGAGATCTTTTTCATCCCGAACAATGTATCGGAGGAGGAGATGCGCTTTGCTATTGAACGCAATATCCTAGTCAGCGTTGATTCCCTTTCTCAACTGGAACGCTATGGACGGATCAATCCCGGCGGTAGGGTTGCAGTGCGTTTTAATACAGGGGTTGGAGCTGGGCATCATGATAAAGTCGTCGCTGGCGGTCAACGATCAAAGTTTGGCGTTGAGTCCAAGTTTGTGCCCGAGGTTCATGAAGTTTTGCGCCGATTCAATCTAACGCTTGTAGGAATTAATCAACATATCGGATCGTTCTTTCTGGAGGGGCAACCCTATTTAGAGGGTGTCCGCGCGCTTTTGGCCGTTGCTGAGCAGTTCACTTCCTTGGAATTCGTCGATCTGGGCGGCGGTTTTGGTATCCCCTACCGCAAGCAGGAAGACCAGTCCCGCCTCGATCTGAAAAAACTCGGAGCTGAGGTTGGCCAGATCCTTAACGAATGGACGGAGCGTTATGGTAAAGCAGTTCGTTTTCTGATTGAGCCGGGGCGCTATGTACCGGCGGAATCCGGGGTTTTGCTGGGTACAGTCCATGGTGTGAAAGAAAATTATGGAAAAACATATGTCGGCACTGATTTAGGATTTAATATTTTGATGCGTCCTGTGCTCTACGATGCCTATCATGAGTTAGAAGCTTATCGGAGAGGGAACGGTTCGGATGAACGTTCTGAAGTCGTTGTGGTTGGCAATATCTGCGAACCCGGGGATATCATCGCCTCTGATTATCCTCTTCCTGTAATGGAGGAAGGCGATCTCTTGGGTGTCATGGATGCAGGAGCCTACGGGTTCTCCATGAGCAGCAACTATAACTGCCGTCTGCGACCGGCAGAGGTGTTGATCCAAGAGAATGGCGTAGCACGGCTGATCAGACGTCGGGAGACGTTGGAAGACCTTGTGCGGAAGTTTGAAGAGTGAAAGGCTTCATTTTAGTTGATATCAGTATTTAGAACAAGTTCAGCCGCTGCACGGCGGCCGCCGTATTTTTTTATCGTCGCTGAAGTTCGCTGTAGCGCCTCGTCAAAGGGGCGTTCTTTGATGAGCTTCCGAGAGAGTTGGAGAAGGTTTCTCGCTGAAAAGTCCTGGTTCTTTAGACAATAGGCGCATCCCGCTTCTTCCGCCTTTTTCGCATTGTAGTATCGTTCGAAATGGAGGCCGGGAAAGATCAATGCGGGAACTCGGTCTTCCATGCATTGGAGGGTGGTGTTTTGGCCACCGTGATGGATGGCGATATCTGCTTGCTTTAGGAGTTGGTCGGCTGGGATAAAACGCTGAAAATGAACGTTGCCGATCTGATACTCACCCTTTTTTTCAAAGTAGGGGTGCCCGGCGCCCGCTACGATCAGATCAAATTCGGATTGGGCAAAGGCCGAAGAAAGCTCCTTTTCGGCTAATTCTCCACTAATCTGCCCGATACTAAGATAAACATAGATCAATGGACGCTCTTTCTTCCATGACCACTGGGATTGAATGAAATTATCCGGGATGATTCCTCCGGTATAATGGGTTAAACTGTCGATGGGTAAATCTTCTAAACCCGGGATGGACGGCAGAATTCGATGGGAATAGTCGTAGCCTCCAAATAAAGCGCATAAGCAATGGATCTTTGGCAGCCCTAATCTCTTCAGTAAGCGGTTATAGTGTGGGGTTAAATTTCTGTCGGGATGAGGCGATCTATAAAAAAGCGGGGAGAAGTACTCCGGCATCCCCACCGTCCCGCAGGTTAGATAGTGCGGTATGGTGTTCAATCGAGCGATAATCGGCGCCATGAGATCAAATTCGCTGACGATGACGTCAGGGTCAAATTCATCAACCAACTTCGTCCATTCTGCAAAGGTGGTTTCGACATATTCGGCTGTATGCAGGCCTTTGAGGCGAATGACGTCGTCCATGCGTTTTAGGGGTGCAACCTTTCCGTCCCACTCGCCCTGAATCCGAGAGAGAATCCTCCAGGCGGTATCGGAAAATCCCATAACATTCGGTTTATAGCCTCCAACTGTATTGTGGCCGTGAGCTCTGACATGTGCGGCTTCGGAACCTTCTGCGCGGAAAAGGATCTCCAGATCGGGTCTCATTTGGCGCACTTCATCGGCGATGGCCACCATCCGGGTTACGCTGCCCAATGCTTCTACAGCGTTGATCCCCACGGAGAATAGAATGCGTTTCATGGGAAAACCTCCAATTCTTAGTCGATAATCCCTTTTAGAAATAGATCGACATAATCACCGATCTTTTTACGCAGCTCTTCATCGGTGAGCTTAATCTTTATGAAGATGGTATAATGATAGATAAAATGAAAAAAGGCGCTATGAATAAAGTCGGCGGCTGTTATTGGATCGACTGACCTAAAATAACCGCCTTCTATTCCCGACCGAATGTACTCTTCGAGTGGATCAGTTAACGAAGGAACGACGGAGCGAAAAACCTCCATGCTGGGCCTGTTTTCGGATTTTTCGAGGGCGAAAAGATAAAGAAGCTCTAAAGTCTTTGACTTCTCCGATTGACGATAGAAGTTGGTGAAGTAGACGATGAGTTGTTCGCGGGAGTCGGGCCCGGCGTTCCCCAAATGGATCATCTCGCCGATCGTTGCGAAATGCTCAATGTAAAGCGCTTCAAAGAGTACTTTCTTGTTCGGATAAAACCTGTAGAGATATGCCTCGCTGACCCCAATGGTCTCCGCTACCTCCTTAACAGTTACAGTAAACCCTTTCTCTAATAAAAGGCCCTTTGCGGTTTCTAAGATTTGACGTTCCCTTTTTTCTCGGGAGATACGTTTTGGAGTACTCATGGCGTTTATCATCCTTTGTTAGTTAGTAAGTACTTACTTACTTATAACTCATAATCATTTCTATGTCAAGGAATTATTGAAAGTTCATAGTTGGCGAGAAAATGAAAGACCCCAGCGGCATGGGAGAGAGCCTTTGGGGGAAGGGGACGGTGTTCTCTCGCAAAGGCGCAAAGACGCGAAGGGTGGGAGTGGGACTGGGAGAGGTTGATTTTATATAATTTATCTTGGCGTCCTTAGCGATCTTAGCGAGAAAATGAAAGACCTCAGCGGCTTGGGAGAAGGCCTTTGTGGGAAGAGACGGTGTTCTCTCGCAAAGGCGCAAAGACGCGAAGGGTGGGAGTGGGACTGGAAGAGGTTGATTTTATATAATTTATCTTGGCGTCCTTAGCGATCTTGGCGAGAAAATGAAAGACCCCAGCGGCTTGGGAGAAGGCCTTTGTGGGAAGAGACGGTGTTCTCTCGCAAAGGCGCAAAGAGCGCAAAGGGTGGGAGCGGGACTGGGAGAGGTTGATTTTATATAATTTATCTTGGCGTCCTTAGCGATCTTGGCGAGAAAA
>OBJA01000311.1_pt1 | contig 44628 bp, 40 predicted proteins | sample 1519751 | NCBI WGS metagenome assembly OBJA01 (sample SAMEA3881238, study PRJEB22517) | soil metagenome | biome: lake sediment; feature: soda lake sediment; material: sediment, water from around vicinity | place: India | collected 2013-12-23 | depth 3 m
GAGGCTTGATCACTCCGTTACGGGCCAAACGCCGCGCCCGCCGCACCGCGTCACGAATGGAACGCCCCAAAGAGCAGGCCAGCTGACGATTCGCGGTCTGCCCCTGCAAGGCCCCCGTTGTCAGCAGGCGTTGTTTCTCTCCCAGCACCCTGTGGGCTTTTGCCAGGTGCAGATTGATATGGCCATCAAAGGTTGGACGAAAGAAAACATGATTACTCAAATCAATAAACAGCCGCCGCCGAATCAGGGTGCGGGCACAATGATCCAGGACATCCTTGAAAGAAAAAAACGGCATCGTCACCAGCGGTAAAAAAGCCAGGCACAAAAACAGCAAACAGAGGCTGATCAGCACCATGTGCCAGCCCATGATGTATCCCTGGAACAGGCTGAACAGAGCAAAAGACTTCCCCACCCAGATCATCAGCGCCAGCAACAGGGCACTGCCCATGTGTCCGTAAAAAAATCCACGGCCATGAGAACTGGTAAATATGGCGACAAGAAAACGACAGGTTTCCTTCGCCCGAAAGGTCAGGTTGGTCAACATTGTTACAATGCCTCGTAAAATCACCAAACAAGGTGTTGAAAAACGCATTTAAAGCCGACGTACAAAGGCGCAGTTACAGCTTTGGCAAATATGTTTTTTGAGCCGATTTCCAGCCCTGCGACACCAGCACAGATAGTTTTTCCAGCACCTGCTAAAGAATTATAAAACCAGTCACTATTCCAATAATCAGACCGGCATTAGCCAGATGGCTGTGCAATCCGTTGGCCTGGGGAATCAGTTCATCATTGACGATATAAACCATGGCCCCGGCGGCAAAAGCCAGGGAAGCGCCGATCAGTGCCGGAGACAGGGCAAAGAGAAACAACCCCAGCGCCGCGCCGACAACCGTCATCATTCCGGCGACAAATGTAAACAACACAACCTTGGCAATGGACACCCCACCGGAACGTAAAGGCCCGGCCACCGCGATCCCCTCCGGGATATTGTGCAGAGCGATGGCGATGGCGATGGCAGCTCCCAGTTCGGGGCTGGCTTCAAGACCGGCACCAATAGCCAGGCCCTCAGGCACATTATGCAGGGCAATACCGAAAAATACCAGATATCCCATACGCAAAACCGATTTATCTACCAGTGCCGGCTGGTCGACATTTTCCAGCACCAACTCATCATCAGTCGACATGTGAGCATGGGGCAGAAAGATATCGAGCAGATACAACAGAGCGCAACCACAAATAAAACCAATCACTGTCAGGGGCATGGTACCAAGCTCGAGAGCTTCCGGCAGCAACTCGAAAAACGACAGGGCCAACATGATCCCCCCGGCAAAACCCAGCAGCAATGCCATGGTACGCTTACCCGGAGCCCCGATAAACGCAAAAATCAAGGCTCCGAAAATAGTTGAACCTCCGGCGAGAAAACTGTAGAGCAATGCCTCCATTGATTATTCCTCTCCTATTGTCCCTGTCTTATGGCACAGGAAAAAAAAAGTCATTTCGGACGTGAAAACACCATCAAGTATGACACAGGTATATACCGGCTGAACCTGTTTATCTTCAATTTTCCTGGGGCAGGTCCTCAACGACCGGAATTTTAACCGTAAAAACTGTCCCTTCCCCCACCACACTGGCGACCTGGATCTCCCCGGAGTGTTTTTTGACGATATCGTAGGCGATACTCAGCCCCAGGCCGGTCCCCTTGCCGACTTCCTTGGTCGTGAAAAACGGCTCAAAGAGACGCGACAAATGTTCTTCGGGAATGCCGCAACCGCTATCTTGAATGGAAACGAGGATCATCCCCTCCTCGCAGCGTGTACGAATATGGATATCACCACTTTGCCCCAAGGCATGTCCGGCATTTATCAGCAAATTCATGAAAACCTGATTCAATTGCTGAGGGTAACAGCAGGCCATGGGTAACTCACCGTAATCCTTGTGCAAGGTGGCATTGTATTTCAACTCATTCCAGATGACTGTGAGGGTCGATTCCAGACACTGATTGATGTCAACCCGATCGTAACGGGCCTGATCGACACGTGAGAACCCTTTCAGATTGGCAACAATGGTGCGAACCCGCTCCACTCCGTCCCCCGACTCCTCCAGCAACTCGGTCGTATCCTCCTGAATAAAGTCGATTTTCATTTGCTTTTTTGTCGCAGACATCTTCTTCAGCCCCTCTTCGTCCAAGCCCTGCCGCAGCATTTCTTCGAGATGATCTACGTAGCTGCTGAACTTGTCCCAGTATTTTTCCAGGGTATTGAGGTTGCTGCCGATAAAGCCGAGGGGGTTGTTGATTTCATGGGCCACCCCCGCCGCCAGCTGGCCGATGGAAGCCATTTTATCCTGCTGCAGCATCCGCGACTGACTCTGTTGCAGTTCCAGATAGGCGGCATTCAGCGCATCGCGGTTTTTTTCCAGCGCCCGCTGCGAAGACTGAAGCCGGAGGGACAGGATATGAAAATAGACCATGGCTCCAGTGGTCATCAATAACAGAATGATCACGGTCAGAATCCCCTTCCAGTAGAGACGGATAAAGTCCCCATAGGTCAACTGCGGAGGGCTACTGTAAGGTCCCAGCTTCAGCAGCCGCAGGGCGGCATGGACTTCAGCATAATCCTGGGGGATGGTCCAACCTGTGATCTGTCCGGCACGGGCGGCGGGGTGATCAGCTTCAATGCTCATCAGGGCGACGGCAACCATCCGTGCCAGATCTTCCGAAACATGTTTCAACTTGGCCATCGGCCAGTCAGGATAGAGCCGGGTACTACAGAGAAAGGGGAAGTCGACGCTGTATTGATCCTGGGGCCATAACGGGATCAGATGAAACTCATCCAGAGAGATTATGCCCGCCTGAGCCATCCGCTCAAGGGTATTGGTGCGTACCGTGCCGACATCTACCAATCCGTCCATGACCGCCTTGACCACGGCATCATGGGTTCCCCCGTAACTGATATGACTGAAAACCTTGTCCGGCTTATAACCGGCTTCCCTCAGTTCGCGAAGAACAACGATTGCACCACCAAAGGAGGTCGGGTCCACCGCCATCAGTGCTTTCCCCCGCAACTGGGGAATCCCTGTGAGCGGCTGGTCGGAACGGCTGAACAGAACCCCGCCGAAATACGCGTGGCCGCGACCATCGCTGCCCAGAATTTTCTGGGTAGCGATCCGGGTAGCATGGAAATCACGCTCCATTTCGACGTAAATACCCGGGTTGGAGAGCAGAAAATCGATCCGTTGTTCTGCTACGGCACCACGGACCTCATCAAAACCCAGGGGAACTATCTCAAAACGCCACTCGGGAAGGACTTCGCTCAGATAGTTGGCGGTCAGAAGCCAATCCCGCAGAACCTGTTCCGGCCCACGATGGGCCAAAACCCCGATAACAACAGGTTCTTCTGCCGCCAGGGTCGAGCCGAAGAGCGGCATGAGGACACAACAGAACATGATCAGGGAAGTGGTTAACTTTCGTCTCTGCAACATGGTCCCTCTCATTCACAATTCTAGGCGAAGGGCATCATGAATATAACATTAACAAAAGCAAATTAACAGGAAATGTGTAACAATATCGAGAAAAGACACTGCACCGCTAGCGAAGGTCATTTTTTTGCAGGCATACCTCAAGGCGGAACATCAGGCCAACCCATCCCGCAAGCGCTTGAAAATTTCGCGAAAGGCACGCCGATCACCATGCTGATGGACCGATTGCGCCAGACGTCTGATCGTGGCGAGATCGAGCTGCGGCATCTGGCGCTGCAATTCGCTACAAGCCCGATCAAATTGCTCTGGGTCACACAGGCGGTCACGCATCTTTTCCAGGGCGTGGAACTGCTTTTTGTCGCTGCGATCAACCTGATCCATTCCCTCCAATTGTGTTCTCAGGGATTCGACGGCATCAGGATCTTCGCGCAACAACCCGGCAAGATATTTCAACTGCCGCTTGTGTGATCCGCGCCCACCGGTCTGTCGAACAGTCCGCGCTTCCGCCATCACTTCCGCCGACAGATCAATCTGGTTAAAACGACTATCGGAAAGTTCACACAACTGCCCGGCAAGCTGCGCAATCTCTTGTGCCTGTTGTTTCTTTTTGGTTCTGCTCAACGGCAAACTATCTTCTGTCATCAATCAAATCCTATGGCCTGGAACTCTCACCCCACCCGGAAAAAGTACCCGCGCGGAAACGCGGGCCATTTCACTGATATTTTGGCACTGCCGGGGTTTTTTGCTATGATGCACGTTTATATCATTTCGGGGAGCAAAGAACCAATGGATTACGGCATCACCCGTGAGCGCGCCCTGCTGCTGCTCCACCAACACCTGACCCAATCCAATTTGATCCATCACAGCCTGGCCTCGGAAGCCGTGCTGGGCAAACTGGCACAGCACCTGGGTGCCGACGAACCCCAATGGCGTCTGGCCGGACTACTGCACGATCTGGATGTAGAGCTGACCCACAACGACATGAGTCGTCACACTCACGAAACCGCAAGAATCCTGCGGGCAGAGGGGGTCGATGACGACATTATTGAGGCGATCTGCCTCCATAATGAGCTTGCCCACGATCAACACCGCAGTAAACCCCTTCATCACGCCCTGGCCGCCGGAGAAACCATCACTGGCCTGATCACCGCGACGGCACTGGTTTATCCCGACAAAAAACTGGCCAGCGTCAAAGCCAAGTCGGTCCGCAAGCGTTTCAAGGAAAAGCTGTTTGCCGCCGGGGCCAACCGCGACATCATCAGTGAGTGCGAACTGATCGGTATTGCCATCCCCGACTTTTGTGATCTCTGTCTTGAAGCCATGCAGGAAATCGCCCCTGAACTGGGCCTCTGAACGCACACAGGAGCAACCCGATCACCCCATGAATCAACATCAATTGACCGCCCTGCTGGAACAACTGACAACCGGCAATATCAGTGTTGACGACGTTGTTGAGCGGCTGAAGCATCTTTCCTTTGAAGATCTGGGTATCGCCCGCATTGACCACCACCGGGAACTGCGCCAGGGTGCTGCTGAAGTCATCCTTGGTCAGAGCAAAACCCTTGAGCAACTGACGACCATCGTTACCGCTCTCGATCGTAAAGAGCGCAATATTCTGATCACCCGCCTTAATGCCGTTAAAGGAAAGTCACTGATAGAGCAATTTCCTGCCGGGAAATATGATGAACTGGCCCGCACCTTCTGCCTTGTCCATCAGCCTGCCACCAACCGGGGACGCGGTAAGATTCTGGTAGTCTGTGCCGGCACGTCAGATCTGCCGGTAGCCCGGGAGGCCGTCATTACCGCCCGGATGCTCGGTAATGAGGTGGAAGAACTGGTCGATGTCGGGGTTGCCGGTATTCATCGATTGCTGCATTGCCAGGAACAGTTGCGTAGCGCCGCAGTTGTTATCGTCGTTGCCGGCATGGAAGGAGCGCTGCCTTCCGTGGTCGGCGGCCTGGTAGCGGTTCCGGTCATCGCGGTACCGACATCGGTAGGCTACGGAGCTGCTTTCGGCGGCGTTGCCGCCCTGCTTGGCATGCTCAATTCCTGCGCCTCGGGGGTGACGGTGGTCAATATCGATAACGGCTTCGGGGCCGCCTTTGCCGCCAATCGTATTAATCGTGAAGAGAGCTGATGTTTTTTCTCACGAAGGCACAAAGGGAGGGCGAAGACTGATTTTATGAAGTTTTCAGGGCTCTTGTGTTTTTGCATGGTGAGAACTATACAGCCAGAATTACCGGGTTGAGCGACAAACATATTCAGGTAATTAGAGTTTCTTGGTGCTCTTAGTGCCTTTGCGAGAACCATTTACAATAAGGATTTTCTTCAATGAAAACCCTCTATCTTGATACCTTTTCCGGCATTTCCGGTGACATGTTTCTGGGCCTGCTCTGCGACCTGGGGCTTGATGTTGAACTGCTGAAAGTCGAATTAGCCAAGCTGCCGATCGCCGATTATCAGCTTGATATCCGACGCGAGGGTCGCCACGGTATTGAAGGTTGCCGCTTTTCCGTCAACCACAAAGAAGAGCATCACCATCGCAGTTGGAGCCGGATTGATCAGATGCTGGCGGACAGCGCCTTAAGTACCCGCAGCAAAGATCTGGCCCGCCGCTTCTTTCGTCGGCTCGGCGATGCGGAGGCCAGGGTTCATGGCATTGACATTAACGAGGTGCACTTTCATGAGGTCGGTGCCGTTGACGCCATCGTTGACCTCACAGGAGCAGCCATCGCTATCGACCTGCTCGGCATTGACAGGGTGCTTTGTTCACCCCTGCCCCTGTCCCGAGGCATCAGCAAGTGTGCCCACGGTGTTCTGCCCTTGCCGGCCCCGGCCACTGTGATCATTCTGCAGGGACAGCCGGTCTACGACAGTGGCTGTGACAAGGAACTGGTCACCCCTACCGGGGCGACCATCGTCAGGGAACTGGCGGAATTCTCGGAAATTCCAGCCCTGCCTTTGGGGCGGGTTGGATATGGAGTCGGCGGCTGGGATCTCCGTGACCGCCCTAACCTGCTGCGGGGGTTCCTCTACGATCAGGAACAACTGCCAATCACCACTGGAATGGATGAGGTTGAACTCCTTGAATCCCATATCGATGACAGTACCCCTGAGCAGCTTGGCGATCTGCTTGAACGGCTCTTTGATGCCGGTGCCCTGGATGCCGCTTACACCCCGTTACAGATGAAGAAAAACCGCCCCGGCCAGCTTCTCAAAGTAGTCTGCCGACCGTCTGCAAGCCGTAAACTGGCAGCGTTGATCATGCGCCACAGCAGCGCAATCGGTGTTCGCAGTCACCAGTGTCTGCGCTATCACCTCGAACGCCGTCAGGCGACTATTGAAACGGAATGGGGTGCGGTCCGTGTCAAGCTGTTGTTTGAAAATTCCGAGTTCCTGCGCCTGAGTGCCGAGTATGAAGATTGTCGTCGCATCGCCCGGCAACATAATCTACCCTTGCAACAGGTTGATCGTCTGGTTGAAAATAGCGCCTATGAGCAACTCCCCCAACTCCTCAAGGAGAAGACCCATGACTGAATCGGCGCCTCAACAGCGTAAAAACTGCGCTACGATCTTCTTTGCCACCAATGCCGGGTTGGGCTACGCCCCGATTGCCCCAGGCACCTTCGGTACCCTGGCGGGAATCCCGGCCTTTTATTACCTGTCGCTCTTGCCGGGTTTTCTCCAATTTCTCGTTATTATCGCGGTCATCGCTTTTAGCGTTTATATCTGCCAGCACGCCGGCAACTATTTTGGCGAAGCCGACGATGGCCGTATTGTCATTGACGAGTTGGCCGGCTATCTGGTCACTGTCGCTTTTCTGCCTTTTACCTGGGGCACGGCACTTTTGGCCTTTTTCTGGTTCCGTCTGTTTGATATTTTAAAACCACCGCCCATTGGTCTGATTGACCGCAGCTTTAAAAACGGCTTCGGTGTCACTTTTGATGACGTACTGGCTGGAATTTATGCCGCAATCGCGGTACGTTTGTGCCTTGCTCTGTTTACCTGACTTCACCCTGTCCGGACGATAAAACACGCCTATGCCCAGTTTTGATATCGCCATCCTGACCACAGCGGAAGATCTGTTAAGCGGTGACACTACCGACTCCAGCAGTCCTGTCGTGGTTGAAATTCTGACCCGTCACGGATATCGACCACGCTGCTCACTGGCCGTGTCGGATAACGAAAAAGAAATCTTTGCCGCCCTGAACTATCTGGCCCAACAGGCTCGTTTCGTCATTGTCTGCGGCGGCCTGGGGTCCGGCAGTAATGCCCTGACGGCACGGGCGGCGGCACGGGCGCTGGGGCTGCCGCTGGTCATTCACGAAGAAGCCCTGGAGATGGTGCGGCGCTGGTGCGATCAACAGCAACAGCCCATGGACCCGGCCAACGAACGTCAGGCCCTGCTGCCGCAGTCGGCACAACTGCTGTCCAACCCCGAAGGGATGACGCCGGGCTTTTCCCTGAACCACAAACAGTGCCGGATGTTTTTTCTGCCCGGTAATCTTGTTGAAATGCGCGCCATGTTCAACCAATCGGTGCTGCCGCAACTGCGACAGGATTATCCTGAAGCCCAGTTGGTTCATCGGCGCACCCTCAAACTGTTCGGACTGACAGAGGTGCGTATCCGCACCATGATCCCGAGCGGTCGTCTTCCCGACGGTGTCGACATCAGCTATACCCATGACTTTCCCCTGATTCTGCTACACCTTAAAGCCTGTGGTGAAGAAGCTGAAGAACGTCTTGACCAGGCTGAAGCGCTGCTCCTGCAGGTCCTGGGTGACCACTTGATGGCCCGTGACGGCCAGACGGCGGAAGGCAACGTTGGTCAACTGCTGACCCAGGCCGGCCTGACCCTGTCCCTGGCAGAATCCTGCACCGGCGGTCTGCTGACCAGCATGCTCACGCGGCATCCCGGGGCTTCGGCCTTTCTAGACCGTGCCGGAATCACCTATGCTGACGCAGCCAAGCAACACTGGCTGAAAGTACCCCAGGCGATTCTGCTCCATCATGGTGCCGTCAGTGAACCCTGCGCCCGTGCCATGGCAACCGGCCTGCGCCACGAAAGTGGCACGGATCTCGCTCTGGCAATTACCGGGATCGCCGGACCCGATGGTGGAACTGTGGACAAGCCCGTCGGTACCGTTTTTCTGGCCCTGGCCAGCACAACCGAAGTGCACGCCCAGCGATATCTGTTCTCCGGCGACCGCGCCCGGGTGCAACGCATGAGCGCCTTCATGGCCCTGGAATGGCTACGCCGTTTTGCCCTGCAACATCTGGAAAAGGATTAAGCTCTCGACAGCAGCAGGCCAATCGTTTTACTCTTGCACGGCAGAATTCAGAATTCAGAATTCAGAATTCAGAATACAGGAGTCAGAATACAGAAGTCGGAAGTCAGAAGGTTTTCTTCTATATTCTATATTCTATATTCTGCCTTTTACCTTCTGTATTCTGAATTCCGAGACGACAGTTTTTGATTAAAAAGTCGCCTCCGCCACTACCACGACTTATTATGTCACACGGAGAGGGGAAGATTGGAACAACATCAATCTTCAACGCTGACACCAGCCGATTTTATTACGCTCAAGGAGTATTTCATGTCTGATCAAAACCGCAACCGCGCCCTCGAACTGGCCATGGGCCAGATTGAAAAACAGTTCGGCAAGGGGAGCATCATGCGCCTCGGCTCCGACTACCAGATGCCCGCCGTAGCCACCATCCCCACCGGTTCCCTAAGCCTCGACCTCGCCCTTGGCGTCGGCGGCATTCCCAAAGGGCGCATTATTGAAATTTTCGGGCCAGAATCCTCGGGCAAAACCACCCTGGCCCTGCATATCCTCGCCGAAGTTCAGAAACAGGGTGGCGTAGCGGCCTTTATTGACGCCGAACATGCCCTTGATATCCAGTACGCCCAGAACCTCGGCGTCAAGGCCGATGATCTGCTGGTCAGCCAGCCTGATACCGGCGAGCAGGCGCTGGAGATTACTGAGATGCTGGTACGCAGCGGTGCCATCGACCTGCTGGTGGTCGATTCCGTCGCCGCCTTGACACCACGCGCCGAAATCGAGGGGGAAATGGGTGATTCCCACATGGGCCTGCAGGCCCGGCTAATGTCTCAGGCCCTGCGCAAACTGACGGGGATCGTCAGCAAATCCAACTGCAGCATCATCTTCATCAACCAGATCCGGATGAAAATCGGCGTCATGTTCGGTAACCCGGAAACCACCACCGGCGGCAACGCCCTCAAATTCTATTCATCGGTACGTCTGGATATTCGGCGTATCTCCGCCCTCAAGCAGGGGCAAGATGTCATCGGCGGCAGAACCCGGGTTAAAGTCGTCAAAAACAAGGTGGCTCCACCCTTTAAACAGGCAGAGTTTGATATCATGTACGGACTCGGCATTTCTCGGGAAGGCGATATCCTTGATCTCGGAGTCGACAACGATATTATTGAAAAGAGCGGATCCTGGTTTTCCTACAAAGGAGAACGGGTCGGACAAGGGCGCGAAAATGCCAAGCAGTACCTGCAGGAGCACCCCGACATCACCAACGAGGTTGAAGCAACCCTGCGCGAACTTTACGGCGTTGGCGCAGTCAAGGCGAAAAGTGCTGCTGACGAGGAATAAACGCAATTGAAAAGTGAGGCATCATATGGAATTGAACCAGATTCTCGGGCTGGCACTGAAGGCCAACACCTCTGATATTCACCTTAAGGCCGGCCTGCCGCCGGTTTTTCGGGTTGACGGCAGCTTGCGCCCCCTTCCCAAAGCCCCGCGCATGACCGCAGATGGCTTACGGCTGATGTGCGAAGGGATCATGAACGATAAACAGCGCAGGCGCTTTGAAGAGCACAATGAGGTCGACCTTGCCTATGGGGTCCCCGGACTGGGGCGTTTCCGGGTTAACGTGTTTCTGCAACGCAATTCCGTCTCAGCCGTCTTCCGGGCAATCCCTTACAAGGTGGCAACCCTTGACGAACTGCTGATGCCCAAAGTGCTGAAAAAAATCGCTGAAGAACAGCGCGGACTTGTTCTGGTCACCGGTGCCACCGGTTCAGGTAAATCAACAACCCTGGCCGCCCTGATCGACCATATCAACAGTAACCGCACTGCCCATATTGTTACGGTAGAGGACCCCATCGAATACCTGCACCGCGACCGCAAGTGTATCATCAACCAGCGTGAAGTCGGCTTCGACACCACCGGCTTTGCGCCGGCACTCAAAAGTGCTTTGCGACAGGACCCCGACGTCATCCTGGTTGGTGAAATGCGCGACCTGGAGACAACGGAAACCGCCCTGGCGGCCGCTGAAACCGGACACCTGGTACTGTCGACCCTGCACACCATCGATGCCACCGAGACCATCGCCCGGATTGTCTCCATGTTTCCACCGCACCAGCAACGCCACATCCGTTTGCAACTTTCCAATGTTCTAAAGGCGGTTATTTCCCAGCGCCTGATTCCCCGCATCGAAGGCAAGGGACGGGTTGCGGCGGTTGAAGTCATGCTCTCGACGGCACGTATACGCGAACTGATCGATGACCGCGAAAAAACCAACCTGATCAGGGATACCATTGCCCAGGGCTACACCACCTACGGTATGCAGACCTTTGATCTGGCCCTGATGGATCTGGTCAAGCGCAATATCATCAGCTACGAGGAGGCCCTGCGCCAAAGCTCCAATCCCGATGATTTCAAGCTCAAATTTTCCGGTATAGACTCGACCTCAGATGCTACCTGGAGCGACTTTGAGCGTGGCAAGGAGCAAGAAGAGGGGCAAGGGAAAGAGCAGCAGGACTCCGGGCAACAACATGATGCCCCCGACATCGAACGCTTCTGACGCTTTCAGCGTCGCCCTGCGCCTGCTGAGCCGTTGTGACCGCAGCGAAGCCCAGCTGCGCGCCAGGCTGAGAGAGCGTGGCTTTACCGCAGAAGCTATCAGCGCGGCCATTGAACGTTGTCACCACTATCACTATCTCGATGATCAGCGTTATGCCCTGGCCCGGACCCGAACGCTGGTACGCAGCGGCAAAGGGGTCGGTGGTCGCATTCTTCAGGATCTGCGGCAACGCGGCATCGAAGAAGATGTTGCCCGCCATGCTCTTGATCAGGTTGCTGACGAATTCAACCTTGAGGTTGTTTTTCAGCAGGAATTATCGCGTCGCTTTCCCGCCTTTTGCTATATGGAAGCCTCAACAAAAGAACGACGTCGCGTTGTCAGCTACTTTCAGCGTCGCGGTTTCGCAGTGGAGGATATTTTCACCTGGCTGAAACAAACATCTCTTTCTGACAGATAATCCCTTTTCAAAACTGACTACTTCCATTAGAATTTCGTGTCCAGCACATTTTACCGCCGGATAGCCGGCAAACTTGAAATCGGCTTTTTGATCCACGGAATGCACGAAAAGGCACGGAAAGGTAAAAAACATTACACGAAAACAGTCATTCATTTTAAAGGTTACGCAATAATTTCGTACCTTTTTCTGATTTAGTTCGTGTATTCCGTGGATTCCGTGGATAATTGCTTTTACCAGGATATGGAACAGTAACAACCATCAGAAGGAAAGGTTAACCAACCATGCTCACCGGAAACGCCCTGCGCGCCCGTTTTCTTAAATTTTTTGCCGACCGTGACCATCGGGTCGTCTCTTCTTCTTCTCTGGTTCCCCATAACGACCCAACCCTGTTGTTCACCAATGCCGGGATGAACCAGTTCAAAGACTGTTTCCTGGGAGAAGAAAAACGTGACTATGTCCGCGCGGCATCGTCACAAAAATGTGTCCGTGCCGGCGGCAAACACAACGATCTGGAGAATGTCGGCCGCACGGCGCGTCACCACACCTTTTTCGAGATGCTCGGCAACTTTTCTTTTGGCGACTACTTTAAAAAAGAGGCAATCGCCTACGCCTGGGATTTTCTGACCAACGATCTGAACATCGACAAGGATCGCCTTTACGTTTCGGTCTACACCGATGACGATGAAGCTGCCGACATCTGGCATCATCAGGAAGGCATAGCCCGGGAGCGAATTTTCCGTTTTGAGGAAGACAATTTCTGGGCCATGGGTGACACCGGCCCCTGTGGTCCCTGCTCCGAAATCTTTTACGACAACGGCCCCGAGGTCGGCTGCGACAGCCCGGACTGTACCATCGGCTGCGATTGTGATCGCTACATGGAAATCTGGAATAATGTCTTCATGCAGTTTGACCGCAAAGCCGACGGTACCCTGGTGCCCCTGCCCAAACCCGCCGTCGACACCGGTATGGGGCTGGAGCGAATCGCCACCGTCATGCAGGGGGTCAAGTCCAACTACGACACCGACCTGCTGCGTAACATCATTGGCTTCATTGAGCAACTCTGCGGCAAAACCTACGGTGCTGACAACGACAATGATGTTTCCATGCGGGTTATTGCCGACCACAGTCGTGCCGCTGCGTACCTGATTGCCGATGGCGTGTTGCCCTCCAACGAGGGGCGTGGCTATGTGTTGCGGCGCATCATGCGCCGGGCCATGCGTCATGCCAAAATGCTGGGTCTTGACGATCCGGTCCTGCACAAAACCAGCGTCTTTGTCCTTGAGTCCATGGCCAATGCCTACCCGGAAGAAGCCGGACGGAAGGATTTTGTCGCCCGCGTCGTCCTTAATGAAGAAGAACGCTTCATTCAGACCCTGGGTAACGGCTTACGGATACTGCAGGAAGAAATTGCCCGCCTGGCAGCCGGAAACATCAGGGTCATTTCCGGGGAAACCGTGTTCAAGCTTTATGATACCTACGGCTTCCCCGTCGATCTGACCGCCGACATCGTTACAAAAGACGGCTACAGTCTCGATGAAGAAGGTTTTGAAGTCTGCATGGAAGCGCAGCGCCGTAAAGCCCGTGAACACTGGAAAGGTTCCGGCGAAGAAGCGGTTCTGGCCATCTACAAACGCCTGGCAGATCAGGGAAAACAATCTGCATTCAGTGGCTACTCCGGCCTCGAGGATCGCGGGGAAGTGCTCGCCCTGATACGTGGTGGCGAAGCGGTTGGGGAAGCTGTCAGCGGTGAAACTGTTGAAGTCATTACCACAACAACTCCCTGCTACGGCGAATCGGGCGGTCAGGTGGGGGATACCGGCGACATCCTTTCCAACAGTGCGCGTCTGCGTATTATCGACACCAAAAAACCCCTGGACAACCTTATTGTCCACCTGTGTGAGGTCGTTAGTGGCTCCATTCACACTGGTGACCAGGTCACCTTGCAGGTCGACAGCGAAAGACGCCAGCGCACCGTCATCAACCACACCGCTACCCACTTGCTGCAGGCCGCCCTCCAACGCATTCTGGGTGATCATGTCAAGCAGGCAGGCTCGCTGGTAACACCGGAACGCCTGCGCTTCGATTTCACCCACTTCTCACCCCTGTCGACAAATGAATTAATCGGCATTGAAGAGGAAGTAAACCGACAGATCCGCGTCAACGCTGCGGTCCAGAGCCGCGAAATGGCCGCAGCCGAGGCCCAGGCCTGTGGCGCTACCGCCCTCTTCGGAGAAAAATATGGTGATGTTGTGCGGGTCATCAGTGTTGGAGATTACAGCATGGAGTTGTGCGGAGGGACTCATGCCAAAGCTGCCGGCGACATCGGACTGTTCCGGATCCTCAGTGAAACCGGCATTGCCGCCGGCGTCCGTCGGATCGAAGCAATAACCGGCGAAACGGCTCTGACATTCAGTCAACAACACCAACAGGCATTACAGCGTCTGGCTGATCTGGTCAAAAGCGATCCACAAAAACTGCAACAGCGGATTGAAAAAATTCTCGAGCAGCAAAAAGCCCTCGAACGTGAACTTGAGAAGATTCAAGCCAAAATGAATGCCGAGCGCAGCGGTGAATTGATCGACCAGGCCCGGCAGGTCAAAGATGTGACCCTGCTGGCCATCAAGGTGCCGGGGCTGGCCGGCAAGGATATGCGTGAATTTTCCGACTCACTACGTGACAAGCTCGGCTCCGGCGTTCTGGTTCTGGTAACTGAAGCCGAGGGAAAAGCCGCTCTGCTCGTTGCCGTAACCAAAGATCTGACCTCACGTGTTAAAGCCGGCGACCTGATCAAGCCTCTGGCAGAAATCATCGGTGGGCGCGGCGGTGGACGGCCTGAACTGGCCCAGGCCGGTGGCCCGCAAACGGACAAAATCGAAGAGCTGCTGGCAACAGCACCAACATTCCTTGCACAATTTCTGGAAGCGCGGTAAAGATGCCTGCAAACGAAGCCTCACAGACCGCAAAGAGAATGCTGATCGTGGATGACGAACCACTGATCCGTGAACTTTGTGCCAGTGTTTTCGAGTCGTACAAAGTTCTGCAGGCAGTCGACGGCTTTGATGCGTTGAAACACCTCAACCACGAAAGTGTCGACATCGTTCTGACCGATGTCAATATGCCCAATATTGACGGACTTGAGTTTTTACGGATCATTCGCGAGGAACAGCCGAACCTTCCGGTCATTCTGATGACCGGCTACTCCGACAAAGATCTGATCCTTAAAGCCCTCAAGGCCGGTGCCGACGACTTTATCACCAAACCCATCGGCGTACTGCAGCTCAGCACCACCGTGGAAAAAGTTCTTGAACGTCATACCCTGCGCCGCGAACTGGCAGATCTGCGCCACATTGATCGTCTGAAAAACGAATTTCTGGGGCTGATATCCCACAAACTCAAAACCCCGACCACGGCCATTTCCCTGTTTATTCAAAACCTTGCCGAAGGGATCGAAAGCCCGACGGATGAGAATTTTCTTCAGATCCTTACCATGGTGCAGGAAGAAACCACCTACCTGGAAAAGCTGATTCAGGATCTGCTTTATTTCAGCGAGGCCACCCTTCAGGAAGATGAAATGACCCTGGAACTCACCGATCTCGGCCAGATCACAGCGCAAGTGATCGACGAGCTGCGAACAACGGCCCTGGCTAAATCCCAGCAACTTCGAGTTGAATTGGAAATCCCCTTAACCGACCGGCCTTTGCTGCTTCATCCGCAACGAATTCATTTCGCCATTCGCGCCCTGCTTGACAATGCCATCAAATTCACCGGTAAAGACGGTACCATCAGCATCCGGGGACAGCAGGAAAAAGACCGGGTCAAATTGGCCATTGAAGACAACGGCATCGGTATCCCCGCTACCGAAATGCCGAAAATTTTTAATAAATTCTATCAATTTGATCCGGAGCACACCGGACAGGTTCGTGGTTTCGGCCTGGGTCTCTACTACGCCCGCAATTTTATCCGCTCCATGGGTGGGCAATTGCAAATCGACAGCCAACTCGAGCACGGAACAACCGCCACCATCGAATTTCCCTTGCCGGAATAGATCCACCCATTCTGTTCTGCCGATCAGTCAAATCCCCTTTCTGCCCCCTGCCGAAATATCGGCCCGACCCCAGTGTTCAGGCGACATTGCCCTTTTTAATTGCGGCACAACTATGCTATGGTGCTTACTTTGCCCGGCAGGGAATTTTAATTCACATTCATTCGATATTCTGACCCATTACATGGAGTGTTTTATGTTCAAAGGGACAACCATCTGTTCCGTGCGCCACAAACATCAGGTTGCTCTGGGGGGAGATGGACAAGTCAGCCTCGGCAATACGGTAATGAAGCATAGCGCCCGCAAGATCCGGCGTCTTTATCAGGACCAGGTCCTGGCCGGATTTGCCGGCAGCACCGCAGATGCCTTTACACTGTTTGAAAAATTCGAGGCCAAGCTGCAGGAGTTTCGCGGCAACCTGCCCCGCGCTGCCGTTGCCCTGGCAAAGGACTGGCGCACTGACCGTATTTTACGCCGCCTTGAGGCCCTGTTAATTGTTGCCGACAAGGACGTTACCCTGATTATCTCCGGTGCCGGTGATGTCATCGAACCGGACGACGGCATTGCCGCCATCGGCTCGGGCGGCAGTTTTGCCCTGGCTGCGGCCAGAGGCATGGTCAGACACTCGGAGCTTGACGCCGCGACCATCACGGAAGAGGCGCTTAAAATAGCCGCCGATATCTGCATTTACACCAACGATCATATTGCTGTTGAGGTGCTTTCTTGAACAACTTTACCCCCCGCGAAATTGTTTCTGAACTGGATCGCTATATCATCGGCCAAAAAGATGCCAAACGTGCCGTAGCCGTGGCCCTGCGCAATCGCTGGCGCCGCCAGCAGGTGCCCGCCGAACTGCGTGACGAAATCGCGCCGAAAAATATCATCATGATCGGCCCGACCGGGGTCGGCAAAACCGAAATTGCCCGCCGTCTGGCCAAGCTCGCCCAGGCTCCCTTTATCAAGGTTGAAGCCAGCAAGTTTACCGAAGTCGGTTATGTGGGCCGCGATGTTGAAAGCATGGTCCGCGATCTGCTTGAACTGGCCATCAACATGGTCAAAGAAGAAGAAACGGCGAAAATGCAGATCAAGGCCGAGGCCAATGCCGAAGAACGGCTTCTGGACCTGCTGCTGCCGGGGGAGGCTGATCGTTCTCCCGACAAGGAGGAGCAACGCCAGGGCACCCGCGACCGCTTGCGCAAACTGTTGCGGATGGGAGAACTTGATGAGCGTTTTGTTGAGCTTGATGTTGAAGTCAGCAGCATGCCGACCATGGGGGTCTTTACTCCTCAAGGGACTGAAGAACTGGGGCTGAACATCAAGGAAATGTTCGGCAACCTGTTCCCGAAAAGTTCCAAACGTAAACGCGTCAAGGTCAGTGAGGCCCGTGACATTCTTACTGCCAGCGAGGCGGAAAAACTCGTCGACATGGAAAATGTCACAACCCTCGCCAGAGAACGTGCGGAACAGAGCGGCATTATTTTTATCGATGAGATTGACAAAATCGCCAGTCGTGAAGGGGTTCATGGTCCGGAGGTGTCACGCGAGGGGGTGCAGCGCGATATTCTGCCCATCGTCGAAGGCAGCACCGTCAACACCAAACACGGTGCCATCAAGACCGACCACATCCTCTTTATTGCCGCCGGGGCCTTCCACATGTCGAAGCCCTCTGATCTGATCCCGGAGCTGCAGGGACGCTTCCCGATTCGGGTTGAACTCGACAGCCTCAGCGAAGACGATTTCTACCGGATTCTGACGGAACCGAAAAATGCCCTGATCCGGCAATACCGCGAACTGATGAAAACTGAAGCCATTGATCTGCAATTTGACGATGAAGCCATCCGCGAAATGGCCCGAATTGCTAAAACGGTCAACGACCGTACCGAAAATATCGGTGCCCGCCGCTTGCACACGATCATGGAAAAGCTCCTTGAGGATCTTTCCTTCAATGCCCCTGACCGTTCAGGTGATAACGTCATGATCGGTGTCGAACAGGTTCGTGACCGACTGGCAAAAATAAGTGAAGATCAGGATCTGTCGCGCTACATTTTGTAAAGGAATCTGAACATGCAAGAACTGATTGCCAAAGCCAATGTCCTGATGGAAGCGCTGCCATGGATTCGGCGCTTTTATGGTACTACCATCGTCATCAAGTACGGTGGCCATGCCATGGTCGATGAGCGCCTGAAGGAAGAGTTTGCCCGCGACATCATCATGATGAAATATATCGGCCTGAATCCGGTTGTTATCCACGGTGGAGGTCCCCAGATCGGCAAGGTTCTGGAGGCAATGAAGATAGAGAGCCATTTTGTCCAGGGCATGCGGGTTACCGACAGCGCCACCATGGATGTCGTGGAGATGGTGCTGGGCGGCAAGGTCAACAAGGAGATCGTCTCCAACATCAACCGCCATGGCGGCAAAGCGGTTGGCATTACCGGCAAGGATGGTGGCCTGATCCGCGCCCGCAAACTGGAAATGACGGCCATCAATCCTGAGTCCCTGACCCCGGAGATTATCGATATCGGCATGGTCGGCGAGGTCGAGCAGGTAAACCCGGCGATCATTGAGGCCCTGGAGCATAACAATTTCATTCCGGTCATTGCTCCCATCGGTGGGGGACTCGAAGGAGAAACCTACAATATCAACGCCGACCTGGTCGCGGGGAAGATCGCCGGTGCCCTGAAAGCCGAGAAGCTGATTCTCCTTACCGATGTCGAGGGGGTCAAGGACAAGGATGGACGGCTGATTTCCACCATCGACATCCAGCGCGTACCCGACCTGATCAACAATGGTACCATCAGCGGCGGCATGATCCCCAAGGTCAATTGTTGTGTCGAAGCCATCGAAGAAGGGGTTGCCAAAACCCATATTGTCGACGGACGCATGGAACATGCCTGTCTGCTGGAAATTTTTACCGACAAAGGAATCGGAACTGCTGTGGCGAGGTACAAACAATGATCAGCACTCAACGATGGATAGACCAGGGATTAACGACCGTTGCCGGCACCTACGGACGCTATCCACTGGTGGCGGTGCGGGGGGAAGGCTGCTACCTGATTGACAATGACGGCAAGCGCTACCTCGATTTTCTTGCCGGCGTGGCCGTCAACAATCTCGGCCACTGCCACCCGACCGTTGTTGCTGCCATTCGCGAGCAAGCCGGTACCCTGATTCACTGTTCCAACTTTTACCACATCCCGAATCAGATCGAGCTGTCGCGTCTGCTGTGTGAACACTCTTTCGGCAATCGCGTCTTCTTCTGCAATTCCGGAGCTGAAGCTAATGAGGCGGCGATCAAGCTGGCACGCAAATGGAGTGCTGACAGTTTTTCTCCGCAGCGCCACGAGATCATCTCCGCCACCGCCTCCTTTCATGGTCGGACCCTGGCCACCGTCAGCGCCACCGGACAGGAGAAAATCAAGGCGGGTTTTGCGCCCTTGCTCCCCGGATTCAAGCATGTTGCCTTTGGTGATATCGAGGCCCTGCGTCAAGCGGTTGGAGTCAACACCTGCGCTATCATCCTCGAACCGATTCAGGGCGAAGGTGGTATCCATCTTCCGCCACCGGGATATCTCAAAGCGGTGCGCGAACTCTGTACCGAACAACAATTACTGCTGATTCTTGATGAAATCCAGACCGGCCTCGGGCGTACCGGCAGCCTGTTTGCTTATCAACAGGAAGGGATCGAGCCCGATGTCATGACCCTGGCCAAAGCGCTCGGAGGCGGTGTTCCTATCGGTGCCATGGTCGCCCGCACCCCCTTCTCTGAAGTTCTCGGGGCCGGAAGCCACGGTTCAACGTTCGGCGGCAACCCACTGGCAACCGCTTCGGCGCTAGCGGCCTTCAATGAGCTTGGCAAGCCGGAAATCCTCCAGCATTGTCTCGATATGGGGGCCTTTTTTACTGCCCAGCTTGAACAACTGCAACAGCGCTATCCACTAATCCGCCAGATTCGTGGTCGCGGGCTGATGATCGGAATGGAACTGACTTGCGAAGGTGCCCCCATTGTCAGCAAGGCTCTGGAACAGGGTCTGCTGATCAACTGTACCGCCGGCAATGTACTGCGCTTTGTCCCGCCCATCATCGTCAATCGTGACGAAATCAAACAGGCGATCGACATTCTTGCTGCCATTTTAAGTGAACATACCGCAGGAGCAACAACCGCATGAAAAAGGATTTTCTTTCCCTCTCCGACTGGTCTCTCGATGGTCTTGAAGCGATTTTTGCCCTGACCCGCGACCTGAAGAAAAAACAGCAGCAGGGTGTTCCACACCCGTTGTTGAAAGGCAAAACCCTGGCGATGATCTTTGAAAAAAGCTCAACCCGTACCCGGGTTTCGTTTGAGGTCGGCATGTTTCAACTCGGCGGTCATGCCCTGTTTCTCCACTCCGGCAATACCCAGATGGGGCGCGGCGAACCGATCCGCGACAGTGCCAAGGTCATGGCCCGTTACTGCGATGGCATCATGATCCGTACCTTCGCTCATTCCATCGTTGAAGAATTTGCCGCTCACAGCAGCGTGCCGGTTATCAATGGCCTCACTGATCTGAATCACCCCTGCCAATTGATGGCCGACATTTTTACCGTCAGCGAACACCGCCCCAACTATCGCGATCTCTGTTATTGCTGGATCGGTGACGGCAACAACATGGCCAACAGTTGGATCAACGCAGCTTCGGTGTTTGGTTTTGAATTGCGCGTTGCCACACCGACAGGATATGAGCCCGATTCCGGCGTTATTGACCGAGCACGCCGGGCCGGTGCCCGCATTGTGCTGACCAATGATCCATATCAGGCCGCCGCTGGTGCCGATATTCTCAATACCGACGTCTGGGCCAGCATGGGGCAGGAAGAAGAACAGCAGGTTCGTGCCAAGGATTTTACCGGCTTCCAGATCAACAGCGATTTACTCGCAGTCGCAGCCAGGGACGCTCTGGTCATGCATTGTCTGCCGGCCCATCGCGATGAGGAAATAACCAATGAAGTGATGGAAGGGCCACAGTCGATTATATTCGATGAAGCGGAAAACCGTCTTCATGTCCAAAAAGCCATCATGGCCACCCTGATGGCGGAGTAACCAGATGAAACTGACCTGCCCCCATTGTGAATACAGCCGTAGCATCAACCCGCAACAGATCCCGCCTGGGACCGTTCGGGTCAAGTGCCCCTTGTGCGCCAAGGCTTTTGATCTACCGAAGGCCGATGACAACAAAGATGAGCCTGAAACCGTCAGGATCACAGAACAGGCACCAACGCCACCAGCGGAGGAGCAACCGCGTCAGGCGCAACCACAGCCACCCCCTCCGCCACAATGGCAGCAGCCGACCAGTAGCGGTCCCGCTTCACCGGAACCTGTTGTCTACACCAACCCGATGGATGCCGTCCCCAAGGCCGGTTTCTTGATTCGTGCCGTTGCCGCCCTGGTTGATGCCGCTATCGTACTTGGCCTGCAATTAATTCTCGGCGGTATTCTTGCTCTTGCCGGAACAGTAACGGTTGTCGGCAACAACGGCGGTGGGGCAGAAACGGCCTTCATCGTCCACTTTTTCAGCTACCTGATCAGCTTTGCCTACTATATCTTTTTCACCGGTTACTGTGGTCAGACTCCCGGCAAAATGGTATTGCGCATCAAGGTGGTACGCCAGGACGGCTCCCCCGTCAGTTACGGTCGTGCCGCTTTTCGTGAAGTACCGGCCAAGTTCCTGTCGGGAATCATTTTCGGCATCGGTTATCTGATGGTAATTTTTGACGAACAGAAGCGCGGACTCCATGACCGCATGGCAGACACTTATGTGATCAAACTTTAGCGGTGAAACCTCTTTCACCCATAATACGTACAGGAGCAACTATCATGAGTAAAAAAGGACAGGTAAAAAAGGCGGTTCTGGCCTATTCCGGAGGTCTTGACACCTCCATCATTCTCAAATGGCTGGTGGAAGAGTACGGGTGCGAAGTCGTTGCCTACTCAGCCGACCTTGGCCAAGGAGAAGAACTGGATCATATTCCGGAAAAAGCCAAAAATACCGGTGCGTCTTCCTGCCATATTCTTGATCTGAAAGAAGAGTTCGCCCGCGACTTTGTCTTCCCCATGTTCCGCGCCAATGCCATCTATGAGGGACGCTACTTCCTCGGCACCTCCATTGCCCGCCCCCTGATCGCCAAGGCGCAAATGGAAATTGCCGCCAAAGAAGGGGCCGACGCCGTCTCCCATGGTGCCACGGGTAAAGGCAACGACCAGGTACGTTTCGAAATCGCCTATTATCACTTCGATCCGGCTATCAAGGTCATCGCTCCCTGGCGTGAATGGGACATGAAAAGCCGTACCGCTCTGGAAGACTATGCCAAAAAACATGGTATTCCCGTACCCACCAGCAAAAAATTCCCCTGGAGTTCCGACCGCAACCTGCTTCACATCTCTTTTGAGGGGGACGTACTGGAAAACCCCTGGGCCGAAGCACCGGAAGAGATGTATGTGCTGACCGTGCGCCCGGAAGATGCCCCCGATCAGCCGGAGTTTGTCGAAATTGAATTTGAAAAAGGTGATGCCGTCGCCGTTAACGGTGAGCGCCTGTCACCGGCCAACCTGATGGCCAAGCTCAATGAACTGGGCGGCAAGCATGGCATCGGTCGGGTTGATCTGATGGAGAACCGTTACGTCGGCATGAAGAGTCGTGGCGTTTATGAAACCCCCGGTGGTACCATTCTCGAAGAAGCCCACCGCGCCGTGGAGTCAATTACCATGGACCGCGAGGTCATGCACCTGCGCGACTCTCTGGTTCCCCGCTATGCAGCAATGGTCTACAACGGCTACTGGTTTGCACCGGAACGCCTGGCTCTGCAAGCCCTCATCGACAATACCCAGCAGACTGTCAACGGCAAGGCCCGGATCAAGCTCTACAAAGGGCATTGCCGCGTTGTCGGCCGCGACTCAGCAACCGACAGCCTGTTCAATGTCGACTTCGCCACTTTTGAAGCGGATGAGGTTTACAATCAGGCCGATGCCGAGGGCTTCATTAAACTGAACGCGTTACGCCTGCGCATTGCGGCGATTCAGCGGTCTAAAAAATAACTGTAACTTGTAACCACAGAGTCACTGAGAAGGTCAAAGGCAAAACTATTTCTGTGGCGATTAAACATTGAAACGTAGGGGCGCCCCTTCCACGCCTCTTTGGTAAAAAACAAACTGATTATTACCAATCTTCCGTAGATACCGTTTTATCCCCTCTCCCTTAAGGGAGAGGGCTAGGGTGAGGGGGAGCTTTTGACCTTTTTAAGGCCCCCTCATCCGGCTTTTTTGCCACCTTCTCCCCCAGGAGAAGGGAGTCAGCGGAAGATGAGTGTTAATCAGAAAAAACAATGTTCGGAGCAGCAATGAGCAGCAAACTATGGGGTGGTCGTTTCACCCAACCGACTGATAAATTCGTCGAAGAATTTACCGCCTCCATCGAATTCGATCAGCGTCTTTATCGTTACGACATCCAAGGCTCCAAAGCCCACGCCGAAATGCTCGGACGTCAGGGGATCATCAGTGTTGATGAGGGCGCGCAGATTATCGCCGGACTTGACGCCATCCTTGCTGATATCGAGGCCGGAAAGATTGAGTTTTCCGTCGCCCTGGAAGATATTCACATGAATGTTGAGGCACGCCTGATTGAACGTATTGGACCTGTTGGCGGCAAGCTGCACACCGGTCGCAGTCGTAATGATCAGGTGGCTGTCGATATTCGCCTTTACCTGCGTGATGAAATCGACACGATCCTGAATTACCTGGAGCAACTGGAGCAATCGCTGGTAACCCAGGCGCAGAACAATCTTGACATCATCATGCCCGGCTACACCCATCTGCAGACCGCTCAGCCGATCCTCTACAGCCACCATATGCTCGCCTATCGCGAGATGATCTCCCGCGATATCAGTCGCCTTAACGATCTGCGCAAGCGTTTCAATGTGCTGCCCCTCGGAGCAGGAGCCCTGGCCGGAACGACCTTCCCCATCGATCGTGAATGGGTCGCCTCACAACTGGGATTCGACGGGGTTACCCGTAACAGCCTCGACAGCGTCTCCGACCGGGATTTTGCCATTGAATTCTGTGCCTTCGCCGGCATTCTGATGATGCACCTGTCGCGCCTGTCGGAGGAACTGATCCTCTGGTCCAGCGCCGACTTCAACTTTATTGAACTCTCTGATGCCTTCTGCACCGGCAGCTCCATCATGCCGCAGAAAAAAAACCCCGATGTGCCGGAGTTGGTGCGCGGCAAAACCGGTCGGGTGTACGGCAACCTCATGGCCCTCTTGACCCTGATGAAGTCCCTGCCCCTGGCCTACAACAAGGACATGCAGGAGGACAAGGAACCCCTGTTCGACACCATTGATACGGTCAAGGGCAGCCTCAAGATCTTTGCCGACATGATCGCCGAGATGCGGGTCAAAGGTGACAACATGCGTATAGCTGCGGCCCGTGGTTTTTCGACGGCAACCGATGTTGCCGATTATTGCGTGCGCAAAGGCCTGCCCTTCCGTCAGGCCCATGAAGTGGTCGGCAAAACCGTACGCTACTGCGTCGAAACCGGCAAGGACATTCCCGACCTGACCCTGGAGGAATTTCGCGAGTTTTCGCCACTGATTGACGAAGATATTTACGACTATGTTACCCTCGAAGCCTCAGTCAATGCCCGCAAGGCCACCGGCGGGACAGCTCGTGAAGCTGTCGAGCGCGAATTGACGCGTCTAAAGCGATAAAAGCAAAACAATCAGGGCATCATCGCCCGAGGAGTTCCTGCCATGCGCATTCAGTTTATAGTGATTCTGATACTAGCCGCCCTGCTCGTATCGGCCTGCGGCAAGAAGGGACCGGTTCGCCCCCTCCCGAAGGCTGCCGTTGAACAGCCGGCAACAACCCCGGAAGAATATAGTGACAAGAATTCTAACTGATTGTTTTTCAGTTTTTTTATTGTGTATTCTACCTGTCGCTGCCCTTTACATTGACGGGTCGGTATGTTAGCAATGACGACTTCAGCCTTGCATTTTCAGATCAAAAGCTCGACCTGTTAGTACTCCGGAGGTTCCGGATGAACACTTATTTATCATTCTGGAGGAGAATATGTTTCACGGATCCATGACCGCCATCATCACCCCCTTTGATGCACAGGGAAATTTTGATGAAGAAAGCTATCGGCAACTGATCGAATTCCAGATCGAAAACGGTACCGATGTGATTGTTCCCTGTGGCACTACCGGAGAATCGGCGACCCTAACCTACGAAGAACACAACCGGGTTATCGATGTCTGTATTGAACAAGTCAACAAGCGCATCCCGGTGATTGCCGGTACCGGGGCCAACTCAACTGCCGAGGCCATAGAAATTTCCCTTCACGCCAAGAATGCCGGTGCTGATGGCCTGCTGCTGGTGTCACCCTATTACAACAAACCCTCCCAGGAGGGCATTTACCAGCACTACAAAGCCATTGCCGAGACCGTGGCATTGCCGCAAGTCCTCTATAATGTGCCTGGTCGTACCGGCAGCAATATGGCGGCAGCTACCACAATCCGTCTGGCAGAGTTTGCCAACATCGTCGCCATCAAAGAAGCTTCCGGCGATGTCACCCAGGCCAGTGAAATAATCGCCAGGGCCGGTGACAAGATCGATGTACTTTCCGGTGATGATTTTCTCGCCCTGCCATTGATGGCGTGTGGAGCCAAGGGCATCATTTCTGTCTCGGCCAACATCATCCCCGGACAGGTCAAGCAAATGGTGGTCGCCATAAAGGAAAACCGCTGGGACGACGCCAGAGCCCTGCACCTGCAGCTCCTTGACGTTCACCAGACCATGTTTATTGAGGCCAATCCGGTTCCGGTAAAAACCGCCGCTTCCCTCATGGGAAAATGCCGTGCCGACGTGCGCCTGCCCCTGGTTAGCCTGCAACCGGACAATTTGGCAAAACTAAAGGCTGTTTTAAGCAAACATCAACTGATTTGACCCCTGTTGTTGCCTAAAGGACAATGTTCATGAATGTAGCCATCATTGGAGCCGCCGGACGCATGGGTACCCGTCTGATCCATGCGGTATGCGAAACCAAAGGACTGACCCTGACCGGTGCGGTTGAACGCCCGGAACACCCACAGCTGGGGATGGACGCCGGGCTGATTGCCGGCGTTGGTGCCTTGGATGTCGCCTTGACCAGTGACCTTGATGCTGCGGTTGCCGCCGCTGATGTCCTCATCGATTTCACCTTCCCGGACGTTACTCTTGACAATCTGGCTGTCTGTGCCCGTCACGGCAAGATGCTGGTCAGCGGCTCAACCGGTTTTACCCCGGAGCAGAAACTGAAAGTCGAGGAATTTGCCACACAAATCCCGGTGGTACTGGCCCCGAACATGAGTGTCGGCGTCAATGCCTGCTTCAAACTCCTTAAGGAAGCGGCAAAAATTCTCGGTGATGACTTCGATGTTGAAATCGTCGAGCTGCATCACAACAAGAAAAAGGATTCCCCATCCGGCACTGCCGTGCGCATGGGCGAAGTGGTTGCCGACGCCCTGGACCGCGACTACAACCAGGTCGCCAACTATCATCGTGAAGGGATGTGTGGAGAACGGACACATGCCGAAATCGGTATGCAGACCGTGCGTGGCGGCGACATTGTCGGTGAACATACGGTCTATTTTATCGGCATGGGCGAACGCATCGAAATCAGTCACCGCGCCATGAGCCGCGACATGTTCGCCCGCGGTGCCGCCCGCGCCTGCGTGTGGCTACAGGACAAACCGGCAGGGCTGTACGACATGCAGGATGTGCTGGGACTGCGCTGAAAAAGGCTATTGGTCCACGGAACACACGGAAAAACACGGACGAAACCGTAAAAACCAGAATACAGAATTCAGGAGTTAGAATTCAGAAGGTAAAAACCGGGGGCTTTTGTCTTCTAAATTAATTCTGCTTGGTTTTGGTTTTAACCCCTAAAACGGCCTTTTTTGTGCCTTTGTGGCTCTGTGAGAGATGCTTTTTCCGTGGACAAACATATTTTACGCTCATTTAAAAGGAGAGATATTAGAATGGCACGTATCAACGATCATTATCTGAAACTCAAAGCCGGCTACCTGTTCCCTGAAATTGGTCGTCGCGTTAGTGAATTTACCAAGGCCAATCCGCAGGCCAAAGTCATTCGCCTTGGGATTGGCGATGTCACCCGCCCCCTTGCTCCGGCGGTTCTCAACGCTTTTCATCAGGCCATAGATGACCTCGGCACGACTGAAAACTTCGCCGGCTACGGCCCCGAGCAGGGCTACGACTGGCTCTCTCAAATCATCATCGATAAAAGCTACAAGCCTCTCGGCGTGAACCTGACCACTGATGAAATGTTTATCTCCGATGGGTCCAAATGCGATTGCGCCAATATCCTTGATATTTTTGCCATCGACAATGTTGTTGCCATCGGTGATCCGGTCTACCCGGTCTACAATGACACCAATGTCATGATTGGACGCACGGGTGAAGCTGATGAAAAAGGCTATTATAAAGGGATCGTCTATATGCCCTTTACTGCCGAAAACAACTTCGTTCCCGATCTGCCCAAAGAAAAAGTGGATATCATTTATCTGTGCTACCCCAACAACCCGACCGGTACGGTAGCAACCCGGGATGAGCTGAAAAAATGGGTCGACTACGCTCGCGCCAATGATGCCATCATCTTCTTTGATGCTGCCTATGAAGCCTTTATCACCACTCCCGGCATCCCTCACTCCATCTATGAGGTTGAGGGGGCCAAGGAATGTGCCATCGAATTCCGCTCCTTTTCAAAAACTGCCGGATTCACCGGAGTCCGGTGTGGTCTTGTCGTCGTACCGGAACAGTTGACCGGCACCACTGCCACGGGTGAAAAATACAGTATCAACAAACTCTGGAAACGCCGCGTTACCACCAAATTCAACGGTGCCTCCTATCCGGTCCAGCGTGCTGCCGCTGCCGTTTATTCTGACGAAGGCTGGACCCAGACCTGTGAGATCATCGATTACTACATGGAAAACGCCCGCATCATCCGCGAAGGGCTGACGGCTGCCGGTATCGAGTGCTACGGTGGCGTCGACGCTCCCTACATCTGGCTTAAAACACCAGAAAAAATGACCAGTTGGGACTTTTTTGACAAACTTTTGAACGAATGCCATGTTGTCGGCACACCGGGTAGCGGATTTGGTCCCAGCGGTGAAGGCTATTTTCGCCTGTCCGCTTTCGGTGAACGCACCAACGTCGAAACGGCTGTTCAACGAATTCGTGACACCTGGGGCAGCTAATATTCGTCCCCGAATACCAATAAGGAGACATGATCATGCATGAAAAAAGTATCGTTCTGTTAAACCAGGCCGTGGCGGAAGAGATTACTGCACTGCACCAGTACATGTATTTCCATTTTCACTGTGACGATCAGGGCTATGACCTGCTCGCCGACCTGTTTAAAAAAACCGCCATCGAAGAGATGATTCACGTTGAGGATCTGGCCGAGCGCATCCTCTTTTTAGGTGGCGATGTCGAAATGAAAGCATCACATGATGTCAAGAAAGTAACTGACGTCAAGGACATGCTGCAGATGGCCAAATCCATGGAAGAGCAGAGCGCCCTTGATTATAACCGCTGGGCCAATGAGTGCGGCACCAATGCCGACTCGGTATCGAAAAGACTGTTTGAACAACTGGTTGTGGATGAAGAACGTCACTATGACCAGTACGACAATGAAATTGACAATATCGCCCGCTTCGGCACCGAATATCTGGCGCTGCAATCCATCGAACGCAGCAAAGCCCGTCGCAACATGACCGGGGCAGCGGAATAAACCTGATTTCAAGGCATCCGGTTTCCGGATGCCTTGACTATTTAAGATGTCACATCCCGGATCTGGACTCTTACCTACAAGCTGTCACCATGACGCAACGAACGACTCAGTTGCAAAGGCGTCAAGCTGCCATCCAATTGTTTTATCGAACTGGAGAACAACAGCGCCGAAGGATTCCCCGTCGCCGTCACCACCACCGGCGTTTCCAAAAATCGTACCCCGGCCAGATCGAGACGGCTCTGATCAACCTGGATGCCGACCTTCCCCTTGATATCTGCACCACTCAGGGTCACATTTGAGCGGAGCGTCTGAATAGCTATTTCTTGAGCATCATGGCCGAGCGACGTCCGCTCAATCACCACCTGGGAATCAACCACAGACAGCTTCTTAACCTGGGCATCACTGATCAGCACATCGGTACAACCGTTAATCTGTAAATGGCCCAAATTGCCACTAAAAACCCTCCCGTGTTGTTGGTCACAGACAGCATCAACTGGAGTTGAGGAACTGATCAGAGGGATGGCAGAGTTTTCCATACTGACAGACAGCGATTGCTGCAAGGCAGCCAAAAATCGCTGTGGATCATCATGCATCGGTGTATGGCCAAGGCCCTGGAGCACTGTCTGCCGGCTCGTCTTGAGGTTCCAATCAAGAATGGTAGCAATACGTATCGGTGCAATCTGATCCTGATCACCCCAGATCAACCAGGTCGGGGTACGAACCTGCGGCAATATCAGGGAAAAATCGGTCTGCACCAGGGCCAGAGCGGCGATCTGACCAGGGTCACCGCCAAGAACTCTCTCCCGGGACGCAGCCGTTGCCAGCACCAAATCGGGATCCAGTGGAACACGTGCTGTTTTTTCCAGCACCAGTCCGGCAATCCGGCCCAGTCGAGACTCAACGGCTCCAGAGAAAAAGGGCAAATCAATGCGAATAAGATCGCGAACAAAATGCTGACTGACGGCAAGACGATGCAGCATCCCGACAGAGTCGATCAGTATCAGGCGCTCAAATCGCTCCCCATGACGCGCGGCAGTATAAAGGGAGATCGCTCCTCCCAGCGAATGGCCAACCAGGTAGATGGGCCGGTCGGGAAATCTGCTCACCAGCCAATGGATGAATTGCGCGTGGTTGTCAGGAGAATACAACTTATTGGCCCGCGTGGAACGGCCAAAACCGGGGAGGTCCGGGGCAACAACGTGAAAACGGGTGGCAAGTTCCGGCACAAAAGGTTCCCAGATATCCGAGGCCTCATGACCGAGTCCGTGTACCAACAACAGAACCTCGGAGTTCCCCCGACCGGCTTCGCGCAACAGCACCTTTCCATTGAAGATCGGTTCAGGCAACAGATGTTCCTCCTGCCAGGGAGATCCGGCCTGAGTCACCGTAACCAGACAGAGCCAACAACTCAGCACCAGTCCGACGAATTGCGTCTTCCGCACAACTTCAAAGGCCATGATGGGCTCCTCGGCAAGGGAAAGAATCCTCGTACGCCTGCAAGCCGAGAGCCTACTGTAACCATCAAAAAAAATAAAGCCGGACAAACATGTCCGGCTTTATTTCCAGTTACGAATCGACAGAGTCCGGTCATAAAAGAGGAGATGCTGACAACAACATCCCCTCTGCAGCACAATCAGAAGCTTAAGGTCAAGGTCAGTCCGGCCATGAATTCATCGTCAATTGCCCTTCTGGCCTGCCTGCTGATGGGTGTGGAATAGATCCCGGCTGCGCCGAGGCTGAGTTGATCAGTCAGGGCATAATCAAGCCCCACGCTGAATTCGGCATTATGGAGCCTTTTGTACTCGTCATTACGATAGTAGCTGGCCAGGGCACCGACATTCAGGTCAAGGCTTTCAACTACTGCAACGGTGTGCCCGACAGACAGGGTGACAAAGATATCACCGGCAAATTCATCGTAGTCATAATAGACCGTCAGGGTTGGCTCCAGCAAGGTATTGACGGCGATTCCCGCATAGAGTTCACCGGTGGTATCTTCTCCATCGACGGCATAGAGGATGTGACCAAGACTGACCGAGAACAGGTCGGTTATATCAAAGGTATAATCGAGAACAACATTGGTTTCATTGTATTTGGTCTCATCAATATCGTAATTACCCCAGAATCCCAAGGTAAAGCCCTTGAAACCGATGTCGATCCCCCCCTGAATGACGGGATCACCATTACTCAAATCAAAACCGCGCCACAGATACATACTGCTGACATTAATATGGGCTTCCCCGGTAACTTCGATCTCTGCTGCTGCGGTAGAAACCATTACCAGGCCAAGCAACACCACCCCCAGCAATCCCCTGATCATCATCTTCACCATCTTTTTGTTCCTTTCCGTTAACTCGTAGTTAGTGGCCTTGTGTCATGCAAAGTCCACAACGGACCCGCACTTTCAAGCTCTTGCAAACGTGAAACCCGGCTGCTGCCTGTTGACTTTATCTGCGCCAAAAGGAAAAGACGCTGTCCCTCTTACTCTGAAGGGGCCAAGCGCCTTTGCTCGTCCATATGGTCGATATCCCTGTATTGTCGCGTATGCAACCTGATCGGACGCTAGCATGAAATATGCCAACACAAGGTCCCGGCCAAAAGCCGGTTAGCTCCGCTGGAGTAAAACTATTGATGGTCGTTTATTGTGCAACCAGCGCATGCTCTGTCCACAAAACAGGCAGAAAAACCCTGCCCCTGCCAACCGGAAGGATACTTCTTGCAGTGGATTATCCGACCATTCTATGTAAAATGGTTTTGTGCTAATTATAGAATTACAGCTGCCTTCGACCCCCATTGACAAAGGTAATGCCATGAATACAGAAGAACCGAGCGATGCTTTGGACATTCGGCAAATGACCATTGACGACATGGCCGCCGTCTTTCACCTCGGCGAAAAGCTTTTTACCTCCGATTTTTCCCCCAGCATGTACCGGACCTGGGATGAGTACGAAATTACTACCCTGTTCAATTCCGACAGCGAGTTGTGTCTGGTAGCCGAACTCAACAGCGATATCGTCGGATTCGCCCTGGGAACAACGGTCGAGAAGCAACATTCTTCCTGGAAATACGGTTATCTGGTGTGGATCGGCGTGCGTCCGGGCCTGCAAAAAGGCGGCACGGGAAAAAAGCTGTTTGATGAGCTCAGGTTGCGAATGAAAGAACAGGGTGTACGGATGATTATCATTGATACGGATGCCGATAATGAAGCAGGAATCCGCTTTTTCAAAAAACTTGGTTTTGGTCATATCCAGAAGCATGTCTACATGACTCTGAATCTGTCACGCTCCCGCAAGAAAAAGAAAAAAAAGGAGGTCCGATGACATCCCGACTGGAGCAAACGTGGCGGGCCATTGATGCGACACGACTGAAAAAAAACCTTATCGACATGATCGATATCTACTCTCCTTCCGGCAAAGAAGAAGACATTCAACTTTTTCTGGAACAACAGTTGGTCGCAACGGGAACACAGGTGCGACGGCAAACCGTTGAAGAAGAACGTTTCAACCTGATCGCGACCATGGGCAGCGAAAGGCCTGACCTGTATCTGGTTGGTCACGTCGATACCGTTCCGGCCTGGGACATTGATGAATATGCTGCAACGGAAGAGTGGGGGGTAATCCGTGGACTGGGCAGTGCCGACATGAAAGGCGGCTGTGCCGCCATGGTTGAAGCCTGGACGGCCCTGGCGACGTTGCCGGAAGAACAACGTCCATCCCTTGGACTGCTGCTGGTAGTCGGGGAAGAAGAAAACGGTGACGGCAGCACACGCTTTCTGGAAGAATACTGTCCGCAGTCGGTGATCATTGGTGAACCGACGGCCCTGCTTCCCGCATTTGATCACTATGGCTACATGGAAGTAACCCTGATCACTCAGGGACGCCGTATTCACTCTTCACTGCCGGAGCTGGGGCACAATGCCATCGAGTCGATGCTGCGGGTGCTGTTGCAGATCGAACGCGCGGCAGCTCTCCGTCAGCATGCCGGCAAGCTGGTGTACTCAATTCGTGAAATGAGTTCATCGCGGGCCGGATTTGTTGTGCCTGACCGTTGTGAAGCGATGATAGACCTGCATCTGTCCCCGGATCTGAGCCCAGCCACTGTTCGTTCAGCTATTGAAAAGACCCTCGAAAAAGCAACAACAACTATCAAAGACCTGGACCTGGAAGCATTTTTCGACTTTGAGGCCGGCGGCTACCGGATCAATCCGCAGGATAGAACGATTGCCATCCTCGAAGAGATTTACCCGCGCCTTAACTTGCCACTGCACCTGGTACCGTTCCGCTCTCACTCCGACGGCAATCTCTTTTATCAGGCCGGCAGCAAACCCTTGATCCTCGGCCCCGGCTCCCTTGAAACCGCCCATACGGCTGACGAACAGACCAGCTTTGCCGAGGTCGAGGCAGCAGCACGTATTTATGCGGCATTGGCTCTGGGCTAAGGCTTGACAAGGAGTTGGCTACTTCTTCGTGCTCACCCGAAAGCCCGATTTTTCCAGAGCCGCAGCCAGGTTCGTCTGTCCCGGCGGGGCTGGTTTCTGTTGTGAATTCCGGGCTTTCTGGTGGCCGCCCCCTTGTCCTTGGCGCATGTCCGCAATTTTTTCACTGCTGGTATCACCACTGCGCATGGTCAGGGAAATCCGCTTGCGCTGCAGATCCACCTCCAGCACCCTAACCTGAACCTGCTGGCCAACTTTGACCACCTCAGCCGGATTCTTGACAAAACGATCAGCCAGCTGACTGACATGGACCAGCCCGTCCTGATGAACCCCGATATCAACAAAAGCACCAAAGGCAGCGACGTTGGTGACAATACCGTTCAGGGTCATCCCCTCTTTAAGGTCCGTCATCTCGGTGACATCCTCGCGAAAACCGCTGGCAACAAAGCTTTCACGCGGGTCGCGCCCGGGTTTTTTCAGTTCAGCAACAATATCGCGCAGGGTCGGCAGACCGACATCAACACTGACATAGGCATTCAGATTGATGCGGTCGATCAATTCCGGGCGATTGATCAGGGTAGCGATATCAATACCGGCATCCTTGGCCATAGTCGCCACCAATGAGTAGCGCTCCGGATGCACGGCGGTGTTGTCAAGGGGCTCACTGCCGGTGCGAATTCGAAGAAAACCGGCAGCCTGTTCAAACGCCTTCTGGCCGAAACGGGGAACCTTAAGCAACTGTTTGCGGGTGGCAAAAGCGCCCTGCTCATCACGATAGCGGACAATCCCCTTCGCCAGGTTTTCACCGATGCCGGAAACAAAACCCAGCAGGGCCCAACTGGCGGTATTCAGATCAACCCCGACATAGTTGACGCACGACTCCACCACCTGATCGAGGGATTTTTTCAGCGCCGGCTGACTGACATCATGCTGGTATTGACCGACACCGATGCTTTTGGGATCAACCTTGACCAGTTCCGCCAATGGATCCTGCAAACGCCGGGCAATGGAGATGGCCCCACGGACGGTCAGGTCAAGGTCAGGAAACTCCTCACGGGCGATATCCGAAGCCGAATAGACACTGGCGCCGGCCTCGCTGACCATGACCACGGGCAGTTTCTTACCCGCCTCCTTGAATACCAGACGGACAAACTGCTCCATCTCCCGGCCGGCGGTACCGTTGCCGATAGCCACCATGTCGATCCGGTGCTGATCCACCAGACGGAGCAACTCTTTGGCGGCACTGTCCACCCGCCCACCACCGGTATGCGGATAGATGGTGACATGATCGAGAAAACGTCCGGTTTCGTCCACTGCCGCCAGCTTTGAGCCGGTGCGCAGGCCCGGATCAACTCCGAGGACCCGACGACTGCCGGCGGGAGCGGCCAGGAGCAGGTTGCGTAAATTTTCAGCAAAGACCCTGATCGCCTCATCATCGGCCTGTTGCTTGGCCTGCAGGCGCAGCTCAACTTCAATGGAAGGTGCGATCAGGCGCTGATAGGCATCAGCAATGACCGCCAGCAGCCATTCCCGACAGGCGGAGTTTTGAGGCACCAGCAACTGGGCCAGACCCCCGAGAATCTGGTCTTCTGGAGCCTCGATCTGCAGGCGCAGAGTCTCTTCCTTTTCGCCCCGGCGCATGGCCAGCATACGGTGGGAAGGAATCTGTTTCAGGGGCTCACTGAAGTCGTAATACATTTCGTATTTGCTCACCGCCCCTTCCTTGCCCCGCGCAGGCTGGGAACGAAAGACCCCCTGCTCCCAGGTCAGCTCCCGCACCAGAGCGCGCGCCTGGGCCGTGTCAGCAAACTGCTCGGCGACAATATGACCGGCACCCTGCAACGCTGCGGAGGTGTCGCCAACCCCCAGGTCGGCACTGACAAAAGGCCGCGCTAACTGCTCCAGATCAAGCGCGCCGCCCACAGCACCCAAGAGCTGCTGCGCCAAAGGCTCCAGCCCCTGTTCTCTGGCAATCGTGGCTTTGGTCCGCCGTTTCGGCTTATAGGGCAGGTACAGATCTTCAAGCTCGGTTTTCTGGCGACACGAGAGGATGCGCTGCTCCAGCTCCGGAGTCAGTTTTCCCTGCTCGTCGATGGTTTTAAGAATCGTGCGGCGACGCTCGTCAAGCTCCTTGTGGTAGGCCAGACGTTCTTCAATCAGGCGAATCTGCACCTCATCGAGTTCACCGGTTGCTTCTTTGCGGTAACGGGCAATAAAGGGGATCGTCGCCCCCTCTTCCAGCAAGGCGACGGTCTGTTTGATCGATTCCGGGGCCAGACCGGTATCCTCGCGCAGCAGGGCCACAAGATCGCTAGTGTGATTGTGTGTCATAAGGATCCTTCAAGGGAAACAGGGCAAACCAGGGCGCGCCAGCCATGGTCCGCAACATGGTAAACGGCGGGGAGTATAACAGAAACTAGAGAAGAGAGCATAACAACAGGTCAAAGCATAAGGCCTGTGACGATTCATAGACTGTTCAACAAAAAAATACGGCTTTAACGTTGCCTGCTGGGCAGATTCCAGGTCGTCACAGCTTCGTCAATATCGGCAAAGGTCGCCTCGTAACCGAAAGTATAGGCGACTGCGTTCGGTGTCTCCGGCAGAATAACACGAAAAGAAACCTGATCGCGGGTAGACAAACCAAGAAAACGCATGACCGGATGATAAGCAACCACGCGATTCTCCACATCCAGCAGGAACACACGCAGATCCAACGAGCCCACCCGCCCGTACATCCCCTGGGAATGGAAAGAGAATTCGACAGTTCCCGACAACTGTTGTTGTCCATCCATGGTGAAAAGATCGCTGTTGATCACCAGATATAGATCCTCCCAGGACTGGGTCTGCTGCTGTGCAACAGCAACCACAACCGGCTCGCCCTCGCCATCAGCAAGAGCACCCAGATAATAAGCGCCGGAAGCCTGACAACCAGCCAGCAGAAACAATGAAAAAACAGCAATCACATTTTTCACTTTGGCCATCATGATCGTGGCTCCCTTACCCGCAAGCAGCACTTCTCCATCTCACTTAGAGGGTATTATATCACAGTTGCCCCGGCAACTAACTGTCACGGCATTGGACATTACTGGAAATCAGGGAGCTAACGCCTGTGACTGAAAATTGAAACTCAGCAGGCGATATTCGCCGTCACGCTCCACCATACTCAAGGTAATTTCAACAGGTCCGGAACTGTATTCTGCCTTGATTCGGTAAGTTACTACATCGCGCTCAACGGCACCGGTCGTCATGGCCTTGCTGGTCGATCGAAACCTGGGTTTGGCAAAATCCTGCAGTTCTCCGATACGGGCGAGATAGTTCATCATCTGTTCCAGATCATGATCCGTCACGCGTTTGAGAGTCTCTTCATCAAGCAGAGCCTTGGTTCTCTCCACATCCCATTGACTTAATTGTGGAACGGCCTGTTCCACAAAGGGAACAACGGTCGGATTGAAACGCTTTTCCTGCATATAGGCATAACCGAAATAAATACCGAAGGCGCAGAAAACAACAAAAATTGCGTAGATGATCAGCTTTTTCACAATAAAACATCCTTAGGCAAGAATTGGTTTGCCAAAAGTACCCGAACTTATTCAGACTGACAAGCCATAGAATTCTTCGGATCGCATGAAAAGATCAACTGTTATCAATCAGGAAAATACAGAGTGACACACCACAGCAAAAAAACAAACAGGCAGCGTGTGCTTCAGGTTCTTGTCGGCGGCATTCTAGGCCTGATGGTCGTCATGGGCATCGGGCGCTTTGCCTATACGCCGATTCTGCCGTTGATGCAGCGTGATCTGGGAATTAGCAATACCCTGGCCGGGTGGCTGGCCGGACTTAACTACCTCGGTTATCTGATTGGTGCCGTCCTTTGCTCCCTCTCCCCACGCCTGCTGGGAATGCGTTTGTTTACCGGTTCGTCGCTGGTATTATGCATCCTTACTACCGCTTTTATGGGTTTGACCCTGTCGGCTTTGTGGTGGGGAGGCCTGCGTCTGATCAGCGGGCTTACCAGTGCCATTCTTTTCGTCCTGATTTCTGCCGAGGTTGGCGATCTCCTCAGACGCCACGGCCTCGCCCATCGCATCGGCCTGCTGTACAGCGGGGTCGGCCTCGGCATTGCCCTGACCGGCATCATGATTCCCGTACTCGACCACTACTGGAGTTGGAACGGAGCCTGGATTGGTGCCGGTATCGTTGCCGCCCTGCTGGGTCTGACAGGTGCCCTTCTGGGCCATCAAAAAGGTTCCCTGCTGCCGCCGACAACGGCAACGACAACCACCACCAGCAAGCGTTCCCCCGTCTTCCCCCTGGCTCTGGCCTACTTTTTCGAGGGACTCGGCTATGTGGTATCGGCAACCTTCATCGTCGCCCTGATTGCTGCAAGTCCCGGACTGACCTATCTGGCCCCCTGGAGCTGGGTGGCAGTGGGCCTGGCAGCCGTTCCATCAACCCTGCTCTGGCCCTGGCTGGCGCAACGATACTCGTTTCGCGCCGCCTTGATGGCGGCCTACGCTTTCCAGTCAAGCGGCATCCTGGTCAGTGCTTTCTCAACTTCCGCCCTCGGCCTGCTCTTCGCAGCAGCGAGCTTCGGTGGCACTTTCATGGGGATTGTCGCCCTCACCCTTACCGAAGGTCAGCGCCGCCTGCCCACTGACAGCCGTTGGATTGCCGCTTTTTTAACCGCCGCTTTTGGCATCGGCCAGGTTCTCGGCCCGATCGCTGCCGGTCGGCTGGCCGATCTCCATGATGGCTTTACTTTGCCCCTGTTGTTGGCAGCCCTCTGCGTTGTTATCAGCCTGATCATCAGTGCTGTCGATCCACACTTTTCAACAACATCAGACCATCCCCGCAAAGGAGAATAATGATGCCCTACGTCAGTATCGACATTACCCTTCAAGGGTCTACCCTGGAACAATAAACGCCAGATCAAAGGAGCAACAGACCTGCTGGTGGAGGTGTTGGGTAAAACCCGAACACCACGGTTGTAGTCATTGATGAAGTTGATACCGACAACTGGGGAATTGATGGCAAACAGTAACCATCCTGCGTCAGCAGGTCTGATCTCCCGAGCTCTCTCCGGGGGTGTTTTCGGCTACTGCCGCACCAGACGGATACTGTCGATACGCTCTTCAAAATTCGAGCGAAAGGGATTGATGTCGAGCCCGCCGCGACGGGTGTAACGTGCATAAACCGTCAGTTTTTGCGGGCAACAGTGGCATAGCAGGTCGGTAAAAATCCGCTCAACGCACTGTTCGTGGAATTCATTGTGCTGACGAAAGGAGATCAGATAGCGCAACAGGGCTTCGCGATCAATCCTGCCGCCCTGATAGCGGATCAGGACACTGCCCCAGTCGGGCTGACTGGTTACCAGACAGTTACTTTTCAGCAGATGGCTGTGCAATTCCTCGGACACAACACAGCTATCATCGGCAGCCCCGCTCAACACCTGGGGATTAAGTCGATAATCGGATACGTCAATATCAAGACTGTCGATACAGTCACCGGGCAGTGATCCCACCTGCAAGGGCGACGAATCATCAAGGTGAAAGAGGTCGACCATCACCTCTGTACCGCTGGCGCGGCTGAGATCCTCCCGCATCTGCTCCGTCACCGCCATCGCATCAGGGTACCGGGTCTGATTGAAGGAATTGAGATAAAGCTTGAATGATTTGGATTCAATTAAAAAAGGCGACTCGCACGAAAAGATGAACTGACCGACCGCCACGACCGGCTTGCCTTTGGGGTTGAGCCAGGACAACTCATAAGCGGTCCACTGATCATAGCCGGAAAATGGCAGGCTACCGGTCAAACCAATTTCGTCGCGCTTGACCTGACGTGGAAAAGGACATAACAACTCAGGGTCGTAGGTATCCTGATAATGGGTCGGCTTACCCAGCGGCAGATGTTGTTCAAAATCAGACATTTTTTATTTCCAAAAATCCGCCACGAAGAAAATCGATTTCCACTGGCACCGCAGAACTGTTATTATTAAAGGCTGACATACCGACAGTTGGTTCTGTTGGAGCATAGTTTTATTTCTTTTACCCGTCAACATGGAGAAACATTATGAAAGTCGGATTGGTCGGTTGGCGAGGCATGGTCGGTTCCGTTCTGATGCAACGGATGCTGGAAGAGAACGACCTTGCCGGAGTCGATGCAGTTTTCTTTTCAACCTCCCAGGCCGGAGAAAAAGCTCCCCAGTTTGGACAGCTCGGCAACAACACCCTCGAAAGTGCTACCGACCTGACCAAACTCGCCGAACAGGATATCATCATTACCTGTCAGGGTGGCGACTACACCAAGGATATTCACCCCAAACTGCGCGCCGCAGGCTGGAACGGCTACTGGATTGATGCCGCCTCCTCCTTACGCATGGAAGATAACGCGGTCATCATCCTCGACCCGATCAATCGCAAGGTGATTGATGAAGCACTGGATAGAGGCTGCAAGGACTTTATCGGCGGCAACTGCACCGTCAGCCTGATGCTGATGGCCATCGGCGGGTTGTTTAACGCCGGTCTGGTTGAATGGGTCAGCTCCATGACCTATCAGGCCGCATCGGGAGCCGGAGCACCCAACATGCGTGAGCTCCTGCTGCAAATGGGCAATCTGCATCATTCAGTTGCCGAGCAACTGCAGAATCCCGGCTCTGCCATTCTTGAAATTGACCAAAAGGTTACCTCCGCCTTGCGCAGCAGCACCCTGCCAACGGCCGAATTCGGCTTTCCGTTAGCCGGCAACCTGCTTCCCTGGATCGACCGCGAAGTTGAAGATGGTCAGAGTCGCGAGGAATGGAAAGGGCTTGTCGAAACCAACAAGATCCTTGGCACAGTTTCACCCATCCCGGTTGACGGTATCTGCGTTCGCGTCGGAGCCATGCGTTGTCACAGCCAGGCCCTGACCATCAAATTGACCAAGGATATCCCCGTCAGTGAGGTTGAAGCACTGATCAGTCAAAGCAATGAATGGGTTAAAGTGGTTCCCAACACCAAGGCCGACTCCCTTGCCCAGTTAACCCCGGCTGCCGTCTCCGGAACCCTGACCGTTCCCATCGGCCGCTTGCGCAAGATGAAGATGGGACCAGAGTACCTGTCTGCCTTTACCTGCGGCGATCAACTGCTGTGGGGGGCCGCAGAGCCTCTGCGGCGGATGCTGCGTATTCTCGCTGAGCGCTGATACAACTCGCCCCGGGTTACCCTTTAGCGGTCATCCGGGGCGAGTATATTTGACTGGTTTGCACCAATCTTCCGCTTAGATCCTTCGTCTGAAAGAGAAGGGGGCCTCTGCGGAAGGTCAGTTCAAATCAGGTAAACTTTTGTGAAAAAGAGGTCGACAAGCTGGCAATAAGGGGAGTGGTGATGTTTAAAGATTTCATCAAGTTGCTGGCACTTTTAATTGTTCTGGCGGCGGTTATTGCCGGCATCCATTTTGCCGGCAAGTCCATCGACAACACGGCCAAGTACCGTCACCCTATCACCCAGCCCGGCGCCCGCTGGTAAACCAGGCAGATACTGACACGCGACTCCCTACGAACTCTTATCTGCAGGTGTGACTTCTGTCATCGCGCTGTCGCGCTTATGTTCAGCCTTTTCTTCGTACATACGTGTATCCGCCCGATTGAAGAGGCCCACTGTTTCTCCATGATTGTGCGCCGTCGCCCCCCCGAGCGAAAGACGTACACGCTCCGCCGGAGAGGTGACCTGCATCGATTTTTCCGCATTTCTGATACGTTGCATCAGCATTTGGGTCATCTGTTCATCTGTTTCCGGCAACAGGACAACAAACTCGTCCCCACCAAGTCGAGCGACAAGGTCATCACTGCGAAACACATGTGAAAGAAGACTGGCAGCCGACTTGATTAATTCATCACCCGCAGCATGCCCGAGGCTGTCATTAACCGTTTTCAGACCGTCAAGATCTGCAACAATAACACTTAAAGGATATTTCCTGCCTCTGGCGGTACGCTCAAACTCGGTTTCAAAATGCATGCGATTGTAAAGTCCGGTCAATGAATCATGAGCACTGAGATACTTAAGGCGATCTTCCATTTCCTTGCGATCACCGATATCACGCACCACAGCCAGGACTCGCCCTTCACCGCCAATCTGCGAAGCAATCATGGTGGTTTCAGTCCAGAACAGCTCACCGCTTTTGTGCTTGCTGAGCCATTCGTAAGTTTGCGGGCCACCTTCTACCGCTTTACGAATATGCCCAATGGCTTCGTTAAGAGAATACGGCGGTTCACCGGCACTTAGATCCTGCAGATTCATGAAAAACACTTCTTCACGGGTGTAACCATACAGGGTCTCTACCGTTGCGTTGGCTTCCAGAATGGCCCCGGTATAGGCATCGTGTACAAACAGAGCATCATTGGTGCTGTTGAAAATTTCCCAGTAATTCTTCTGCATCCGGTTGATTTGTTCTTCGGCCTGCAAGCGCTCGGTAACGTCAGCGATCATCATCATCATGGCATCGTGAGCGCCCTCGTCACCACTAAGCGCCCTGATCGTGATTTCACCGTGAAAATCGACGTCATTGCCATGGCAGAACCGCTGGCGGACGATGAGTTCATCATGATGGCCGTCAGCAATTTTTTCTAAAGCAGCCTGTAACTGATCCGCCTGATCAGGCGGAACCAGATGGCAAAATGGCTTACCAACCAGTTCCTGCAGGCTGCAGTGAAACAGTTCCGACGCCTTGCCGTTGGCTAAATGAATAGACAGGTTACCGGAATTCAGGATCAGAATACCCGCTTGCGACATATCCATGATGGCTGCCAGCTGCTGCTCTTTGTCATGGATGGCCCTGCGATTATTTCCTGGTTTCGCCACTGTCAAATGCGTCATCGCTCTTCGATGCCTTTCTTTTAACAGGGTACAGTATTGGGCTCATGCCCTGAGTCAGGCCGTTGTCTGGCCGTCAATACCGGCCTTGATGGCTGCCATCACCCGCTCAACGATCACAACATGGGTTGCTTTTTGATCTTCCATCAGTAACAGGTCAGTATAGTCAAGAGGCGTTCCGAAACGAATTTCCGCCTGCTGCCCCCATGCACCGATACGCCAGTGATTCAAACCGATCAGCGATACCGGTATAACCACCGGTCGATGCTCAAAAATCAACTTTCCGACACCGCGATTGCCGACACCAAGTTGTCCATCTTTGTGACGCGTCCCCTCCGGGAACAACATGACGGCCTCATGCCGCAACAACCGTCCCAATTCCTTGCCCGCCCGCACATCTCGCCCCCTTTTTACCGGAAAGGCTCCCCACGAGCGAAAAAGTGCACTTAACAGAGGGTTGGTAAAAAGCTCCTCCTTGGCCGGTGCCCAGATCATTTTCCAGGGCCGGTATTTTAATATCATTGCCGGTAGGATCACCGTGTCATAAGCGGAAATATGATTGGCAACAAAAAGCACCCCACCCTGATTCGGTATGTTCCGGGCTCCAACAACCCGACAACGATTAACAATTGTTGCATGAAAAGAAACGACCGCAGCGCAGACAAGAACCCAGAAACGACGCAATATCGATGTTTTCACAACCTTGACCATCCTGTCTGTAGTAGTTACCATCGTGAGTAGTTCATTATGACCAAATTCTCACCATCTGTCATGTGATTTTCCTAACCTGACACGCGCACCCCTATTCTGCTATGATTGTGCGGGGTGATTTGCCGATAACAGCGATGCCACCCCTGAAGTGAACAGTGACCTTTTCACATCTTACAGACACGATCCCAAGATGAGGGCACCATGACAGCATTAACCTCTTTGTCGGCCTGGAAATTACTACAAAACCACTATAACGACGTCAAGGATGTTCATCTTCGTTCACTGTTTGCTGAAGATCCCGACCGGTTTCAGCGCTTTTCCTCTTACCTTGACGACATTCTGTTTGATTTTTCCAAACAACGAATAACCACCACAACCCTCGACCTGTTGCTCGATCTGGCCCGCCAATCGGACCTGCCGGCCAGAATCAACCAGATGCTCCGTGGTGAAAAAATCAACATCACCGAGCATCGCGCGGTTCTCCACACGGCTTTACGCAACCGCAGCAACCGACCGGTCATGGTTGACGGTAAAGATGTCATGCCGCAGGTCAATGCTGTACTGTCGCAGATGCGCAATTTCTGCGACCAGATCCACAGCGGTCAATGGCGCGGCGCGACCGGAAAACCCATCACCGCTATTGTCAATATCGGTATCGGCGGCTCTGATCTTGGTCCTTTGATGGTCACCGAAGCCCTTAAACCTTACCGCCGTGAAAGCCTGGATGTCCATTTTGTTTCCAACGTTGACGCAACGCACCTGTGTGAAACCTTGCTTGATCTCAACCCGGAAACCACCCTCTTTCTGATCGCCTCCAAAACCTTTACCACCCAGGAAACCATGGCGAATGCCCATTCAGCCAGACGCTGGCTGATTGATCAAATACAGGATGAAAGTGCCGTAGCTCACCACTTTGCCGCCATTTCCACAAACCGTGATAAAGTCAGTGAATTCGGGATCAACCCTGACAACATGTTTGTGTTCTGGGATTGGGTTGGTGGCCGTTACTCCCTCTGGTCCGCTATCGGCCTTTCCATTGCCCTGTATATCGGCATGGACCACTTTGAAGAATTACTCACCGGCGCTCATCTGGTTGATGAGCACTTTGGTAGCCAGTCCCTGGAGCAGAATATTCCGGTACTGATGGCGCTGATCGGCATCTGGAACAATAATTTTTTAGGCGCTGACAGCCTGGCGATTCTTCCTTACGATCAGTCGCTGCACCGCTTTGCCGCCTACCTGCAACAAGCAGACATGGAAAGCAATGGTAAATCAACGACAGTCCATGGTGACCCTGTAGACTACGACACCGGTCCCGTTATCTGGGGAGAACCGGGCACCAATGGTCAACACGCCTTCTATCAGCTTATTCATCAGGGAACCCGACTGATACCGACGGATTTCATTGCTGCGGTAAAAAGCCACCATCCCCTGGGTGAACACCAGCAACTGCTATTATCAAATTTTATTGCCCAGACCCAGGCCCTCATGGACGGTAAAACGGCAGCAGATGCCCGTCGCGACATGGAATCTGCCGGGTTGAGCTCTGACGAAATCAACCTGCTGCTGCCCCACAAGGTATTCCCCGGCAACCGCCCCAGCACATCAATTCTGATGCCCAAACTTACTCCACGCAGCCTTGGCATATTGATTGCCGTTTACGAACATAAAATTTTCACTCAGGGAGCGATCTGGAACCTTAATTCCTTCGATCAGTGGGGAGTTGAGCTGGGCAAGAAACTCGCCAAAGCCATTCTCACGGACCTGCGTACAGCTGAACCGACAACCCGGCACGACAGCTCGACCAACGCTCTGATCAACGCTTGCAAGTCGACATGACGGGATCTAATGTTCATGAATTAACTTTATTCAAAGTATTTCTTTTTGCCAAAAAATGAAATTTATCATTTTCGATACTGATTATTACCAATCATCCGTAGACACCGTTTTATCCCCTCTCCCTGAGGGAGAGGGCTAGGGGGAGGGGGAGTTTTTGACCTTTTCAG
>OBJA01000312.1_pt1 | contig 44526 bp, 39 predicted proteins | sample 1519751 | NCBI WGS metagenome assembly OBJA01 (sample SAMEA3881238, study PRJEB22517) | soil metagenome | biome: lake sediment; feature: soda lake sediment; material: sediment, water from around vicinity | place: India | collected 2013-12-23 | depth 3 m
CTTCGTGCTCTTCGTGGTTAAATAATCAAAGCCTTTATAGAAATTAAGATAAACTTGCATTTAGACTTGGATTCTTCATGCCCTTCATGCTCTTCATGGTTATAAAAAACAGGGGCAAGAAGATTGAAATGTCCATCTCAAATCCAAAGGACGCCGCAAGGCGTTTTTCTTATCGCCTGTATTTTGAAGAACGTTGTCGAAGTAAATATAAAGCTTAAACCGTATTACGTGGCCTTGGAAGTGGAGGAAAAATTGATGGATTATGGAGAAGTTCGACAGGGAAAAGTAATTCCCCGAAAAACGTTGGAAACGAACCATAACCGCTTCCCATTTCTCCTCCTCGGTCTGGACACTCAATATATTGCGATTTATAATATACGTTGTCCACTACATATTGTGTTGAATGGGGGCGTCATGAATGAACTGCCCGTTTTGCGGACATTCCGAGAGTAAGGTCTTGGATTCGCGTGGATCGGATGAAGGGAGCGCCATCCGACGACGCCGAGAGTGCTTGGCGTGTGAAAAAAGGTTTACCACCTATGAACGGATCGAAGAGATTCCCTTGATCATCGTTAAACGCGATGGCAAGCGGGAACCTTTCGATCGACGAAAGATCATGAATGGGTTGCTTAAGGCTTGCGAGAAGCGGCCGGTATCCTTTGAGACGCTGGAGCATGTGACGGATCAAGTGGAACGTGAACTCCGTAACCGCATGGATCAGGAGGTCACCAGCGAAGCTGTGGGCGAGCTCATCATGGATATGCTGCGGGAGATCGATGAGGTCGCTTATGTGCGTTTTGCCTCTGTTTATCGGCAATTTACCGATGTGGACAAGTTCCTTCAAGAACTTCAAGCGTTAATTCAACAACGGAAGCAATCCTAAGCAAATTCAGGGAAGGAGCGGGACAATGCGGAGATCAGCTGAGGAGACCCAACGTCAACCCGAGGGAGGAGAGGTTCTGCCGCTGCGGCCCCGTATCTCCACGGGAGAGAGGATGTTTCGGTCGGTTCGCAAACGGGATGGGCGGATTGTGGAATTCACCCCGGAGAAGATCGCCGATGCCATCTTTAAAGCGGCGAAGGCTGTGGGGGGTGAGGATCTCCAACTCGCCAATGAACTGGCACAGGTTGTCATCAATTACCTTCGGAAGGCTGGGACCGGTATTCCATCGGTGGAGGAGATTCAGGATGCCGTCGAAAAAGTGTTGATCGAGACGGGTCATGCCAAAACGGCGAAGGCTTACATACTCTATCGGGATCGCCGGACGCGTCTGCGGGATTCCAAATCGGAACTGATGGATCTGGTTCAGGACATTCTTGTCGAGACCAGTCGGGAAAATGCAAATATCAGCAATTCTCCTTCAGCGAAGATGCTTCAGATCGCTTCTGCTGCCAGTAAAAGTTACTACCTAACCCGTATGATTCCGGAGGAAATGGCCAATGCTCACCGGGACGGGGATATCCATATTCATGACCTGGATTTCTATGGAAAGACCATGACCTGCGTTCAGATTCCTTTGGGACGCCTGCTATCGGAGGGTTTTGATACGGGACACGGCTACATTCGTCCGCCCAAACGCCCGGGCTCGGCTGCTGCTTTGGCCGCTATTATTCTACAAAGCGCACAGAACGATATGCACGGTGGACAATCCTTCCCCTTCTTCGACCGCGATCTGGTTCCCTTTATGGAAGGCGCCGATGAAGATGAGGTCTATCAGGCCATGGAAGCGTTGATCTATAACCTTAATTCGATGCATAGCCGAGCCGGTGCTCAGGTTCCCTTCAGCAGTTTGAATCTGGGAACCGATACGACGCCGGAAGGACGCATGATTACCCGCTGCTTGCTCAATGCCTATGAGCGCGGCCTTGGTCGGGGCGAAACGCCGATCTTTCCCAATATCATCTTCCGGGTGAAGAAAGGTATCAACTTCAACCCCGGTGATCCCAACTACGATCTGCTTAAATTAGCCATCCGCGTCTCCGCCCAACGGCTAAACCCGACGTTCTCCTTTATGGATTCTTCGTTTAATGCGCCTTTTGGCGAAGAAGTCGGTTATATGGGCTGTCGGACTCGGGTGATCGCCAACCGGCACGGGGCAGAGATCTCCACCGGACGCGGCAATCTTTCCTTTACCACCATTAATCTCCCGCGCATCGCTTTAAAGGCCAATGGCGATCTGGAGTTTTTCTATCAGGAGCTGGATCGGATCCTGGATCTTACTGCCCGACAGCTTTATCATCGTTATCGCATGCAATCCAAACTTAAGGTCCGTGATATGCCGTTCCTGATGGGGCAGCATCTTTACGTCGACTCGGACAAGCTCGGACCCGATGATACCATTGGTCCTGTGCTGAAACATGGCACACTCTCCATCGGCTTTATCGGATTGGCCGAAGCCTTGACGGCTCTGACCGGTTCTCATCATGGAGAGGAAGCCAGCGCCCAACAATTGGGCTTGGAGATCGTCAGTTACATGCGTCGTCGGATCGATGGATTTGCCGACGATTATGATCTCAACTATACGTTGTTGGCAACGCCGGCAGAGGGGTTGTCGGGTCGTTTTCTCAGGATGGATCGGAAGCGCTTTGGGATGGTCACCGGCGTCACGGACCGGGATTACTACTCCAATAGTTTTCATGTTCCCGTGGGTTGTTCGATACCCAGCTATGAGAAGGTGGCCATTGAAGGTCCATACCATAAGCTGACCAATGCCGGTCATATAAGTTATGTGGAGCTTTCGGCTCCTCCGGCGGATAATTTGGAAGCCTACGAGACCCTCATCCGCCACATGGCTGAAAATGACATGGGTTATGCCGGAATCAACTTCCCCATCGACGAATGTAAAGGCTGCGGTCATCGGGGGATCTTTGAATCGGACTGTCCGTCCTGCGGAACCTCGGATATTCGCAGAGTACGTCGTATTACAGGGTACCTCTCCACCGTGGAGCGGTTCAACGACGCCAAGCAGGCGGAGCTGAAGGATCGTGTCTCCCACATGTAAAGGTTAGAGACCATTACCTCCCTATTTGAGGCTGTCCAAACGGGCAGTCTCTTTTTTTCTCTATAAACAGGAGAATCTATTTGAATTGGGATTATTACCACGATGTTACGAAGGACACGATGAAAATCGCATAAAAAATCAGTTGTCATTTAATTGTGCGTAAAATATAATAATAATTAGAAAATTACAAAAAAAGCGGTGATGTTCTTGACCCTGGAAGATCTTGAAGCTCTGGCGTCTCCTGCGATGATCGACCGGGGGAGACGGTATTGGATCGAGGGGTATGTCCAGTTTATGCAGTCAGCAGCCGGTCAACTCAAAGGGATCGTCACGGGAAGCCTTGGAGACTATCGTGTGGTGGTGGAATGGAAGGATGGGGTGATTCGTGCGCAATGCGATTGTCCATTTAAAGGGGCATTTTGTAAGCACGCAACGGCATTGGTCTGGGGTTGGTTGAACCATTCTGAGCGCTTTCTCTCCCATGAACACGTGGTCTCCTTGGTAGAAAGGCTTACGCCTACGGAGATGCGCGTTGTTTTGCGGGAGATATCGGTCAACGCTCCGGAAGTATTGGCAATGGCTTTAAAGCAATGGCAGCCTGCAAAGGGCCTGGGGGAGGGGATCGTGCGCGATCTCGCCGATAGCCTGGGGAAGGGGAGACTGCAACGACCGGAATGGCTGATGGCCTGGCGGCGAGCCCTTCAACTTTTGGAGAGCGGATCCGGTGATCTCGATACGTTAAACCGCCTAATCACTCTGGGATTTCGCTATCTCCGCGAGTCGGAGACGATGGATCCGGATTTCATTGCGCTCTTTGGTCAGACGATTCAAGCATGGAGTCAGCGCGCAAAACCAGGCATATTGCCGGAGTGGTGGAATGACGGCTGGGATGCGTTGACCATGATCCAGGGAAAGACGCGGCGTCAACTTCGGCATGCCATCCTGAACAGTCTGGAGCCATGGAGCGGGTCGATCTTGACGACCTTGGGTTATCCGCCGGAGCTGGACGATGAGGGATTTGGAGCGGGGATCGACTATGTTATCGGCAGATTGTTGATATGCGGAGGGGATCTACGGCCGGTTAAAGAGTGGGCCCTCTACCGGTTGGAGAGGGCTTTGAAGTTGATGGATCTTTACACCGAGGAAGAGGCATGGAACCTCCTGAAGGATCTGGCCCGGGATGGGCTAAGAAGGGCGGAGACCGGCGATCGATTAATCTTTCGCAGGCGTTTGGCATTGTCCCATCGAAAGCTTGGCGAACCGAAGCAGGCTTTGGCCTTGCTTGGCGCCGATTTTCTGGAGCGTCCGGGGTGGGAAGAGTATCTCGAGCTGTCGGAGACTGCAAAGGAGGCTGGAGAACCCGCCCGAGCGTTTCAAGTGGCACAGCGGTCTTTACGGATGACCCGGGTGGAACTTTTGGCCAAGATCATGATACATGAAGATAAAATCGAAGAATTGCTTGAGTTGGCGCCTGATCTCCCGCCACAGGCGCCGGAGGTTCAGACCGCTGCCCAATCCATGCGCCGTTACGCTCCGACGGCTGCTAAGACGCTATGGGAGAGAAGGGCATTTGCTTGGTTGGAGGAGGGAACACGGCGGGGGGTGAAAGAAGCCATGCCTTCGCTGGTGGAGATCAAGAAGCTCTGTCGAGAGATGGGTTGGAGCGAGTCTTGGGAGGCATTTGCCAGGGATGCGAAGGCTAAAATATTGGATCCCGTTGCTCTGGAGATGACCGCCTCTATCCTATCGCCGCTTACGCTCTAACTTGAGGTTGGGTGGGATGTGAAAAATTATCGGGCATTTAGATGCGGAAGGTCTATTTACAAGTATTTAACACTGTGTTATAATGATTATGCTCAACAAAATAGGTTAAGTGATCCCCACTTTATTGATCCCTTCTCATATTGCTTCGTGGTCAGGGAGAAATAATCGTAGTGTATCCCTAACCACTTTGAGCAATATCTAAATTTAGGGGGATTTTTTTAATGTATCAAGACAAGAGCCTGACCTGCCGTGACTGTGGCGCCGAGTTTTCCTTTACTTCTTCTGAGCAAGAATTCTACGCACAAAAGGGTTTCACCAATGAGCCCGGTCGTTGCCCCGAGTGCCGCGCCCAACGGAAACAGAACAACCGTGGCGGCGGCTTTGGTCGCAGCAACTCCGGTTTCCGCACCGAGCGTGAACTCCATGATGCTACTTGCGCAGCTTGCGGCACAGCAACTCAGGTTCCCTTCAAGCCCAGCGGTGACCGTCCGGTTTACTGCCGGGACTGCTTCTCTTCTCAACGGAGCAGCAGATACTAAGAGCGTCTGAGGAAAGCTCCTTCACCGTAAGGTGAAGGAGCTTTTTTTTCTTAAGTAGCTTAGGTTTTGGTAGCGGGGATAGGGTACGGGGCGGGAGCCAAACCCTCATCCCTTGCCCTTCTCCCACGACATTGGGAGAAGGGGATTAGTTAAATTAATAGCGTTTTGGTCTTTGTATTTTTAGATTATCTGTTTCCCTTCGCCCGAATAGATCGGGGAGGGGTTAAGAGTGCGAGTTCTGCAGAGGCTAAATACTATCCCCTGGCCGATTAGCAACGGGCTATGAATCGGTAGATAAGGGTAAGTAATGATCGCTTCAAGGTTGATGGGTATTGCTTCCGGGTATAGGGGGCTTTGGAAGAAGAAGACGATTGCATCATTACGCTGTTTATGGTATTATAATTAAGCGATATTCGCCGGTGTAGCTCAGTTGGTAGAGCAGCTGATTTGTAATCAGCAGGTCGGGGGTTCAAGTCCGTCCACCGGCTCCAGCTAAATAAGCATTAGACCACTCAGGAATGAGTGGTCTTTTTTGTTTGGGTGTGCTTAAAACAACCCCTCATCCCTTCGGATCTGTCCCTTTTGGCAACGGCGCTCCTATTTCGTCATTTTTATGAAGAAATCGATACAAATAGAGGATAAGTACATGAGAAAAAATCCCGAACATAAAGGTATCCAGCAATCCCCAGCCTCTTAATTCGACCATTCGATAGTATAAGCCGAAGTAATTCATCAGGGTTGCGATAATCGCAAAGGTAACAACCCATATTATCTGGTGTTTTGGGTATCTTAGCAAGAGATAACCAAAGACAAACGTAACCCCCGTCCAGCTCAGCACGAAAAATACGGGGATATTTAAAGCCAGCAGAATATCTGCGGTAAATAGCCATTTCGCAAAGACATTGACGGCAAAGAATTGAACGATCCAGGTATAAATAAAACCTCCAATCAATCCAAATACAAAAAGCTTCTTCCATGTTTCCCAGGGAATGAGTAGAAAAGCAAAACCCCAATATCCTAAGGTTTGAATCAGCCAGTATAAATTATTGGTCATGAGTTCACCCCTGTTTGGATTAATTACTTTGCAATCAATATCCTAATAATATTGTCCCTATCAATTATTTACCAATGGATATGGGCTTATTCTCCGAGGAGCAAGGGTGTTCATCAATGGCTTGACGATTGAAGAAAAATTAGGACACAAAATACCCCGTCTATCGGCGGGGTCGACTTTTTTCGGGAAATTCTTCACAAAGCATTGGTATTCCAGCGCGTAAAATAAATAGAATATAATGGCGAAGGGGGGAGTTGGCAAGGGATGGAGACGATATGGGTGGATGCTTCGCCGTTAATGAACGGCGGTCCGATCAAACTCAGTCTGTGTCTGGAACACGACGATGGAACGTATCGAGAGATGTCCGGCGATTTCCCGGCCCTTTGGACAGAGAAAGAGAAGTCCGTCTTTGGGCCTTTGCTCTATGACGACAACTTTATGTACCGGGTTTACGGGATTGATTATGCACAGAAAACGATTCGATTGGAAAGGGTATAACGCCAGCCCGACCGTGGGGTTGGGTTTTTTATTTCCGCCCATCCGTCAAAGCCCGCAAAAGATGCCAATTGATCCTCACATTTACCTGAATAATACATAATATGGAATCGGTCGACGACCAAATAAAGTTGGGGCAATCATAAAGACGATTACAGTATTCTCGTATATGGAGATTCATCTATCCATTCCTAACGCCAGGGAATTTGTGCAAGTCAGGATAGCCCCTGGAAAAGGAGGTGGAAAATGATGGGTATTGTCAGGAAGACCCCAACTCCGCATCCTCCGGTGGTAAAGCCGCCAAAGAAAGACATGTCGCTCTTGCGAATCCTCCTCATCTTGCTGTTCCTCTTCGCATTGCTCTAAAAGCCTTGGCAAAAAAGAGCGGGTAATTGCTAATTGCCCGCTCTTTTACTATCGTGGTCTTATCCCCCGCGTGATGATATCTCCATGCCTGTAGGAGTCAGTCATCCAGAACTGACAGTTGGAGCATTGTACATCGAGGATGCCAGGCAGGTGCCGTATCAACTGGTTGCATCTTGGACAAACATGTGTCGTTAGCGATATTCGTCTCATAGGCATTTGCAGTCACCCCGCATTTACTTTTTCACGGCCGGTTACTGCTTGCAGTATATCGAAGAAACTTTAACCCCTGATTATGAACGGATTTACATCAGGTATCAATTGTATGGTGCAATAAAAGCGGCGTTCTACTCCTTCAGATCCCTCACCCGGTATGCCAGATAACATGCGATGGCGCCCCAAAGGTATCCCGCGAGAAAGATAATAACGCAGAAAGAACCTACGGCTGTGGTGGAGACCGGATCCAAACCCCTCCGCAAAAGATATCCAGTAATATAGCGATGGATGGCCATAGCTCCCATCGCAGTAAGTAGGCCCGTGCCTCCGGCAAACAGCAGTTTGTATCCGTCTTTCTTCGTCATCGGAATTGCCTCCATCATCATGCTTGAGCCTATTCTATCACAATCTATCGGCTGATCCAAATGCGCCTCATGGCATAACCCTCTCAAAACGTGCCGGAATAATATCCCTCATTGCGCATCGCCTTAATAAAATAGGAAGAAGCACAGGTTGGACCATGTGTTTATCAACAAAGCCATCAATCGAAAGGAGCATCCTATCGATGGGCTTAGATCAATCCATTGCACAAGTTGCCCGTAAATACTTGGGCATTCCTTATCGGCATATGGGCCGTGACTCCCGTGGGCTGGACTGTTTGGGCCTGGCGCATCTCTTCCTAAAGGATTTGGGCATTGATCTGCCCGATGGCGACGGTAGACCTTACTCTGATCAATGGGTAAGAGAAGATCCCGAGCGTTACCTTCGGGGGGTTTTAACGGTGGGTAAGGAAGCGCCTTTGGATGATTTAAAACCGCTGGACTTTGTCTATTTTAAGATCGGTCGCTATATTTGCCATGGCGGCGTCATGCTGGACAACAACTACTTCATCCACTCCTTAAACGGGCGAGGCGTTCACGTTAGCCCCATGAATTTCATCTGGAGACGTCGATTGGTGGGCGCACGCAGATTGGTGGAGGAGTAATTCAATGGCCTAATCGACGACGCTCTGGTACGCTTTGTTCACACCGATGACGAGGATAAAATTTACGATTGAAAATCAATGGGAAAGGCCCAACGGTAGGCCTTTCCCATTTTCTGTTCCTCTTTGCCTTGACAGTAAGCTGCGATGAAGACTGGAAAACGCAGCCCATACCCGGCAACGAATTGCGGTAATGGGTGGAAAAACCCATAAGCATTTATCTCTGAATGAGTCGGAGAAAGGATTCAACCCATTCCGTGGGTAACGAATGACCGCTGGGGTAGGAGAAGATTTGTTTGTCAACAGAATTAACCTGGTCGTAGAACCAACGTGTCTCGTCGGCCGAGACTTCCTCGTCGTTCGTGCCATAGAAGACGATAAACCGCGAACCGTCCTTTAACCTTCCAATGTTGTTGTGGAGCGAGTAACCATCGTCGTACTCCTTTTGCGGGATGGGTACGGCGAGAAAGACATCGTCAAAAAGGCCGAATTGCTCTTGGATTTTGAGCCCGACCACGCTTCCGCTGGAGTAGGACAACAAATGAAGCTTTCGCTCCGGTTCGGCGGTTTTAAGCTGCTTAAGCATTTCGCCGATGGTTCGAACCGATGTATCGATAAAATCTGCATATTCATCGTCGTCCAAGTATTCCTTGGCATAGTCTACTTCTTTATCATCGCCGTGTCCACGGAGGTCAAAGGCGATAAAGGAGATGCCGAGATTCATCAGGCCCTCGGTGAGATTGCCGCCGTGGGTGTAACCGTCTTTCTCCAACCAATCCCGTTTACTGCTCTGTTGCCCGTGGAGAAGAACGAAGAGATCGTGACCTTGGGTCGATGAATAACGAAGATAAGGGGGGTGGCTCATCGTTTGAACACTCCTTCAGAAAGATACATAATCTCTATTCTTGATGTAACCACAAGGTTCCTCTAAAAAGCAGTCTTTTTAATGAATTTATGAAGAGGGGTTAGGGTGAATGTTACATGATTTTAATCGACGACATATTGACTGACAGTCAGTCAGTGTAATAAAATATTCTTATCCGATCCAATAACTGTCACGGAAGGATGGGGTTTTTATGGTTCGTATCGCAAAGGATCCCGAGGAACGTAAGGCCGAACTGATGGACGCAGCATTGGAACTTTTCTCCACCCATGGTTTTGAAGAGACGGCTGTCAGCGATATCGTCAAAAAAGTGGGTGTGGCCCAAGGTACGTTCTACTATTATTTCGAGTCGAAGGAGCATGTTCTCAACGAAATTATGGATCGCATGATCGATTGGATGGTTCAAGAGATCTCCGTTCTTTGTGAACAGAAAGATATGACCGCCGTCGAAAAGCTGAACCGGATATTCTTTCTCTTTATGGATATGGGAGATGGGAGCGGGACCCTGGGTCAGTATATGCACTCTGAAAAGAATGAGCTGCTGCATAGAAAACTGATGAATAAATCCATCACCCGGATCAAACCCATGATCGTCGAGATCCTTCGCTCGGGCATAACTTCGGGCGAGTTCAACACCATCTATCCGGAAGAAGCGACTGATCTCATGATCTATGGAGTCTCCGAGTTTTTTCATCGAAACATCTTACACAATCAATCAGGAAGACGCGGCCATTACCTTCGGGTCTTGGAAGATTACCTTGAACGGTTGCTGGGAGCGCATAAATGGCGCATTAAGCTGATTCCAAGGGAGGCAACGAAGCATGGAACCGATGACCCTCTTTGAATTGGAGAACGTCTCCCGAGAATACCGCATGGGAGAGGTCTCTGTCAGGGCCCTTAAAGAAGCTACATTTGCCATTAACCGGGGCGAATTGGTGGTTGTATTGGGTCCCAGCGGTTCGGGGAAGAGCACATTACTCAATATCATGGGAGGAATGGATACTCCCACTTCTGGAAAGGTGTGTTTTGGTTCCGAAGATATCTCTTCCTATTCAGAGAAGCAGTTGACGGCTTTTCGTCGGGATCGTGTGGGATTTATCTTCCAATTCTATAACCTCATGCCAAACCTGACCGCCCGCGAAAATGTAGAGCTTGCTACAGAGATCAGCCCCAATGCGCTGGATGTGGATGAGGTCTTAAGTAAAGTGGGCCTTGACCAACGGTCGGAGCACTTTCCGGCTCAGATGAGCGGCGGTGAGCAGCAAAGGGTAGCCATTGCAAGGGCTGTGGCGAAAAATCCCGATGTACTAATGTGCGATGAACCCACCGGAGCCTTGGACTATTCAACGGGGATCAAGGTCTTGCGCTTACTAAAAGAGATCAACCGGAGCTTTGGCAAGACCGTGGTCATCATCACCCACAATCAACCCATTGCCGCGGTGGCGGATCGAGTTATCCGGATGCGCAGCGGTGAAGTGGTGGAAAATCGTTTAAACCCAGAGCCCCAGGAGCCAGAAGCCATCGAATGGTAATTGGGTTGCGAGTTGCGAGTTACGAGTTACAAGTGGCGGGTTGTAAGTTTGATCAGGCCGTTGATTAACGGATATGTTTTATCCATAATACTTCTTAACCGCCACTCGATACCCGCCACCTATTAAGGGGAGTGGATGATGAAAAAGCTAAACCGGATGCTTCTCCGGGAGATTTGGAAACATAAGGGCCAGTTTTTAGCGGCAGCGGCAGTCGTCTTCGCCGGAGTCGCGATGTTCTCCGCCACATTCATGGCCTACCATAACTTAAAAAACTCCCTAGACTACTACTATTCAAAATATCGTTTCTTGGATTACTATGCAGAGGTTGTCGGGGTGTCATCCGGCATCATCAGAAAAGTCCGTGGAGTAGATGGGGTTCAAGATGCCATGGGACGTGTGGTTCAGGATGTATCCGCCGATATGGGGGGCGAACGTCGGGTTACGGTCCGTTTAATCTCTATTCCCGATCACAATCCACCCCTCATCAATGACCTCTACCGTGTCTCCGGCCGAGCCATGGGCAGTCGCTCTGACCATTGCCTGGTTGGGCAGAAGTTCGCAGAGTTCTACGGCCTTAACGTGGGCGATCGAATCAAGACCGTTATTAACCTAAGGACCTACGAGTTTAAGGTCCATGGTGTCGTGGGAAGCCCCGAGTTTATCTATGCGATGAAGAATGCCGCATCCTTTACGGCCTCTGCTGAGGATTTCGGGATTCTTTATATTAAGGAATCGACTGCCCAGGAGATCCTTGGCTATCAAGACGCCTACAACGAGGTGCATGTCCGTTTCACGCACAGCACGGATCCGAAGGCCGCTATCAAACGGATCGAGTATATCCTTAAACCTTATGGCCTAGTCCGAGGGGTTGAACGCAAGGATCAACTGAGCCACAGTATGGTCGATGCCGAGATCAAACAACTGGAAGAGATGGCTTGGATGTTTCCGGTGATCTTTTTAACGGTGGCAGCCATCATTATCTATATCATGCAAAAAAGGTTGGTCTACAACCAAAGAAGTCTGATTGGGGTCATGAAGGCGTTTGGATACTCCGATGGACGCATTCTCTGGCATTATCTACTCTATTCGTTAGCTATCGCCCTTGCTGGTGCGGCGCCTGCCACTGGAGCGGGTTATATCCTGGGCGCGGGCATGACAGCGATGTATAACCAAATATTTAGTATTCCTGTTATGAGAGTGGAGATGGCCTGGGAGATCGTGGGAATCGGTATCGTTCTTAGCGTTGGGTTTTGTCTATGGGCGGGTTTCGGGTCGGCGCGGAAGATATTGAAGATTCGCCCCGCTGAGGCCATGCGGCCGGAGGTGCCTATGGGCGGGCACCGGATCGCACTGGAACGGTTTACGAAGCTATGGCGTCGTTTATCCTTTGGATGGAAGATGAGCATTCGAAACCTTTTTCGAAGTCCGCAGCGGACCCTCTTTACAGTCCTCGGCATGGTCTTTACCATCATGTTCATCATCATCACCATGTTTTTTATGGATAGTATCGACTATATCTTCAAACAACATTTCTTTGTGATGCAACGTCAGGACCATAAGGTCATCTTCGCGAAGCCCGCCAAATATCAGGACGCTACAGAGTTGGCTAGTCTACGGGGGGTGCGAAAAGCCGAGCCCATCATGGAGGTGCCGGTACAGATCACCCATGGTTGGATGAAACAAGAGACGACCCTTGTTGGGCTGGATCACCGCCATACGCTGACCCGATTGTTCAACGAACATCGCCGATCGGCCGAACTCCCGGATGGCGGAATATTGATAGCGGAGTCCATCGCCGAAAAGCTTCAGATCCAGGTGGGAGACTCGGTGAAGATCAAGTTTTACCTCGGTGATCTCAAGGAAAAGACGGTTCCCGTCGTTGGACTGGTCAAACAATATGCCGGATTTAACTGTTACATGAACCTAAAGAGTCTCGGAGGGTTGTTGGAGGAAGGAACCTTTGCCACCGGGAGCCTCATTACGATACAGCGAAATATGGAACGGCGGGTCATTCGAAAGCTTTACGAGATGCCCGGTGTTGAAACAGTGGAAGGACGACTGAAGGCCTACGATTCCTTCATGGAACTCATGGAATTCAACAACTATTTCTTTGGAATGATGTTGTTTTTCGGAGCGTTGATGGGGTTCTCCATCATCTTTAATACGACCGTTATTAACATCATGGAACGTCGGCGGGAGATGGCTTCCCTGAGGGTCTTGGGGTATTCTCCCCAGGAACTGGAACGGAATATCTTCCGAGAAAACCTTATGATGGCATTGGTGTCGCTGGGGCCCGGATTATTGCTTGGTCGATTTCTATCCGGGGTATTGGCAAAACAGTTTAGCACCGATCATCTCTTTGCGTTTGAGATCATTATCTATCCAAAGACCTATTTGATCTCCATCGCACTGGTCTTGGTCTTCATGGTATTGGCTCAGGCAGCCAATAGAAAACAGGTCTTCAACCTTGATATGGTGGAAGTATTGAAAAATCGAGAAGGTTAAGGAGGAAGAAACAATGCGTCAACAGGTGGAAATTAATCGCAAGAATATGGTGATCGGGGCGTTGGTCCTCATCTTCCTCGCTGCCGGGAGCTGGCTGATGAGTTACATCGGAGCTGAAGAGGCTGTTCTTCATCGGATTAGCAAAGAACAGATTCAAGAATTCGTTGAGATCAGAGGCATTGTAGAGCTTGATGAAGAAGAGACGATCTACAGTCAAATCCCGGGTATCGTCAGCGAACTCCGGGTGGAAGAAGGCGCCGTCATCACCTCCGGAACCCTTCTTGCCCGTTTGGAGCCGGGAGATTATCAATTGGTGTTGGAAAGAGCAAAAAATGCTTATGCCGGGGCTCGTGCCGCTGCAGAGGACGTGAAGCAAAGCATTAGACCGGAGACGATCCGTCAAGCCGAACTTCAACAAGAACAAGCAGAGATTGCCGTAGAGGCTGCGGTCAAAAACTGGAGATACCAGAAGGAACGGGCGGATCGAGTACGGGAACTGTACAAGGAAGGCGCCGTATCGAAGCAATATGTCAAGGACATGGAGAGTATGGAGACCGCGGCGGAGAGCGCATTACACGACGCGGAGCGCAGCCTCCAGATCGCCCAAAAAAATCTAGTTCTCTTGCGGAAAGGCGTCCCGAAAGAAACCGTGGAAACAGCTCGCGCCCAAGCGGACCAAGCCGGAGTTCAAGTCGCTGAGGCCCGGCGAATGCTGCAAAAGACAGAGATTTTTGGTAGAATTGATGGGACGGTTCTGACGAAACATGTGCGGCTCGGTGCTGTCGTGGATGCGGGAACGCCCATTTATACGGTGGGGGATCCGACGACGGCCTATATCCGCATTGATCTCTTGGTGGATGATGCGGAAAATGTCCGTGTTGGTCAGTCGGTAGAGATCACCGGGGACATTTTAGGGAAGAGAATCATTCTGGGAACCATCGACACCATTGCACCGAAGGCTGAGAATAAGATCTCTTCCCTCGGCATCGAGCAGCAACGGATCGAGATGCGGATCCGCCTCGATAACCTGGATCGATTACGACCCGGTTACGGAGTCGATGTAAGGATTGTCACTGCTGAACGGACCGATGCGCTCACGGCGCCGGAAAAGGCGGTCTTTGAGTGGAAAGGCCACGACCATGTCTTTGTGGTTGAAAAAGGACGATTGGTTTTACGCCCTGTAACCATTGGGTTGGAGAATGACGACAAGGTTGAGATCATCGAAGGAATTCGAGCAGGAGAAGTAGTAGTGGACGACCCGGAGAAAAAGTTGCGCGTGGGTATGAGGATAAAACCAAAAGCCAATAGATAGAGGAATATTGAGACCCGGCGAAGTGCCGGGTCTTTGCTCGGTTCAAAGGGAAGGGTAGAATTAATGATTTCTCTCAGGCGGAGGGGATAAACGTATGGAGTTTAATATGGCAGCGGTTTGATTGTACCATTCCAACGAAGGTTTGTTCGGAGAGTTTGCATGGATCACAACCCGGACTCTTTCGGTTGAGTTTTGAACCCAAAGCCATATCTCTTCGCCCCAAGTCATCCCGCCATTGTGAGCGACTTGGCAATAGGAAAGGCGAATCCCTTTGCACCCATGCTGTTGATGGGGGATTTTTTTGTATGAGAGAAAAGAGCCATATGCGTTATCCTGACTTTGTGATAGAAAGCCTTCGATATCGGCAATGGACCAACGTTGAACTTCACCAACCCGTTTGCTTTCTTGGAGTAAGGAGATATGGGCTAGGATCTCCCCTCCCATAACCTCTTCCTGTTTCCATGATATCTGACTTGGCAACCAAAGGCTGCAACCTGCGGCTGAAAATTCAACCCGGCGATTAACTCCGGTTGTCGGTATGTGTCGAAAAGACCATGCAAGAAAAGCCCCGATGGTGAGCAAGGTAAATCCAAGGATACGCCAGACCATCGGACGGAATACCAATCTTCAATCACCTCCATGGTCATCTTATGCCACCCGAGGTTTGCTCAATACGGAGTTGGATATTTTTCTCTTTCACCTGGAGAATAGTTTTGTTATAATTACGAATTATAGTTGACGATTTGTTTTCATAAACTGTTCCCTTTTACTCTGTCCCGACTGTTCATCGGAGACGTTCTTCCTGAGATTTTCTTGGATCGCTAGCGCAAGACGCGTAACCGTGTCCGACGTCCGTAACGACTAAGGGTTATCGGAGTGTAGATATGAGGAGGTATTACAATGCTGATTATTGGCGAGCGTATTAATACAAGCCGAAAAGGGGTTGCATCCCTTGTGGAGAACAGGGATGCGCAAAGCATCATTGAGATGGCGCGTGTTCAGAAGGAAGCTGGGGCCGATTTTATCGATGCCAACTGCGGAACACTCTTGAATAATGAGCCGGAGAGTTTGGAATGGTTGGTTCAAACGATCCAAGAGCGTATCGAAACCCCCGTTAGTTTGGACAGTCCCAATCCCACAGCGATCAAAAGAGCATTGGCTGTTCATCGGGGTAAAGCGCTGATCAACTCCATCTCATTAGAGAAGGAGCGAATCGACGGTCTGCTCCCGCTGATTCGTGAATACCGTTGTTCCGTTGTGGCATTGGCCATGGATGATACGGGCATTCCCGAAAGTGTGGAGGCTCGCCATACAGTGGTTTCCCGCCTGGTGGAGCTACTGACCAACGCAGGACTTACATTGGATGATATCTATGTCGATCCCTTGGTTCGTCCCATCAGCACGGGTGAAGAAAGTGGAATGATGGTTTTGGAGACGATTCGACGGGTCAAAGCGAGTTTTCCAGGAATCCACACGGTCTGCGGATTGTCTAATATCTCCTATGGATTGCCGGAAAGAAAGCTCTTGAACCAGGCATTCTTACTATTAACCATGGAGGCCGGTTTGGATGCAGCGATCTTGGACCCCTTGGATCAAAGGTTAATGAGCCTGGTCAAGGCCGGCGAGGCTTTATTGGGGCGTGACAACTATTGCCGCAACTACCTGATGGCTTACCGCAACGGACAATTAAGTGTGGACTGAACAAACCGTTTCAAACTAAATGGGAGTTCAGCTTCAAGCTTGGGGAAGACGTATCTCTTTCCGTGTAAATTAGTAAAATCCGTTGAAAATCCGCCATTATGCGCGTTTTAACAACATGTTAAACTTTGAACAGAACCGCCCTTAAGCTTTTGTGTAATATCTATGGGACCCATTTCGGGTCCTATTTTGTTATTATGAATAGCAAGAGGCCATTGGAGTGGATTAACATGAAATATCGCCATATTAATCCATATTGCTTCCATATGGTGAAAGTCATTGAGCTTGTCGTTGGGATGGACCTTGGTTAAAATGAGTCAAGGTTTGGATTACACGGAGGTTCATCAAGGGAAAGGGGTCGATGGGTTTCAAGTTATCCAAGGTTTCCAGGTCAACCATGCTTTTGGTTACAATGATGGTGATGGTGGTCATGGTTATCGCTCTGCCATATTGGAATGGAAGAGACAGTGTTGACCAAGTCGTAACGGAGAATGTCCTTAGAGATACGTTCGTTGAATTCATTCGAAGCTATAACCCAAAAATGACATACATAGAAATAGAAGAGATCGTTGCAGCCGTCATGGATTCAGCCGAACGGAATCAGCTGGACCCGCGTCTTCTCGTAGCGCTTATTGCCGTAGAGAGTGGATTTCGGCGCTATGCCGTGTCCCACCGGGGCGCACGAGGACTGACTCAAATTATGCCGGACAAGTGTCAGCAGGATTGGACCGATATCCGTTATAATGTGGAAAGAGGTTCGTCTTACCTCAAAGAACAAGTTGTTGCATTCTCGTCATTGCCGAAGGCGCTGGCTGCATATAATGCCGGTCCTTCCCGAGCGAGAAAAGGTTACCAGTACTATCCTAGAGAAACACGGCTTTATATTCATAAAGTCCTAAAAATCTACGATGGATTGATCCAAACCACCGATATCGAATCGGAGACTGTGCGAAATGCCAGTCTCCCTTTTTTCTACCCAAAATGCAATCTAGGGGTAGGAAGAATAAAAGTCTCTTTTTTTACTTCTATCGTGTTGATTCAACGTAGAATCTCCGATATGAATAAAATCAACGCGATTTGGAAATGTTAACCTATCCAAAACAATGCTGAAATAGACATTACAGATAACACGGGGCTTAGATATCGCTACTCTTTATTATGTTAGGCTATTCCCGAATGGCTTTTAATATATATAGGGATGGGACGGGATGCTTCCGTGCGTCCCTTCCTAATCCCGCTGTTTTATGATAAAATGAGTTTTAAACTGGAACTTTTATGCGGCAAGAAGGAGATAAGATGGGGGACAAACGCGAACTTATTATCGACATAGCCCTGGCGCTCTTTGGGGAGAAAGGCTATGATGCCACCCGGGTTGAGGAGATCGCTCAAAATGCCGGAATCGCCAAAGGTTCGGTCTATCTCTGCTATCAAAGCAAAGACAGTATATATAAAGATGTTATCCAAAGGGCTGCCGAGGCCAGACGCCAATTTATTCATTTTCAATCCGATGAATCATCCGAGGATGTACGTAGGGTTTTGGCTCGTTTGTTAACTCAGGAATTGCGATTTGCCAGGGCTGAAAAGAAATGTTATCGATTGCTGATCAGTGAAGAACGGGAAGATAGCCCTGAAATTGGCAGTGAACTCAGGAACCTACGAGGTGCATTTCTCGTTGAATTGATAGAGCTAATTCGCCGTGGAATGCTTCGAGGAGTTATACGAGAAGGAAACCCCATGTTATTGGCCCAATTACTTAATGGAATGGTCCGAGGGGCATACCAAATGCTTGAAGACCATTCTTCCCTGACCGTGGATCAGATTGTCTTGTCCATACTCGATCTGCTATGGAGAGGATGGGCGGCGGCTTAATGTGGATCCTGTTTATTTAACGGTCTTCTTTCATCGACTTCTATATAGTGATGCAGACCAAAAACTTGATGGTTATAGCAGGAGAATTTATAATACGGAAGAATATATTTTGGTTATATGTCAATTCGCATCTCAATAATTTCAATATTTACCGAAAAAGCGATGTAACGGAGGGGTATGGATGAAGTTTCAGTCTTGGCACAGAAAAGCGCTTTTGCTCGTTTTCGCAATTTACATCGCTTCGTTCACAGCTTGGGCAACAATGGATCCAATCTACTTTCCCATCGAAAGAATAAAGCCGGGGATGCGCGGTGTGGGATATACGGTGGTCTCTGGAACGAAAGTAGAGAAATTTGACGTTCGGTTTCGAAAGGTTCTTTCCGGGAGCGGCTCGGTAAGAAACTTAATCTTTGTGGAGGTTTCGGGAAAGATACTCCAGCCCTTTGGCGGAATCGCCGCCGGTATGAGCGGCAGTCCCGTTTTTGTCGATGATAAACTGGTGGGGGCAATAAGCTATGGCTTCCCAAATTCCGATCCACGTTACGGCTTAGTGACGCCCATCCAAGATATGCTTCGGCTTTGGTCAAACAATCAACAGGATGAGGATGGGCAGAAGCTGGTTTGGTCAGATGGGGATTACTTAGGTGTAAAAGGCATTGTCTTAGGAGACTCCGTTGGCCAGCAGGGTTGGTTATCGGCTCGCCCGGTTACCACGCCGTTGTGCGTTGCGGGTTTGGGTGAACGCACATACCAAAGTTTGATTACGAGCCTTCCGATGATGCATCTTCATCCGATGCGTATTTCGGGGGGGACATATCAAAACGAGGAAAGTCCGGAATTAATGCCTGGCAGTGCTGTGGGCGTCCAATTGGTGAGGGGCGATTTTCAAGTTACAGCCATTGGCACATTGACGTGGATCGTTGGTGACCGTTTCCTGGCATTTGGCCATCCCTTTATGAACAGGGGAAATGTCGATTATTATGTCACTGCGGCAGATATAAGTCAAGTGATGCCCAGTTCTCGTTTTCCATTTAAAATGGGCGAACCTTTGGGGATCGTTGGCAAGCTTACCCAAGATCGAGGCGCTGGGATTGCCGGTGTGTTTATGAAAGAGCCTGACGTTGTTCCTGTGCGGGTAAGAGTCTCTGAAGCGGGTCGGGGATCGGCGGAAGAATTTCGATTCTGGGCTGTTCATGATGAGAACCTCCTGCGCGGACTGGCAGTTGCCGGCGGCTTGGAGGCAATTGACCGTTTCTTAGACCGTATCGGATCAGGCACATCTAAAGTTCAAATGCGGATTGTCGGCCACAACTTTGGAACCATTGAACGAACCAATGTCTTTTATGGGCAGGATGTGGCCACCGCATCGTTAAAGGACTTCAATAGATTATTGGAGATCTTGTTAGGAAATGAGTATAACGCGGTGCGCGTCTTTGGTATGGACTTGGAGATCGAAATCGATCCGGTACGTAAAACGGCCCGTGTGGAAGAAGCGAAAGGCACAGGCAACCGTAAGCTAATGGTCGGAGAGTCGATGGCCATGGATATCCAGTTGCAACCCTATCGCGGGAAAAAAGAGAAGGTTCCAGTGAAGATAACGTTGCCGAAAGATATGGCGCCCGGCAGATATATCCTCTCGATCCGCGGCGGCAACTTCCAAACCGCTGAGGAAGAGAAGGAAGGCAAAAAAGCGGAGGAAGTCTTCTTTGGTTCCAATGTCAAAGACCTTAAAGGACTGATCAACGAGTTCTTATCAATACCCACCAATAATATGTTGGTTATTGAAGCCATTCCCCTGGTTGAGGAAGGCGCTGATGACAGCAAGAATTTAGAAGCTTTTTCGCCTGTGCGCCAGTGGGCAATCCCGACCGATTATTATTTAACCGGAGAAACACAGGTAAACATCGAGATTGCTACGGGAAAAACATCCTAATTCCAATGGATGGGGCAGAACGGTTACCCAGATTGGCCCAGGCATTTGACGGTTGAAATGGGGGTAGATTACGAGTTTGCCTAATCAAGGAATTTAAGACCAGGAACTACTTGTTACTGTCATACGTTGTTATAGCGGAGTAAACTATTCCGCATGAAAAAGGAGGTGCAGGAATGCCGGGTCGAAAGCGAGCCATTCTTATCTCGGCATTCCTTGTCAGCCTTCTTTTTGTGTGCTTTTTTATTGTGCCGGGGTTGATTCTTCAGCATGTTACAGGAACATCTTTCCTCCGGGAGCCATTGATTCAAGGGGTCGAATCGGCATATGCTGTTCGTGTTCATATGGGGTCTATTGCGTACAGCTGGGGACTGATTGAGCTACGGGATCTTCGGATAACGACTAGGGACGGGCGGCCTTTGGTGAACATCCCGATAACACGTGTCGCGCCGGCGTGGGGCCGTCTTCTAACCGGACGCGGGCAGGGTGCGGCTGCCGTGCACAAAATTGAATTGATCGAACCCACGCTTTATTTGGAGAGAGACGAAGAGGAACGATGGAATATTATGGAGCTTTTAGGGGAAGATAATACTCCGAAAAATGCTTCATGGCCCGAACTAACCCTTCGGGTCAGGGATGGAAAAGTCTTATTGCCTGCCGATATTGAAGGTGTTGTTACGGGAGATGTTCATCGACTCGATGCTGAGGTTCGATTGGATCCCCGGCGTCGAATGAAATGGCAAGCTAGATTTCAATCTTCCCGAGATCTCACGGCATGGGGTTGGTCGGAGGGCTCATATGATGCATCTTCTTCTTCGGGGAAGATCGGCCTTCGAGTGAGAGACCTCTCATTGGCGCTTGTGGAAGATACACTAAGGCCCCAATTTAACCATCTCTTTGATGAAGTGTCGGGAATGACCGGGCGTTGCTCGATCGAGACCGAAGTGGGTATCGTGAAGAATGCATTGGATTTTGGCACAGCCTCGATTCGACTGCGCCAAGCCGGCATTCGTTGGGATAAGATGCCAGCTCCCATCGAGGGAATTGAGGGTGAGATCGAAGCGAGCCTCCAGTCAATTCAGGTTAAGAACTTACGCGGTCGTATCGGCGATGCCCGTGTACGTATCCATGGACATGGCGATCTCTCTGAGGAGCGGGCTAAGGGCTCATTGAGCATTCAAACCCATCGTTTTGACCTTGGTCTTCTGCATCAGCTTCATCCCCTTATAAAATCTTTCGATGTCTCTGGTCAAGTCGATGCACGGTTACGAGTGGACGGATTCTTAGATGATCCTCAAATCCGAGGAGAGATTCGTCTTCGGAATGGAGCGGGTATCGAACCTAAGCAGGGGTGGGAGTTAAGTCATGTCAATGCTTTGCTCCGCCTTGATCAGCAGGGCGTCGATCTTCGGTCTGCCCAAGGTCAATTAAATGGTGTGCGCTGGAATGCCTCGGGCACCGTAGGGATCTGGAAAGATCCCCAATGGAAACTGACGTTTGGGTTTAAAGATTTAAATCTCAAGCGTTTTGTCGCATCGCTTCCGTTTTCGGCTACGCCGATCTCCGGTCGGGGCCGATTACACGGTCCGCTTCGCACGCCAACGGTGACATGGGATATAAAGGCGCCTGGATTGAGTTGGAACGGAATAGATGGTCGGAATGGACGAATCGAAGGGAGTTACAATACACAAACTTCGTTATTGACGATTGCCCAGGCTGGTTTTGGAGTAAATAAGGGTCGTCTTGGAGTCCAGGGCGAAGCCGTATTGGCAGGCGAGGAACGTCGTTTTCAAGCCGTGTTTCATGGCGAAGACCTCGATATCGAGGAATTACCGCTGCAAACGTTGGTTGGGCAGGATCTACCCAGAGTTGGAGGCGTAGTCGACATTGAACTCAAGGGATCAGGGCAGCTCGGGAACTGGGAGACGCTGCGATTGACCGGACGTTTGGACGGAAGGAAGGGCTATTTTTTTGATAATGCCTTCCATGAACTCTCAGCCGATTTTAGTTACAAAAAAAAGAGTTTGTCTCTAGAAAGCTTTAATATAAGCCAAGGGAAGGGAAGGATGATCGCTTCGGGAACCGTAGCGAATGGGAATTTTAAGGGAGATGCCGTCTTTAACAAGTTTGATCTTCGTCACCGTGATGCTGAAGGAATAGAGACTTCCACAACGGTCTCAGGCTCCATCCGTCTCGAGAAGAATGAAACCAAAGGATTTTTGGGCAGTGGTTGGATGGATCTGGAGAGTCTCCGACGCAATGGAGCGCTTCTTGGCGATGCGCGGTTGAAGATTAAGACGCAAGATGACCGTATCATCCTTGAAGATTCTGTGGTTACGTTGAACCATGGCAGCCGAATAGAGATCGGCGGTGCGATCGTCTGGGAAAAACAGAAGGAACCCGTGCTCGATCTCCGTCTTTCCACTCCGCGCTTGACTTGGCAGACCTTGGAAACGGTTCTTCCGTTGAAGACTCGCGTAGAGATCGATGCGAAGATTCAGGGTGAACTGAAGGTAACAGGCCCTCTGTTTTCTCCTGCGATACAAGGGCGCTTGCAGTCGACCCGACCCATGGTCGCGGGTCGGCGTTTCGACGGTTTGGAGACGGAATTTTTATGGAGTGGCAATGTGCTGCATCTCTCCAAGGCAACGCTCCGGCATGAGAACGGACTTATGGTGCTCCGAGGCGATATAATCGGAGAGCAGATGGAGCTGAAGGTTAATATATCGGACTTTCCTTTGCGTGTTATAGATCTTGAGCTCGGTGGCGTACCGGTTCAGGGGAGAATGAACGCGGAGGGAACCGTTGGCGGAGAGTTAACCCATCCCTCCTTTGAAGGGCGTATTCGGGGAGAGCAAGTTAATCTAGGGGGATTAATCATTCAGCATACTGAAGGTGGGTTGGCCTGGGAAAATGGAGAGCTTATCGTCGATGATCTTGCGATCGAACGGGGAAACCAACGTCTCCGTGTCATGGGGACCGTTGCGATGGCCGAGGAACCCACGATGGATCTCCGGGTTAAGATGGAAGCGACCCGATTGAATGAGTTACTTTTAATTGTCGGGCTGCGCCCTGAAATTCCCATGGATGGGCTGATATCCGGGCAGCTCAAATTGGGCGGTCCCTTATCCGATCCGGAAGCGCGTTTATTGGCGTTGTTGGAAGGCGGTTATATCCACGGCTATGACAAGATCCATGGTGAATTGGATCTGGAGGCCAAAGGATCGGAGATCATTGTACACACGCTACGCATAGCAGACACAGAAGGGCGTGTCGATGCCTCAGGGGAATATACCCCCGGTAAAAAACTGAAAATCAAAGCAAATATAGACAATTTTTCGATTGCTCCTATTGTCCATCCGCGAAATGATGAAAAGGGTCTGGATGGGCGTTTGGATCTGCAGGTTGACCTCACCGCAAACGGTGGGGGATTAAAGGGGAATATTGTGGGGCGACTGCGCGAAGGGAAATATCGCGACATTTTCTTACCATTGACCGAGTTTAATGGAGGAGTACAGGATGACGTCATTCGTGCCAACCTGTCGCAAAAGGACATCGGTCTATCCCTGGAAGGCGAAGGGTCCTTTGAACCCGAATGGTTGAGCTTCTTGAAGTTGCCGGCTCGAAAATCCCGGGCGAAGAGCGGCATCCATTGGCAATTGAAGGCTCCGCACATCGATGCCACGCTCTTCGAAAAATTCTTCCCGCAGGCGAAGTTTACCGAGGGCACACTAGGTATCGACGTGGATATTCGAGGCACATGGATGAAGCCGCTGTTCGACGGAGAAGTAAAGGTTGAAGAGGTTAAAGGGAAGGTTAGTCCATTGCCGGAGGCCTTTGAAGGGTTCAATGGAACGCTGCGTTTTGAAGGCGACAAATTAGTGGTGGAAGAACTATCTTCGAAATACGGCAAAGGGCGAGCCTCTGCCTCTGGAGAAGTAAGATTTAACGGATTTATCCCTTCGGACCTCAACATTATGGTGCAGACTCGACGATTCTATTTTGAGAGCCCAGCCTTCGAAGGCTTGATTGACAGCCATCTTCAGATCGGAGGCGTTTTAACAGACCCCCTCATTTCTGGGGAAGCCGTGCTAAATCGTGCTCGAATCTCCATTGTGAGTTCAAAGAAGATAAAACGATTCGACCCCCGATTGAATCTTCGGGTTCGAACGGGCAAGGACAACTATTTCCGTCAATTTGGCCTTGCCAACCTTCTGGTGCAAGGGGATCTGACGATTAAAGGGACAATGGCGCACCCCGTCTTGGAAGGGATAGCGACTTCCAATCGAGGGGTGATAAACCTTTATGGCAATAGCTTTCGGGTTACCACTGCGAAAGCCGAGTTTAAACCGGAAGACGGCTACTTTCCCCATATTAAAGCCCAAGCTAAAACCCGGGCCAACGGCGTCGATATTGTCCTGAAGATGGAGGGTTGGACCGGTGGTAATCTTGATTTCCAATTCGAGTCATCGCCGGATCGTTCATATAAAGAAATCGTTGAGCTGCTTAATTGGTCCGAAATGACCGAGAAGGGAGGGCTGTCCCTGATCCAAGGAAACATGAATACAGTGGTGGATTCGGTCTTTGGTTCAGTCTTTGACCAATTTCGCGACGTACTCAATATGGATTTCTTCACGGTCGAGCAGGATCGGATCATGGGACCGCTCCGATTGAATATGGGCAAGTCGTTCTCGGATGATCTTTATCTTTCCTATTCCAGAGTTTTAAGCGAAGGGTCCGATGATCTCTGGTCTCTGGAGTATATGTTTACCCCTCATCTTTCTTTGCTGGGTGAGTACTCCGACGATGACGGCACATCAATCCAGTTGTATTTTAATTTTAGTTTTTAGATCAAATTGCATGGGATGACTACCGAATATACGCCCCTTAGCGTCTGTCAAAAATGTCGCTCGCTCCCAGGTATCTCAGGCTAAAGCCAATCCATATGTTACCTTGATGACCTGAAAGATCCTCCAATCATTTTTGTCAACGGGGAGGAGATTTTGGGGCGTAGCGCGAAGTCATAACATGTAGCCGGACGCCTATTGTGCAGGGGAAGGTGAACTTGGTTGCTCCAGGAGTATCTGGTCGAACTCTCTCGAGTCAAAACCCTCTCCCCAGAGGACGAGCGAAGTCTTTGGGAGAGCTTCAAAACACGTCAAGATTTTTGGGCTCGGCAGAGTCTGATCGAGGCGTACCAGCCATTGGTCTATCGAATTGCTTCAAAACTCAACCGAAACGAACAGATCTTCTTTGATCTTATCCAAGAAGGGACCGTAGGTCTCATCGAAGCCGTTGAAGGCTATCAACCGGAACAGGAGGTGCTTTTTAGTACGTACGCGTCTCATCGTATCCGAGGTAGAATGCTCAATTATCTAACTAGAAACCGGACAACAGCCAAAGAGGTCTCGCTGGTCTTCGACGAAGACGAACTGCTTACCGTCGTTGAACGATTACAGGACAAGCAGACGAATGTCGAGAATGAGGTCGCGGATCAGGTCTTGAATTACCGGGTGGATCATGCGATTAATCGCTTATCGTCCAGAGAGCAACAGGTCATTCGTGACCTTTTCATCTATGACAAGTCACCGGTTCAGACGGCTGAAGAGATGAAGATCAGCTTGTCCTACCTGTATAAAATACAAAAAAAGGCGCTGCAACGCCTGCGTGGAATGCTTTCCAGATATAAGATCAATATAAAATATGACACGTAGACGAGAAAAACAGTTTGTTAGGGGAGCTATTCTTAGTAAAACGGCCGTGGTGTTCGATAGTTAGCGAAAATGAGCAGAATCAGTACCCCTAAAATTCTTTAGACGACAGGATATTAATAGTATAGGACAATGGTCCTAGGAATGCTATGACTCGGGACCTGTCGTACTGGATAAGGGGGACGCGGATATGGAATCCATTCAAAAGATTGCTCAAATGATTCAAGGAGCTCGAGTCTGGTTGGATCGGGCGGAGGAATCCTACCAAAATGCCAACCTGGTTCGGGGAGAGTTGGATCTTCATCTGGCGCAAGCGGAGATTCAAAGAGCTTGTGAAACCAGCCGTCAGCTTATGAATAATACGTCGATGATCGATTTTGCAAAAAAACGGGAACCTGCTCCGGCGTGGTTACGTTATTATCCATTAGGAGCTGTCGCATCGATTATTGGCATAATGTTATGGATGGGTCTTTGGATGGCCGCTTATTCCGATGGTTCGGAGAAACGCGCAAGAACATTGGTGGGCGCTTCAATTTGGAGCCATTCAATGGCGCTGGAAGCAATGAGTGTGTCTACGGTTGCGCACTCGGAATCGACTCCCGTTTCGAATGAGGCTTTGAGAAATGAGCCGAGGATATCGGCGAAAGACAATTCCCCCACACCTCGTTCTGAAACATCAATAGCTAAAGGCAAGGGAAACGAGTATCATCGACCGACGTATTCCAAGCCCAGGGTCTATACGGCCAGTATCGACGAGAGAACTGCGATGTACGATTATGAATTGCCGGAATCCAGTGATCATCAATGGCATGCTGTCTCTGTCCCAAGTTGGGGAGAGGAACGAATTGTCAGGGACTCCGTCCCTTCGTTTTCAAATCGTTAACCGTAAAAGGAGGAAGTCGATTGAACCGAACGGTTCAACGTTGCACCAAACTGTTATCGTTGCTTCTTTTGGGGCTCTTTTTCTTTGTGGGGATGAATTTGCCGGTTATGGCTCGGTTGGATAGTGAAGCAACCATCTTGGCCGTGGATGTGATAGGCAACGAGAAGGTTCCCACAGAGACCATCTTAAAGGCAGTTACCCATATCCGTTTGGGAGAAAGATGGGATAACGATAAGATCAATTCCGATCTGAAGGCCATCCAAAACTTAGGTTATTTTAGTGTGGTCGATGTTACAAGCGAAGCATTTCTTGGTGGATTGAAGTTGATCTTTCGAGTCAAAGAGAATCCCGTGTTCAATGAGTTTAAATTTCTTGGTTTAACGGAAGTATCTGAAGAGTACATGGCTTCTTTGTTTACCCAGAAGAAGGGGGAAGTCATCAATCTATCTCAGATGCGCGATGACTTAGATAAAGCCATTCGCACGTGCCAAGACGAAAAAGGGTATATTCTTGTCTTTCGGGATAGCGAGATCGGAGCCGATGGAACATTAACCTTAACAATGTCAGAGGTTAAACTACGGAAGATATCCATCACTGGATTAACACGGACCAAAGAGGTTGTTGTGCGTCGGGAACTCTCCATGAAAGAAGGAGAAGTCTTTAGCGTTTTGCAACTGAGAAACGATTATAATCGGTTGGCGCGGCTTCAACTCTTTGAGACCATCAATCCAGTCATCCAAAATACGGAGATCGTAGACTGGGTAGATTTGAACTTGGAGATTCGTGATCGGGAACAAGTTGGGCAATTGATGTTTGGTCTAGGATATAGTCCGTCTTCAGGCAATGTAAACGGTCAAGCACAGGTCGCGCACCCAAATCTCTGGGGTATGGCCCGATCCGGCAGCGTCAACTTTAGCTTAGGTGAAGAAGAAAGAGTTTTCTACTTGGAATATGCGGATCCCTGGTTCTTCAACACAAAAACGTCGATGCGGAGCCGTCTCTACTATGATTACAGGGACGACCGCTATATGTTCACTAAAAAAGACGATGAAAGGGATTACTACAAACAGAAGCGGACAGGGTTCGATCTATCCTTCGGACGATCGATCAGTCGGAATTGGGTCGCCAATACCAAACTGACACTCCAGCGAATTGATAATGAAACACTATTCGATGGAATTGATCATACAGGGTTTGGCGATGAAGAATACTGGCATAATGGCATCACGCTCAGTCTGATCAATGATGAACGCACGTTCGGAAAGAAGGCCATGGTTGTTACGGGGGGACACCGAAATACGCTTAGCATCGCACGCTATGGTCTCGATCTCGGCTTTGGCGACTCCGAGAAGATGCATCCCTATACCAGCTATCTGGCGGAGACGCATCGCTTCTTTACGCCGTGGGAAGCGGGTCCGACCTTCGCGTTTAGAGTAAAGGGCGGTGTGATGGACGGCAACAAGGACAGGATTCATCCTTCCGATAAATTCGAGTTGGGTGGCGCCACCACCCTTCGAGGTTACGACGATACAACATTTATCGGCGATAAACTGCTCCTCGTGAATGCCGAAGCCCGTTATTATCTCAAGAACTATGAAAACCTTGAGCTCGTTGCCTTCGTAGATTACGGTTCGACGGATTGGGATCATTTCCATTCGAGTTATGGCGTTGGTATACGTTATAATCTTCCCATGTTAGGGCAGATTCGCCTCGATTATGGTTGGAACGGGGAGGGAGATAAGCCGGAGTTCCATTTCTTCATTGGAGAAATGTTCTAATTCTAATTGCCAACGATGAACGTCGTCCATGTCGGTAGAGGCTGTGCCAGCCGATACCGACATGGTTGATGGTTTGGCTGAAGATGCGCTTGAATCAAAAAAGCGATCAATCCCCGTGTTTAAGTAAGTAAAGTCAAGAAGGAGTGTCTGAGATGAAACAGGTTCAAATTCTTCGCGCAAGTGTGATCGGATTAGTCGTATTAACCATTGTTCTCATGATATCTGGAATGTCTGGTGCTGCTCTTAATCCGTCCTCGACGGCTGTTGGCTATGTTAGTCTTGAGGAGCTTCAACGGAACCTGCCCGAGTTTGAGGAATCCAAACGAGACATGGAGAGCCTCATGTTGACGTATAATCAGTTCTTCCAATATAAGCAGAGCGAATTCAATAACGCCGCCAAAGATTTGGACTCTCAAAAAGCTAAAGAACTTCAAGGTAAATCAGAGGCTGATAAAAAGGCGATTGAAGCGAAGTATGACGATCTGAAACGGAAAAGATTCGAAGAAACCCAGAAAGAGATCGATGCAAAGAAATCTGAGATTACGGGTAAGATCAATGATAATCGCCAAGCCACGATGAATAAGGTTCGAAAGACCATTGAACAAGTTGCCAAGGCTCAAGGCATATCGTTGGTCCTTGAGGAGCAGGTCATCTATTACGGAGGGGTTAATCTAACAAGTCGAGTTATTGATGCAGCTAAGAAGAAATAATTTAATGGATAGCGGATATAGGAATAGGGGATAGGTTATAATGCGGCAATGGATGCGGGAACGTCAACAATTCCTCTGGATAATGGGCGCAATACTCTTTATGGCCACTGCCTTTTTGGGCTGGTGGTTTGGGGTAAAACCCTTTAACAAGAATAAAGCGCCCGCTCCATTGGCTGTGCTTTCACTCGAAAAAAGCATGAAGGCTCACCCCCAGTGGAGTCGCTTTGAAAAGCTAATGGATGATATAAAAGCGCTTGAAGATCGCTTGAAACAATTGGGATTGCCTCTGGATGAGGAATCGCCATCCCAATCCATCGATGAACTTCAGAATCCGCTAACCATGAGTGAACGAAGGCTTTTAAATGCAGAAGCGGAATTGCATATGGAGCTTATGATGGAGACGTTAAAACGTTGGGAAAAGGATAATATTGAAGATATTAAGCAACGGATGCGGATTCGGGAGGAACAGTTACAAGAAGAGATCAAAGATGCGGCGGCTGAAGAACAACGTCGTTACAAGGAAAAACTCATCGATTACAAAAACCAAGTCGAGATGGAGTTTTCCTTACGAATCGCCAATATCGAATTTAAGCTTAATGTTCCTGGGCTTAGCCAAGAAGAGAAGCAGGCGTTGGAGAATGAAGCGCTAGAGATTAAGCGTACAATGCAAGGATTGTTACAGGCGAAAGATGCTGAATATGCCCGAGAGCTCAATGCTTTTGTGGAACAACGGCAATCCGAAGCCAAAATAAAGCTGGAAAAGTACCTTGGTGAATTGCAAGCGGATGCGCACCGGCGGATGGAGATTCAGCAAAAAAAGCTGAGACAGGAGTTTCAAGATTGGCAAAACCAACGAATTAAGGAACATCGCCAAAGCCTTGAAAAGAAAAAGCGGCAATATGCAATGGAATTAAATGAGCTTAGTTCATTACGGGGGAAAAGGGAGATATTGCGGATTAGAATGACTGCGGATATTCGACGAAAGACGCGAGAGCTCGCAGAAAAAGAAGGGTATTCCGCTGTTGTTCTTGCTCCGCTGTTTTTTTCAGAGAAAATCGATATTACAGATGCAATTGTAAACAGATATCGCTAACTTTATTTGGAGGTGTCGTTTAATGAAACCATGGTTCTATCCCACCCTTGCCGTTATTGGAATTGTTCTTTTGCTTATCACCTCGTTCTATGCCATTATGGGTTATGTTATGGGTCCAAATATTCGAATCGGTACCATCGATGTTCAAAAAGTAACGGCGGAAAGTCTAACGGGAAAAGAATATCGTGATGAGATTACAGCCAAATATAATGAAATTGGCGAGAAAATTAAGATCGCTCGGGAACAAAAGAATCAACAGAGAGAATTTGAACTTAATAGAGAATTTGATCAGTTTGTAAAAGATAAGAACGATCAGTTCGCAAAGGTTATGAATAAAAAGGTTAGTGAAATTGCGAAGAAGAAGAAGCTTAAAGCCGTATTTCCGTCTAATCTTGTGAATTATGCCGGCAAAGTGGTGGATATTACACAAGAGACCATTGAAGGGTTAGAATAGTAATCCAAGACGGAAAGGAAGATGCCTCCATGGCCACCCTAGCTGAACTTGCAAAATTGGTCGGTGGGGAGGTCGTCGGCGATCCGCAATTGGAGATCCAGGGAATCAGCGGGATTGAAGACGCCCAACCTGGAACCATCACGTTGATAGCTTCGGCCAAAGCTGTGTCGATTGCCCGTGAATCTCGGGCTTCTGCCTTTGTGATGCCAACCTCATTGCCGGAACTGCAAAAACCTGGAATACGCGTTAACGTGCCGCGTCTTGCCTTTGCGCAGATTGTCGAGTATTTCGTTCCGCGAAAGCGTCCTGCGTCGGGCCTTCATACGACGGCAGTTATCGGAGAAGATTGCCGTATCGGTGATGATGTATCGATCGGGGCTAAGGTCGTAGTCGGCAACCGGGTAACCATCGGTGATCGCGTGGTGATTAAACCTGGGGCTATCATTGAGGATGACGTCGTGATCGGTGAAGACGCCATCATCTATCCCAATGCAGTCGTTCTGGAACGGACTATCCTAGGAAATCGGGTCATAATTAATTCTGGAGCCATCATCGGTAGTGAAGGCTTTGGATTTGTCACAGTCAACGGGAAACACCATAAGGTCCCGCAGATCGGTAATGTTATCATCGAGGATGATGTGGAGATTGGCGCTAACGTTACCATCGATCGGGCCACGTTGGGCTCGACCCGGATAAAGCGTGGAACCAAGTTGGACAATCTGATTCAGATCGGTCACAATGTGGTCTTAGGTGAAGACAATATCTTAGCGGGAATGTCTGGAATTGCGGGAAGCGCCCATACCGGCGACCGAGTAACGCTTGGAGGACAAGCGGGTCTAGTCGGACATATTCATGTGGGTTCCGACTCTGTGGTTATGGCTCGAGGCATGGTTATCAACAGTCTTCCGCCCAACTCAATTGTTTCCGGGGCGCCTGCGCGGGCTCACTCCGATGATATGCGGATTCAAGCAGCTGCAGGCAGGTTACCGGACCTATTGAAGGCCCTTCGCGAACTGCAGAAGAAAGTAGCTGACTTGGAAGGAAGACGATTGTCCTAAGACTTTAAAAAAAGGATTTTTAAGGAGCTGGGCGAAGTTATTCATCGCTTAGCTCCTTTTCTTTAATTGTCATTGTGAGGTGCGTTATGAAGATCGTTCATCGCTATCTCCTCCGAGAGTATTTGCAACTATTTACGCTATGTTTTTTTGCCTTTGTCATTTTAAGTGTGGGGCAATTTCTCTTTAATATCAACGATTTTCTGGTGGGTCGACGCACTCCTGTGGCGTTGGTTTTAACTTTGGTCGGCTATCGAATGCCAATGCTTATCCTGGATGTAGTACCTGCTGCTGTGCTTTTCGGGGTTGTATTAAGTATTGGCCGTTTGGCTAGGGATAGAGAGTTGGATATTCTACGTAATAGTGGTTATAGTTTGACCCGTATTGCCATTCCCCTCTTATTGCTGACGCTTATTCTTTCCACATTGGTCTTCGTCTGGTATGATGCAGTAGTGCCCGCCAGTAATCGCTCGTATATGAAGCGCATCCGAAAACTTCAGTTTCAGGATATCTTACCGATGATCAATGAAAATGTCTTTGTTAAGGGTCCTAATAATCGTTATTTCTATGTTCGCCGTCTTAATAAAGCCACGGGGCAGCTCCATGGTGTTATGATCTTTGAGACGAATTACTCAAACTACCCCAGGATTATTACTGCGGATACTGGGCGGATGATCAACCGCAACTGGGAGTTGGAAAAGGGCATTGTTCATGAATTGGATGATCAGGGATGGGTTCGTTTTGAAGTGGAATTTGATAAGATGGTTGTGGATGCGGGCGATGATCTGACAAAATTTATCGGTAATCAATTGACCATCGAGGAGATGACCCGAGAAGAACTGAAGCATCATATTGAAGAGTATGGAAAGAGCGGCTTTGATGTAACAGTCTATGTTGTTGAGTATCATATGAAGACTGCCATCCCCTATGCATCGCTGATCCTCGCAATGATTGCCCTGCCGTTGACCTGTTATCTCTCCAGAAGCGGATGGATTTGGGGTGTCATCTCCAGTTTTCTCTTGATCTTAGCCTACTTCTTTCTCCAGGTCGTCTTCCGGTCGTTTGGACAAAACCACATTTTATCACCTTGGATGGCGGCATGGGGTCCGAATATCATCTTCTTCGTCGTTGGCTGCGGTATGCTCTATCAAGTGCGGAGGTAAGGAGCAACTTCGTGAAGAAACAAATGATAATTCCTTTGGTCACAATTATACTGATCTTTGCTGCCCAAATCGTATGTCAGGCGGAGGATTTGGCTCGACTTAAAGCTCAGAACATCCGCTTCGACAAAGATGCGGATGTTGTGACTGCCGTGGGAGAGGTTGTCATCACATATAAAGACTTATCCATCACGGCGGAGAGGGTTCATATTGCCGTGAAGGAACGGCATATGGTGGCCGAAGGAAATGTTGAGGTTAAGCAGGGAGATGCAATATTTTATGGCGATGAATTGACCTATGACTTCAAGTCGGAACAAGGTTTGCTTCAACCCATGCGTTTGGAGATCAGGGGGGAAGGGATCGAAGGCGCCATATTTGGCGGTAGTCAACAATTGAAGATTGACGGTGATAAGCAAACGGTTCATTGCGGTACACTGACCACGTGTGACCGGGAGAAACCCCATTACTATTTCTCTGCAAACACCTTGGAATATTTACCTGACGAATATGTTATTATGCGTCATGTAATCTATTACGAGGGAAAAATACCACTACTTTACTGGCCTTATCTTTATATCTCCTTAAAAGATGATGAAAGCAACTTTAAAACACCTGTCTTCGGCCATGATTCATGGCAGGGTTGGTATTTATACCTTGGTTATGACTATATGACAAAGGCATGGGGACGCGGAGAGATTTTGCTTGATCTCATGGAGAAGCTCGGCGTCGGCTATGGTATCCGCCACACCTATCAATGGGAAAAGGATAGTCATATCATCGCTGAACTCTACCGTCTGGATAATCCGTCCATGAACTCAACCCACGATCGAATGATATTGAAGTATCAAGACCGTTTTGACGATGCTTGGAGTCTACAAGCTGCTGCTAAGTGGGAAGAGCAAGCGTATGTTTGGGCCAATCGTCAACGTTATCAAACGGATCTATTCGAATTGGATACAAAACTCTCTTATACGGGTAAAACACTGCGATTTAACAATAATATGCATTATTGGAATCGTAATGATCGCGATATCTTCTACTGGAATCCCAGTCTTCAAATGACTTTGTTCAATACGGGCAGATTGTCATTGAACGGTACGTGGAATGATAGCACCGACTATTACAATGCTAATTTATCCTACTACCAAAGGATAAAAGGTTACCAACTGAACACATCGTTGAACCGTTCCCAGGATCAACGGGATGAGCTGCGGCTTTCTTCACCGAATTATAAACTTCCATGGTTTCCGGCGGTGAACTGGATCTTTCAATACAATCGCGTTGTTCCGACGCGGATTGCAAACTACCCCGATCAGGAGGGAGTTCGTCTCGGTCTCACTGTGGAAGGGAAATCATCGGCGATCTATAAAAAAGAAGATGATCTCCAACTATATTTTGCTTGGTGGCTCAAGGAACGTCATTATATTACGACTTCCGGCGACGGCAATTTATTCGCGGTCAATAGCTCTATCAATCTGGAGAAAAAGATTCTTAAGAATTTAACGGGTAAGGTTGGGCTAGGATGGACAGAGTCTTGGGATCATTCGCCTCCATTTCCCAATCTTATGGAGAGTATTTATGAAGGCGGCGATCTGACGTATAGTCTTCGGTATAACCATAATAAGCTGACTGCGTCCTATAACGGAGGGTATAACCTTACCCATGGTCTTTGGAATCAACAGAGCGCTTCCGTGGGATGGCGTCCCACGTCCAAGAATTCCTTCGCTTTATCGCTGGGGTTTGATCCCGAGCGCGACTCGGGTTACACCTCCACATCGTGGTCGTATCGACCGGATGATAAACGGTTCCTCTCTTTGGAACATCGTTATTATAAATATACATATTCCCCCGTCTCCGAGTCGCTGAATGTCAATATCAATTTTGATCAGCCATTGACTGAAAATTTCAGTGTTCATTTGGTATCTCGATACGATCTGCTCAATGATTTTATCAATGAGGCACGCTTGACCATGTCTTATAAATGGCACTGTCGAACAGTGATGCTCTCCTATGACTACTATCGGGATACCTATTTATTACAGTTTAAACTGAATGCCTTTCCCGACAGTCAACTTACATTCAATGGTGACAGTGGTTTCTTATGGGATGATATATTTAAACCCTGGAATCAGGGGTGAGGTAATGCAACGTATTGGGTGGATCTGCGCAATTCTTCTATTGCTCGGAATCGGACTCGGTCTATGGTGGGTTCACCGCCGTGGCCCGGATTTGAGTGGAGCGATCCCAAAGGGTCAGCCGGGGATGATGATGATGGGAACCTCCCTGGTCGGGCGTGAGAATGGGGAAAGGGCGTGGGAGGTTCGGGCCAAGACGATCTGGTTGTCAAAAGACAACCGAATCGCTGTGATTAGGGATATCGAAGAAGCCATCATTGAGGTCGAAGGGGAAAGGGTTGTTTTCAAAGCGGCTTGGGCTCGCTTGGACAGGAACATGATGAAGATGACGGTAAGAGGCGGCATTACAGGTCGTATTGATGATGGAGAATTTCAAACCGAGGGGATCTTTGTTGATCTCTTAAAACAGAGACTCACGAGTACAGGACAGGTATTGTTTCAATCAAATAACACCCATATCTCCGCCCGGCGTTTGGAGGCGGATCTCAAAGCGGATATCGTGACGCTTAAGGAAGATGTGCTCTTGAGAGAAGGGAGCAAAGTGCTTCGCGGGCAAAAGCTTATCTATTGTCTTAAGGAAAAGACATACGAAGTTATTGGAGAAACTGAGGTGGAGTTCGAACTATGAAGCAACGAATCAGATGGATCAGTCTTCTCCTGCTCGGTGTTGTATGGATACTTCCGTTGGTATTAGCGACGGAGACCAAGGATAAGGTCAAGGTCACTGGGATTACAAGGGTATGGGGCAATACGGAGAAGAATATCACGTTTATGGAGGGAAATCTCCTCATTGTCCAAGAGGAAACGACGATTCAGACCCGCTTTGCTGAGGTGGATCAAGATACCAAAGATGCGCTCTTCAGCCGTGGCGTCGTCTTGAAGAAGAACGATCTTCGGATCGAGAGCCAGGAGTTGGCATTGAACTTTAATAAGAAAAAAGGGAGATTCTCTGGGCAAGTGCGACTTCAGCGCGGAGAAACCCGTAACGCAGAGGGAAAAGTCACCAAGGATGCGTTTACGTTAAGCTGCGATGTCTTAGAGGCGGATACGAAACGAGAAGACTTTACCGCCAGCGGCGCGGTAATGCTCGAACATCAAGAGTTTTCGGGATCTTCAACTCAGATGATTTACGACAATGATAAGCAGATCTTAACTCTGACCGGCGAGGCGATGTTGACGCGGGATCAGGGGGAGAAGCTCTATGGGCAAACCATCCAAATTGATCTGGAGAACAAGACATTTGAAGTCAACGATGAAGCCTCGATGGAATTCAACATCGATCAGGATGAGGGAAAGGGAGAAAAGAAGGAGACGGAGAAGAGAGGAAAGAAGAGATAGATTATTAGTAACAATCATGTCCGTGGAAAAGGTGATGGGATTGGCAGAGCTTCATTCGTCAGAGGCATGGTGGGGCGGTAAGATCCACCGGAATGAACGGGGATTATATGTCGGAATCGAGCAGACCATTCCAGAGCTTTGGGTCTTGCCTTATCCGAGTAAGGAACGGATCCGTAATAATTTGCGTTTAATCTACGGTATCGGTGAGAAAACCGAACGCCAGTTGGCGGCGGAAGGCTATAAGACATTGGATCACCTGCAGCAACATCCTCGTTGGGGTCGTGCGGCCCAGGAAGTGCTTCGTCTGATCGCAGAGGAGCAAGTCGAACGGTTGCGCCGATATGGGGCTAAGGATGATGAGGTCATTGGTTTCTTTCGCGATGACGACCTGGTTTTACTTGACTTAGAGACGACCGGTTTTTATCAGGCTCAGCCACTTTTTCTCATTGGAGTCATCGCATTTAGCGAAGCTAGACCTGTCTTAACCCAGTATGTTGCCAGGGATTACGGGGAAGAAGCCGCCGCATTGATGGGATTCATTCAGGAGCACGGCGGGAAACGGCTTATGATCAGTTATAACGGGCGAGCATTTGATTATCCCTATCTCATGGCGCGTTTGCGGTATCATGGTTTCAGCGATGGTTTTAAGCCGTTTCAGTTGGATCTCTTGCCGCCGACCCGTCAACGTTTTCGTTCCAGTCTGCCCAATTGCCGCTTGCAGACGGTTGAGACACATCTATTAGGTGTGGGCCGTTCCGAGAGTTTTTCCGGCGGGCAGATTCCTGAACTATATCATCGTTTTGTTACAGAACGTCAACCTAAGATCCTTAGGGAAGTCATTGAACATAACGCTCAGGATCTGTTCTCTATGGCGACCTTGACTCGGTTGTTGTCTGAGGGTTGGCGTTTGCCCAAAGAAGCCTATAGTTAAAGGGAGGAACTGATAATGTCCATGGTCAAAGAGCTAAAAGCCGATGAGATGGCATATGGCGATTACTTAATTCTTGATCAGCAGATCAAGACGGCAAAGAACGGTTCAACCTATCTTACATTACGCATCGGTGACCGGACGGGGGAAATCTCTATGAAGATTTGGGATTATCGTCCTGATGCCTTTCCCGAGCTCTCTTCGGGAAAGGTTGTTCGCCTTAAAGGGGCGTCTGTTCGTAGCTTCAACGGGACGATTCAGATCGAACTCGATGCCAAGGCCAACGCTGCTCTGGAAGTTTTGAACGGGAGCGAAGTGGAGTTCGACGTTTTTTTGCCCTCTGTCCCCGGAGGAACGGGGCTTTATTGGGAGATCGTCGATCAAAGCCGCGCACAGGTTGCTCATGGACCTTTGGCTAATTTGCTCTCCGCTTTCTTTGACGATGCGGACTTTCGCCGAACCTTTGCCAGGGTTCCGGCGGCATTGCGCAGGCATCATGTTTACATTGGCGGGTTATTGGAACACACAGCTGGTGTCGTTAGATTGGCGCTGGCTGCCGCCGACCATTACCCCGGTATCAATAGAGATCTTTTAACGGCCGGTGCTCTCCTTCACGACATTGGGAAGCTTCAAACCTATCGCGTGGGTCGGGGTTTTGAAGGAACCGATGAGGGAAGACTCATTGGCCACCTCGTTCTTGGTACTCAGATGGTGCGAGAGAAGATTCAAGAGCTGCGCCGTATGGGGGCGGACTTTTCAGTGGAAGATGAAGGATTGCTTCTCCATCTGCTCGTCAGCCACCATGGGATCATGGAATGGGGATCGCCGGTGGAACCCCTGTTGGTTGAGGCCTGTATTCTACACCATGCGGATAATTTTGATGCAGAGGTCAATAAGTTTCAGACCATCATCCGCCAGTTTGAGGATGGAACGGAACAATGGGCGCCCTATGACCCGAATCTGAAGAAGTCGATCTATCTAAATCGCAATTGATAATTAACACTTGGAATGGATAAGATCCAGGTTTGTAAGGAGGATAGGGATTGCGGGTTGCTTTTCATACCTTTGGCTGCAAAGTGAATCAATATGACTCAGAATCGCTGGCGCATCTCTTGCGGGTGCGGGGGCATCAGATCGTTTCCAGCGTCGATGAGGCCGAATTGGTCATCGTAAATACCTGTACTGTAACGAAGGAGAGCGAGCGTAAGGCAAGACAATGGCTGCGTAACGTTGGCACAAATCATCCGGATACGGTCTTGGCGGTTATGGGGTGTTATGCCCAGACAAGCCCTGAAGAGCTTACGCGTTTACCGGGAGTTCGCTTTGTGACCGGGGTGAAGGACCGGGAATCTCTGGTGGAGTGGATGGAGTCGGCGGTTGAAGATGCTCGTCCCCGGCTTAATGTGGAAGAATGGTCTGAAGAGGAGACATTGAGTTGGCACGAGGCGGATTTTCCTTTTCGTACCCGCGCCTATTTGAAGATTGAGGATGGCTGCTCTTCACACTGCAGTTATTGCAAGATCCCGTCAGCCCGTGGCCCGGTGCGCAGTCTAGCGCTGGAACGAGTCGTTGAGGCTTTTCGACGTCTAATTGATCAGGGCCATGCTGAAGTGGTGCTAACCGGGATTCATCTGGGATGCTATGGACAAGATCTCGGCATTGGCCTCCATGACGTCGTTCATCGTGTCGATGAGGTCTCCGGCGACTATCGTTTTCGCTTGAGTTCAGTCGAGCCGACCGATCTTACGCCGGACTTGATAACGACTTTAGTATCTGCGCAACATCTCTGCCCTCATTTGCATATTCCTCTTCAAAGCGGCTCCAATACGGTGTTGGCACGAATGAACCGTAAGTATACTGTGGAAGAATACCAAAGGTTGATCCAGACGTTGCGTCGGCAAATTCCTGAACTTTGTATTACCACCGACCTCATCGTGGGATTTCCCGGCGAATCCGAGGACGAATTTAAAGAGACCTATGAATTTGTAGAGAGTATTGGGTTTGGCGGACTCCATGTTTTCCCCTTCTCACGACGGGAGGGAACGCCTGCCTATGATCTGCCAGAACGGGTTTCCCGCCAAGTAAAGCGTGAGCGGGTAAAGAAGCTTATCCGATTGGGTGATGCGATGCGTAATGCTTTTGCCCAACGATTCCTCGGCCGAACCGTAAGTATTCTCGTGGAAGAGATGGTAGAACCCGATGCGGGGGAAGGTTTCTCCGAGCATTATATCCGTGGGCTCGTCCATGGTATAAAGGAGCCCGGGCAACTTATAAAGGCCACCGTTCGGAGAATTGAGCCGGGAGGAACATTTGAGGCGTTTGCCGTTGAATAAAATAGAGAAGGATTTCTTTCGATAGTGTCGAATGAAAATTTACGGGAGGTATTTGGGTATGGACGATTGTATTTTCTGCCGAATTATAAAGAAGGAGATACCATCAACAGTGGTCTATGAAGACGAACGCGTCTTTGCGTTTCGTGATATTCATCCCGCAGCGCCCACCCATATCCTGATCATTCCGAAAGATCATATCGATAACATTGTGGATCCGGCGCTTCTCCAAGATGGTCTTCCAACGGCACTGTTGGCTGCGGTTCAAAGAATTGCAGAGCAAGAGAGATTGAAGGACAGCGGATTCCGAACGGTCGTGAATTGTGGGAAAGATGCAGGGGAGGCCGTGCCTCATCTTCACATTCATTTGATTGCCGGACGATCTTTAAGTTGGCCTCCGGGATAATGGGAATTTATAGGAACAATTGACACTTCATCATATCTTATAGTATAATTTTGTATTGTAATCATCTCTCGTACTGAAATAAGTCGTTGGAGATGATATTCTGGTTGTAGCAGGTCAGCGGAGGGAGGGATAAATGAATCGTGGCGGAAATTAGAATTGGTAAAAACGAATCCCTTGACAGCGCCCTGCGCCGTTTTAAACGCCAGTGTCAGCGTTCGGGTGTCCTTGCGGAAGCGCGCAAGCACGAACACTATGATAAACCAAGCGTCAAGCGGAAAAAGAAATCGGAAGCGGCCCGGAAACGGAAGAAATTTTACTAGAGCATGAAGCGTCCGTCCCTCTCTCGGGGACGGACCTTTCTGTATTCGCAACTTTCTCTTCAGTATTTCGTTGTTAATATAGAGAGGAGGGTTTTTAGTGCGACCGGACCCTCTTATCCTCCGTTGTCAAGCGGGTGAATGGGATGCCATTGTCGAATGGGTAGAGTCTTACCATGGGCGGATCTATAATTTCGTCTATCGATTGTTGCGCCACCGTGAAGAAGCGGAAGAAGCGACCCAAGAAGTTATTATCCGGATACTGGGTTCACTTTCGTCCTATTGCCCCGAATCCTCCTTTCGATCCTGGATCTTCAGGATCGCCTCAAATTATTGCATGGATATTCTCCGAAAACGACGGCAAAAAGTTGTTCCGTTGTTTTCAAAGACGAATAACGATAGCGAAGGAGAGGTATTGGAGACCTCCGATGCTTCAAAGGAGCCGGATAATCTCTTCAAAGATCTCGAACTCCAAAAGAGATTGGTGAGAGCCATCGATAATCTCCCGCCGAAGTATCGTTTGGTTATGCTCCTTCGTCATCAAGAAGGACTATCCTATCAAGAAATTGTTGAGATCACTGACTTACCCGTAGGGACCGTCAAAGCACAGATCGCTCGAGCTCGTCGATTGCTTCGGGAAGAGTTGAATATGGGTTCACCGAACGTGGGTTGAAGCCGCTGTGAAAATGGGGTGTGCGGGTTGGAGTGTCAAGAAATCGAGCGATTATTCGATCAATATTTTGATCAAGAGATCTCAAAATTAGAATATCAAGCATTAAGGGGCCATTTATCGCGCTGTGGAACATGTCGGGAGAACTTTTTAAATCTCCAATTTTGCTTAGAACTCTTTGAAGTTTTGCCCCCAGAAGCGCCGTCGGATACATGGTCGGCACAGCTGGTTTCAACGATGCCCGGCTCAAAGAGGGAGACAAGTCGTTCGCTTCAAAGGACCATTGAACGGATATGGCAGTGGTGGAAGGGAGTGCGTAACCCATGAAAAGAGACCGTTCGAAGTTTAAGATTCATTGGGCGACCCTTGTTCTTTTGGCGGCCGCCATGGGTCTAACTTTTATGGCGTACCGTCGTACGGAGGATCATATTGCCTCGCCGGTTTACCTTGTGACCGTTCGCGGCACCATCTCCTCGGGAACTGCGGAGTATCTTCGTCGGGCGTTACGGGACGCTGAGGCCAACAAGGCGCGAGCCGTCGTCCTGGAATTATCCACATTTGGCGGTGAGATCAATGCCATGAAAGAGATGGGGGAGATCATTGATGCCTCTCCTGTTCCAGTCGATACGTTTGTGGATGGGAAAGCTATCTCTGCCGGGGCTTATATCGCATTGGCCGGACGGCGCGTCATCATGACGCCTGCAGCGGTGATGGGCGCGTCACAGCCGAGAAGGATCGATGGTCAACCCCTGCCCGAAAAAGAGTTGAGTGCGTTCCGTAATATCTTTCGGGCGCAGGCTGAGGCGCGTGCCCGTAATCTGGATGTGGAGTTGGATCCTTTGGTGGCGGAAGCCATGGTGGATCCTGAAATCGAAATACCCGGCATTACTGAAAAAGGAAGATTATTGACTCTAACGGCTAAACGAGCAGTGGAACTGGGCTATGCGGATTCGATGGCCAATAATCGCAGTGAAGCCTTGGCGCAACTGGAGCTAAACGAAGCGCGGTTGGTGGTGATCCAACCAACGCCTGCCGAGGGTTTGGTTCGTTTCTTAACCGATCCGTATGTCGCTCCAATCTTATTGACCATCGGCTTTACAGCATTGCTTATTGAGATCTTCACGGCTGGTTTTGGCATCGCAGGGATCGTTGGGGTCTCCTCAATCCTTCTCTTCTTCGGTGCTCGCATTCTCTCGGGTTTGGCCGGCGTTGAAGTGTTATTCCTCTTCTTACTTGGCATTATCCTTTTAATCCTTGAACTCTTTATTGCTGGTTTTGGTGTAGCCGGAATTCTTGGACTTATATCCATCGGCGGGAGCGTCTTTCTGTCCTTTTCCAACAGTCAGGAAGCCTGGTTTTCGCTGGGGCTTGCAGTGGTATGGACGTTGGTGTTGATGGTCTTTAGTCTGCAACTCCTTGGCAAAAGCGGTCTCATGGGACGGATCGCGCTGAGAACAGCTTTATCCCGTGACGAAGGGTATACTGCCGTGCCGGGTTATGAAGACTATGTAGGTAAGGAAGGAACGGTCTCGAATACGCTGCGTCCGGCAGGAGTCGGTGTTTTCGAGGATGAACGACTGGATATCGTCTCTGAAGGGGATTATATTCTGCCCGGCACGAAGGTGCGAATTATCCGCGTCGAAGGGCGTCGTATCGTAGTTCGTCCCATCGAATAGAGAGTAATAGCCGCAAAGCTAAAGAATAGAGGAGGTAATTTTTGTGTGGATGGTGTTTCTTGTCGGTCTAGCTATTGTGGGTTTTTTAATCTTCCTGCAGTTTGTTCCGTTGGGACTTTGGATCTCTGCTTTGGCTGCGGATGTCCATGTTCCCATCTGGACCCTCTTTACCATGCGTTTGCGCCGGGTACCCCCGCACCGTATTGTGATGCCCTTGATTAAAGCAGGAAAAGCGGGATTGGATGTCACCGTAGATAAACTGGAAGCCCATTATCTGGCAGGGGGAAATGTGGATCGGGTCATCGATGCATTGGTCGCCGCTCATCGCGCAGATATTACATTATCGTTTCAACGGGCTGCCGCCATTGACTTGGCTGGCCGCAATGTTTTGGAAGCCGTTCAGATGAGTGTTAATCCAAAAGTCATTGAAACGCCGGTCGTGGCGGCGGTCGCTAAAAACGGGATCGAACTCAAGGCAAAAGCGCGGGTTACAGTTCGCGCCAATATCGATCGTTTGGTGGGCGGAGCCGGTGAAGCCACAATCATCGCCCGGGTTGGTGAAGGTATTGTTACCACCGTCGGTTCGTCGGAGAATCATAAAGAAGTCTTGGAGAATCCTGACCGTATTTCCCGTACGGTTCTGGATAAGGGACTCGATGCAGGGACAGCCTTTGAGATTCTCTCCATCGACATCGCCGACGTGGATGTGGGCCGCAATATTGGCGCCCGACTCCAAATGGATCAATCGGAAGCGGATAAAAATATCGCCCAAGCCAAAGCTGCTGAACGTCGTTTTGCCGCATTGGCGCGGGAACAAGAGATGAAGGCCATGGTCCAGGAGATGCGGGCCCGCGTCGTCGAAGCCGAAGCCGAGGTTCCCAAAGCGATGGCAGAGGCGCTGCGCAGCGGCCGGATCGGTGTGATGGACTATTACAATCTCCAAAATGTGCAGGCAGATACTGGGATGAGAGAATCCATCGGTAAGATGGGCCAACCCAAGCCTGGAGTCGAGGATGTCGGCGATCCCAAGAAATAAGGAGGGCCGGCTATGCAGGATTGGACATGGATAATTTTTGCCCTCATTGCTATCGGGGCGGGCATCATCGATCAGATGAACAAGAGCAAGAAGTCGACTCCGGCCCGTCCATGGGGAACTGCGCCGGTCGATCCTCCGGTGATGTACCCGACCGACCCTTGGCCGACGATCGGCCCCAACCTGGAACAGGGTGTTGAACATCAAGATCTTGGGGACGATGGGCAAACAGAGTCCGAGGGAGAATTTTGGGAAGAAGGCATGACAGTGCCGGAGATGGTGGCGCCTGTAATGGTTTCTGAGGAAGGCGAGAGCACGTGGTCGGATCTTCCAATGGATGATGAAGCCGCGGTCGGTTCCGCTGAAGAGACGGTTACGAGGAAGCCCATGAAATATATGGACGATGAAGAAATGGCCTTGGCGGATTGGCGGAGTTCGGGTCTGGACATTACTCCGGAGCGAGTTGTTGAGGCTGTAATATTCAGTGAAATACTGGCTCGGCCTCGCAGTAAAGTACGTATACGGAGATAGATGTTTTTTTAGACAGTCCTTCTACTGAAGGGCTGTTTTATATTAATATGATTATTAAGATTACTCAGGAGTCAGTAAATCAGAAGAAATAAAGTTAGAATTCAGAATTGAGAATTGAGAATTCAGAATTCAGGAGTCAGGAGACAGGAGTTGGAACGGTTGAGAAGGCCTTTG
>OBJA01000313.1_pt1 | contig 44428 bp, 28 predicted proteins | sample 1519751 | NCBI WGS metagenome assembly OBJA01 (sample SAMEA3881238, study PRJEB22517) | soil metagenome | biome: lake sediment; feature: soda lake sediment; material: sediment, water from around vicinity | place: India | collected 2013-12-23 | depth 3 m
ATTGGTAATGGAATTAATTCTCCACCTCCAGCAAGTGCAACATATAATCCGAATTCAGGACCGCTGTTATTGTCGGCAGGATTAAGAAACCCTGAAGCCAATACAGTTAAAGCTTGTCCGTCCAGTTCTAGAGCTGCCAAAGGAGCATCGTAACTTGCAACAGTTACTGTTCCTGTTTGGTCTCTTACTTCAATTACATAGTTAGCAGTAGGTAATTCAAAATAACCTCGAAATTCTGCATAGTCCATATCATCAATAAATGTAGCTTCAAGAACTGCAGCTTCATAAACGTCAACAATTGGGGCATCAGTTGAGCCGTGGAATACTAAAATATCAGTATTGCCTGCCTCAAGAGCCATTTCTCTAGCCATAGGATACACGTGGAAATCAAAAGCTACAAAAGGACTATAGTCAACATTATTAACTAAACCATTAGCAACCACAATGTAAGTTTCTCCCGATGTTAGAGTCGGAGTGAAGAATGCTATCGCATCATCATAAGATGTTGCAGGTGGAGCTAAAGCAATTTCTATTTGTACTCCTGCCGGTAAATCAATGTAAGGTGTAGCATATCTGAAAGGGAAGTTTTCAATAGCTAGTTCAGTGTTTATATACACATCTACGAATTCAACAGCAGCATCTGCGGCATTGTGAATAACTTGTACTCTAGCAGTTGACATTGGTAATGGAATTAATTCTCCACCTCCAGCAAGTGCAACATATAATCCGAATTCAGGACCGCTGTTATTGTCGGCAGGATTAAGAAACCCTGAAGCCAATACAGTTAAAGCTTGTCCGTCCAGTTCTAGAGCTGCCAAAGGAGCATCGTAACTTGCAACAGTTACTGTTCCTGTTTGGTCTCTTACTTCAATTACATAGTTAGCAGTAGGTAATTCAAAATAACCTCGAAATTCTGCATAGTCCATATCATCAATAAATGTAGCTTCAAGAACTGCAGCTTCATAAACGTCAACAATTGGGGCATCAGTTGAGCCGTGGAATACTAAAATATCAGTATTGCCTGCCTCAAGAGCCATTTCTCTAGCCATAGGATACACGTGGAAATCAAAAGCTACAAAAGGACTATAGTCAACATTATTAACTAAACCATTAGCAACCACAATGTAAGTTTCTCCCGATGTTAGAGTCGGAGTGAAGAATGCTATCGCATCATCATAAGATGTTGCAGGTGGAGCTAAAGCAATTTCTATTTGTACTCCTGCCGGTAAATCAATGTAAGGTGTAGCATATCTGAAAGGGAAGTTTTCAATAGCTAGTTCAGTGTTTATATACACATCTACGAATTCAACAGCAGCATCTGCGGCATTGTGAATAACCTGAACGCGAGCGGTCTGTGCTAACAGACTGAATCCAAACAGGCTCAAAATCCAAATAAGTATAATTTTTTTCATAATTTCATAATTTTTATAATTTTCAAATAATTTAATTAATTTCATAAACAGATTAATTTTTATTTTGTTTAGAGTCAGTCTAAATAAATTGATATTTTTTAAAAAAATGATTAGAATAATTTAAAATCAATGTGTCGCATTAGTTAAAAAATTATTTTTGTGATTAATGAGAATCCCTGCGAACAATAGATATTTTTTTAGTCGTAAAGCCAATGATTTTATGCCTGACTATTTTAATCATTATCTTCTTAATTCTAATGTAGGTAATTATTATGCTGAGAATATCGAAAGATTTAGAAATGTTTTGTTAGAATCTCAATCTTATGTTTATGTTCAAGATTTTGGGGCAGGTTCAAGAATTAGTAACAAGAGCAGAAAGAGGATATCTGAAATAGTAAGAATATCTTCCATACCATACAAATATGGGTTGTTCTTCACAAAGCTAGTTTTACAGTTTAAGCCCTCTCGCATTATTGAGTTTGGAACCTCAATGGGAATTGGAACTGCTTTTCTTGCAGCAGAATCGACATATAAGAAAATAGTTAGTATAGAAGCTTGTGAAAGCACAATTCTATGCGCTAAAAAAAACTTTTCATCTCTTGGATTGCAAAATATTGAATTAATTAATGACACCTTTGATAATGTAATAGAGAGTAACATAATTGAAGAAAAGTTTGATTTGATTTATATAGATGGAAATCATCGAGGTGATGCCTTATTAAGATATTACAATTATTTTGCAGATAAATTAGGTTATGATAAATGTATTTTCATCATTGATGATATTAATTGGTCTTTAGATATGTTTAGTGCATGGAAATTTATTGCAAAAATTAACTCGCAAGCGTGTGTTGTTGATTTGTATAGAATGGGCATTGTATTTTTGAATTATATTGAATTGCCAGTTGGATACTACCCACTTGAATTTGCAAATAATTTTGATTGTAAATATTAAATTTAATAGCTGATTTTTTACCAATTCGAATAACTAATTTATTAAGTTTGTAAAAAAAAAGAAATTGTGGATAAAATTATTGATTTAGTCGGAGTTGAAAAGAATTATTTTGTTGGTGCTCATATTGTGAAAGCTTTGCGAGGTGTTGATATTACATTACATAAAAATGAGTATGTTGCAATTATGGGACCTTCAGGTAGTGGGAAGTCCACATTGATGAACATAATTGGTTGTCTAGATAGTTTAACAGGAGGGAATTACATTCTAAATGGGACAGACGTGAGTTTTATGTCTGATAATGAACTCGCTGGGATTCGTAATAAAGAAATAGGCTTTGTATTTCAAACATTCAATTTACTTCCACGATACACAGCTAATGAAAATGTTATGTTGCCTTTAGTTTATGCCGGAGCTAAAAAAAAATATAGGAATGAAAGGGTTGAAAAAGTTATGGCAGATGTTGGTTTGAGTGATAGAGGGCATCATAAACCAAATGAACTATCTGGAGGACAAAGGCAAAGAGTAGCTGTTGCAAGAGCTTTGGTAAATAATCCTTCGATAATTCTTGCAGATGAGCCTACAGGTAATCTTGACTCAAAGACTTCAGTTGAAATTATGGGATTATTTGAGGAGATATACAATAAAGGAAACACAATTGTTGTTGTAACTCATGAAGAGGATATTGCGAAATATGCACGAAGAATAATTAGATTGAGGGACGGATTAATTGAATCTGATATTTATAATGATAATCCTATTCGAGTAAATGCCCAAAATGCTTGACTATAATGAAAGATGAAAAAAGTAAAATAAAAATCTACACAAAAACCGGAGATAAAGGAAAAACCTCTCTTCTTGGAGGTCAGCGCGTGCGCAAGAATCATGAAAGACTTGAAGCATACGGAACAATAGATGAATTGAATGCTTTTATAGGCATGATTTTAAATTATAAGATTGACGATTTTGATCGAAACCTTATAAGTTTTATACAGAACAAACTTTTTGATATTGGAGCTTTTCTTTCTGCAGAAGATCATTGTGCAAAATATCCAATCCCGGAACTTAAGTCTGTAGAGCCAAGAGACATAACTTATCTTGAGCAAAGCATTGATATATATAATTCTAAATTGCCAGAACTAACAAATTTTATAATTCCGGCAGGAAGTGAACTTATTAGTTGGTGTAATATAGCTCGAACTGTATGTAGGAGGGCAGAAAGGCGCATAGTAAGCATAAAAGATTCTGAAAAAAAGTATATCAGTATTATTATTTTTATAAACAGACTGTCTGATTTACTGTTTGTTATGGGAAGAAAATATGCTATTGAGAATAATATTAAAGAAATTTTGTGGAAAAACATTTGATTATTGTTTTTTTTTATATTTTCGCAAACCAATTTATTATGTTTAACCTCAAATTAATATAAAGAAATTATGTATTGGACATTAGAATTAGCCTCAAAGTTGGAAGACGCTCCATGGCCCGCTACAAAAGATGAGCTTATTGATTATGCAATTCGTTCCGGTGCACCTCTTGAGGTGATAGAAAATCTTCAGGAAATCGAAGACGAGGGTGAAATTTACGAGAGTATTGAAGATATTTGGCCGGATTATCCGAGCAAAGAAGATTTCTTCTTCAATGAAGATGAGTATTAACTTTTAAAAATGTATTGAAATAACAGAAAGAGGGCTCGAGCCTTCTTTTTTTTATGCTTCAAAAATGTCATTCAATACTGCTAGAGATTTTATTTCCTGCTTATGTATTATATGATACTGGTAATATCTTACAATTTTTTGTAATAATTTACGTCTCATTCCCAAGGGAATTTCAAATTGAGAATTGTTATCGAAGTTCGACATAAGTATATTGTATAGAGTTTCGCTTTCGGTTTTGTTAAGCGACTCTTCCTCGCAAGTATATAAATGAATAAACATTCCTTCTCTAATGTTGAAATACTGATTATCATTATCAAAATTATTATTTAAATCGAAACCAAGATACTTAGCAAGTTCGATTAGGAAATACAAATGAAAGCTTCCTGTATTTGTTTCATCTTTTTCAAGCTTTAAAATAGAATTTTCTATAAATGAGAAAATATCATCAATACGTGATTCCTCTTTAATTGATTTTTGAATAAGCTCTACGAGAAATTGGGCAATACAGATTTTAAAAATATTTGAAGAAATACTGTTAAGAATTTCAACTGATGCTGCATTTTTTATGGTTTGCAGATTTCGGTTTTGTTTAACATAAATATCTGTTTCAATAATGTTTAGAGGAAAAAAGATATTAGTTTTAACATGAGATTTTTTATTTCTGCAAGATTTTACAATTACAGATATTCTTCCGTGCTTATAGCTTAGAAGGTTTACGATAATGTCGGAGTCTCCGTATTTTACTTTGTTAAGAACAATAGCTTTTGTTCTTTCAATCATAACTAATTAATAAAAAGAATTTTTGTAATGTCTGTTTTGGAACCATCCTCGTTTGTTGAAAGCACTAAATAAACTCCGGTTTTCACTCGGTTTCCGATTAAGTTAAGACCATTCCAAACCGCTTGCCCTCCCTCTGATCGTGTTTCGAAAACTAAATTTCCGGATATGTCTGTTATTTTTATGTATGAACCAGAAACTAGGCCTGTAATTGTTATTGGTCCGTGATAATCCGGTTTAACAGGATTAGGGAATGCATATACTTTATGATAATCATCAGCACCTTCAGTTGCAGTTGCTCTGTATGAAATAATACCTTTATTAGTGCCAAAGAATACTTCTCCACTCACAGGACTAATAGTAAGACACAAAATGTTATCATCAAGTAATGGGCTGTTCTCACTATTAAAATGATGGATTTGTTCAATTCCGTCTGGGCTTGTGTAAAAAACTCCTGCAGATTGAGTCCCAAACCATTTTCTGTTTGCACCGTCCACATTTATTGTTGTAACAATTTCAGTTCCTAGCAGAATGTCAGCATTATCAGTTCCATCATTTCGAGGAATTTTGATTTGTCGTGCATGAAAATTTGCATCATCAAAAACATTCTCTGGATTATAATAAACAGCAATTCCTTTATTAGTTCCAACCCAAATATATCCACTTTTATCTTCGGCAATTGAAAATATTTCATTACTAATAATCTCCCCAAATTCATTTCTTACACTTAGTAATCTGAATCTGTCGTCTGTCATATCTCCGGGTGTTCCTCTATCATCGAAAACAAAAAGACCTCCTCCGCGAGGAATTATTACCCATTTTATATTGTCTTTAGTTATAATGATTTCTCCAAGGTTTGTATTGCTAATTTGTGTGTAATCGAGACCTGTCCAGTTTCCATCTTTATCCATAACAGATATTGGGGGAGTTGTGAGTGAATTAGTTAACCATAGTTTATCTTGGCTATCAAAATTTAGTCCGCCTACTCTGCAGTATGTTCCGCTTCCTACAGTACCAATTGTACTATTGGTGTGGTTATACACATTTATTACCTGATTATTTTTTATTTCTACCAATCCACTGAGCCACGATCCTGCGTAGAAATGATCTGTATCTTTAGGATTAACAACAAGGCTAACTAAATCCCAAATTCCGTCTATTGTAGAATTGTTATCTCTACTTTGAGTTAGCCAGTTTTCATCTGTAAATCTATAAAACATTGCATGATTCCATGTGGGCATCCATGAAAGATTCATCCCTCCAGCAACACCGGTAAGGACATTCCCTGCTGCTTGCATTTTAAAAATTTTATTAGATAATGGTCCGTTAATCTGGTACCTTTCATATTTCCATCCACCTTTAAAACTTACCATTCCTGTTCTTTTATCTGCAATCCATATATTCCCATCCTTATCAATAATTGTGTGTGCCGGTCTTGCACCCATATGGATACCCTCGAAATTATATGTGTCGATATGTCTAATTTTATCAAAAGTAGAATTAAAGACGCCTATCCAATAAGTGCTAGATATGATTAGTTGTTCTGCATTACTATAAAGATTTTCATTTCGGTTAAATTCCTTGTTCAGATGACTCCAGTTAAAACCATCATAAATTAATAATGTATCTGACTCAGGAATGTCAGGATTATAATAATTAACAATCAACTTGTCATTAAAATATGTCATGTGATTAAACGCAGAATTCTTCATCCATACAAATGCACCAGAATTTATATTAGTTAAGACTTGCCAGTTTGCAAAATCAACCAGAAAACTGTTTCTATTACCCATGTATATGCCATTATCTGTGGCAGCATAAATATTAACTCCATCATGTGCCAGTTGATTTACTTTTACAAATGTTCCCATGTCTCCAATTAGAAATGTATTTCTGATTTCTTTGCGCACAATATCTAGTTCAACTATACCAAATCCACAAGCCAAATAAGCTTTCTCGTCAAGCAGCATAATATTATAGATTGTTTTGTCTCCTGTCATAGATTTTCTTTTAATATCAGGGATATTAAAAATAATGTTTTCAGTTATCAGGTCAATATTTCCATTAGAATATCCAACCACAAGAATTTTTAAATCTTTATCGTATGCAATTGACTTTACTCCGGAATCACTGAGTCCTGAAATTTTTGACAATTTTTGAATCTCACCGTTTCTGAGTGAATAGCTGAACATACCAACATTGGTAACCAAATAAACTTTTTGATCAGATATAGCGATCATTTCTCCTTGGTTGTATGGAAGATGATCTCTCCATTGACCAATAGCAATTTGTCCATCACATATTAGAGAAATAATAAGAAACAATATAAAATGAGATAGAAAACTTAGTTTTTTTAGCATTGACTTAATTTTTAGCATCATATTTAAAACATATTCTAGATGTACAACAAATTAATAAACTGTTTTTTGTTCTATTTATTTTCTTAAGATTTCTTATTCATAATTTCTGAAAAAGAATTTTAGTTTTTCAATAGCTTGAGCACGATGACTTATTCTGTTTTTTATTTCAGAAGGAATTTCTGCAAAGCTCTCATTGAAGCCTTCAGGTATAAAAACAGGATCATATCCGAAGCCATTAGTTCCTACAGGTTCTTCTGCTATTTGTCCGTTAATAATCCCTTCGAAAAAGTATTCTTTTTCATCAATTATTAGTGCAATAATAGTAACAAAGCGTGCTCTTCTGTCTCCTTTATTATTTAATTCTTCTAAAAGTTTGTGAATATTTTTTTCGGAGTTTTGCTCGTTACCGGCATACCTTGCTGATTTTACCCCAGGCAATCCGTTAAGCGCATTTACTTCGAGTCCGGTATCATCCGCAAAACAATTCAGATTAAATTTATCGTAAACGTATCTTGCTTTTTGCAGTGCATTCCCGGCAAGTGTATTTTGGGTTTCAGGGATTTCATCGAAGCATTTTATTTCTTTAAGGCTTAGTATTTCCCATTTATTGCCAATAATTTGTTGGATTTCTACCAGTTTGTTATTATTGTTTGTAGCGAAAACAAATTTACTCTTCATCTTATCATCTTGTTAAAATGTAAATTCGATATTATGGATTATCTGTCGTATGACTTCTGGGAAATAACTGTTTACGATTTTTTGCTTATCATCCAAGTAAAAAGGTATTTCGGTTACTCCATAGCTTCCATGAAGTAAATTGCCCATATTATCATACATGCTGAAGTGTACTCGGAAGTTTCTAGTTAAATCAGGGTTGCCAGACATATATGGATCATAAACTCCTTTTATGTCAAATTGATTTATGAATAAAAATACATCAACTCCTCGTCGGCGAGATATTTCTTTGAGTACATCTGGATTCGTAAAATATATATGAACGTATTTATTCTGATTTGTTTCTCGAGTACTAACTATTTCTCCTTGAAAAACACCTGGGGTAGATTTCTGTTTTTCTTTTTCTTTGCGTCTTTTTTCTAGGTAAGCTGAGAAAAAACTGGTTTTCTTTTCTTCGTAGTTTTCAGGTTTGTTTTGCATTGCAGGTTTCATAACATATCCTAATCCTGAGTACAAGTCTGATATATCTTGACGTGCTTGTCGTGTATCATCACTTAATAAATCAACAATTCTACAAGAGTCCATTAGTGCAATGTTGAGCATTCTGTTGAATTCAGTTCTTAGATAGATCATAATTTCGTCATGATTCTCACCAGTTTGTTTTGCAATAATTGATGTAGCATCGTTATAATATATGCGAGAATCGAATGGAACTATTAATAATCGTAAATCATATTGCGGGGCATCTCTGAAAACTGTTTCCTGAGATTTTGTATTAAAAAATACGGAGCAGAATAATAATATTATTATGATTTTGAGTTTCATATAGTATTATATATTACCTAAACAAGTTAATAATATCATTACCAATAACAAAAATCATAAGACTGAATACAAGCACCATACCAATTATTTGTATTACTTCCATAGCTTTATCCGGAAGTTTTTTTCCAGTTATTGCTTCAATACTTAATAGGAATACATGTCCTCCATCAAGTGCAGGTATAGGTAATATATTAACCAATGCTAGAATCATTGAAAGAATCGCTGTAATATTCCAAAATTTACCCCAATCCCATACTCCTCCGTATATTTTAGCTATACCGATTGGTCCGGCAAGATTGTCACGAGCTTTTTCTTTGCCTTTAAATATCAGGCTAAATCCTTTTATATTTGCTGTAAGTGACTCAACTGCATCTCTCCATCCATACTTCATCGCGGAGAATAAATTATATTTCTGATACTCATACTGAGGTTTATTTATCATAACGCCAATTCTTCCTTCATCATCAACAGGAACCATCAATGTGTCTATTGAAATATTTTTGTCGACAATCATCATTATTGTGTCTCCTGAGTTTAGATATAATGCTTCTCTGAGAGCTCCAAAAGTAGTAGTTCTAATATTGTCGATTTGTAGTACTTTGTCTCCTGGTCTAATCCCAGCCTTATATGCATAATAATCTTCAACAACCTCGTCGATTGCGAAGGGATGATTTTCGAGACCAATAAATAAACCATTATTTTTTAGATAACTAAACAAAGTGTCGGTCATCTCGAGTACTAAAAGTTCTCCATTTCTGTTAACCTGTACATTTTTTGCAAAAAAAAGCTTTGTAGAAAAAACGTCCTCGTATCTTTCGATTGCTTTACCGTTTATGGCAACCACTTTATCTCCTGTTTCAAAACCAAGGAAACGTGCATAAGGATATGCATAAATGCCTTCTTTAACGCTTTCGATTGGTAAATACTCTTTGGTATATTTTAGGTGTACAAAAGTAAGTATTGTTACACCTAAAATTATATTCATAACTACTCCTGCAACCATCACAATAAGTTTTTGCCATGCCGGTTTTGATCTAAATTCCCAAGCTTCGGGTTCTTTTTTCAGTGATTTTGTGTCTAGAGATTCATCTATCATTCCAGAAATTTTTACATAACCACCCAAAGGTAACCATCCAATCCCGAATTCTGTTTCCCCAATTTTTTTACTCCATAGTTTGGCCCCTGCGTCAAAGAAAATATAGAATTTTTCAACCCTTATTCCAAATGCTCTGGCGGCTAGGTAATGCCCTAATTCATGGATGATAACCAGTATTGAAAATGCCAGCAATAATTGTCCGGCCATTACTAATCCGTTCATAATTTCATTTTTTTAGATATATCTAACGCTGTTTTTCTTGTAATATTATCTGTTTCAAAATATGAAGACAGGTCTGGATTGGGAATAAATTCTACCGTTTCCAAACAGTTTTCAATTATTTCAGGTATATGAGTAAACCTTATTTCTTTATTAAGAAATTTCTCCACTGCAATTTCATTAGCAGCATTTAGAATACATGGAGCATTACCACCTATTTTTAAAGCTATATAAGCCAAATCAAGGCACTTGAATGTTTTCACATCAGGAAGTTCAAAACTTAGCTGTGGATAATCTATAAATGAGAATGGTTTTTGAGTTGAATTTATTCTATTTGGAAACCCGAAAGAGTATTGTATTGGTGTTTTCATGTCGGGCGTTCCCATCTGAGCAATAATTGAACCGTCAATAAATTCTACCATTGAATGTATAATTGATTGTGGATGTACAATTACTCTGATATTCTCAGGTTTTGTACCAAACAACCAATGTGCTTCAATAACTTCTAAACCCTTATTCATCATACTGGCAGAGTCAATGCTTACTTTTTTGCCCATATCCCAATTTGGATGCTTCAAGGCTTGTTCAGGGCTTACATTTGACAAGAAGTCTGCAGTCTTACCTCTGAAAGGTCCTCCTGATGCAGTTAGAATAATATCTTTAATGTGCGCAGGATTTTCTCCGTTCAGGCATTGAAAAATTGCTGAGTGTTCCGAATCAACAGGAATAATTTCAGCGGGATACTTATTTAATAGTTCGCTTATATATTGTCCTGCAACAACTAATGTTTCTTTATTTGCTAGAGCAATTCTTTTCCCTGCCTCAATTGCTCTTATTACAGGCATAAGCCCTGCGAAACCAACCATTGAAGCAAGTACTATATCTACCGAACTAATTGCTGAAATCTGTTCAACTGATTCCGATCCGGCAAATACTTTTACAGATAAATCTCTGGTTAAATCATTAAGTTCATGATACTTTGACTTATCTGCAATTACAATTATATTAGGATCAAATATTCTGGCTTGTTGAGCTAATAGTTTTACATTAGTATTTGCAACAAGTACTTCAACGCTAAAAAGCTCTGGATGTGCAGCTATTATTTCGAGAGCCTGAGTTCCGATTGAACCTGTTGAGCCGAGTATTGCAATATTTTTTTTATCTTTCACTAAAAATCAATATAATTTTCGGGATTTAACGCTTTACCGTTTTTCCACAATTCAAAATGCAGATGTTTTCCGGAACTTAATTCTCCAGTGTTGCCGTATAGAGCAATTGCTTGACCAGTAATTACAAAATCCCCTGTATTTACCAATAATGCTTTGGCATGACGGTAAACAGATAAAATGTTTGATTGATGTTGTATTACTATCATATAACCAGTTTCGATTGTATAGTCGGCAATAATTACTGTTCCACTGCTCACAGCATGTATTGTTTCTTGATCGGCTGTTGCTATGTCTGTGCCGAAATGTTTTATCGCAGGATTGAATCCAGATGTTACAACCCCTTTTATTGGAGAGAAGAAGTAAGGTAAAACTTCTGATTGCTTTGTTACAAGTTTTTGTTTCTCTCTAATTTCGCCAGATCTCAGAGTTCTTGGATCATTGAAAGATTCAATCTCTTCATCAGATAACTTTGAGACTGTGGTCACATATTCTTCATCAATGGGAATGTCATTAAATAGAACATCTCGCATAAATCCTAGGTACTGGTCGCGTATTTCAAGTTCTTTTATTAAGCTATCTGTTCTTATTGCATTCTCATAAATAAGAATTCGCGTTTCTTTGTCAGGATAGCCGGGTATAAATTGTTTTAATGGGGTAAAAACTACAAGGGCAGAAATTCCACTGAAATATAAAAGAAATATCAGTAAGCTTAGCATTAAGAAACCAAATCGGTTAAATTTGTACTTTCTTATTATATCGTAGCTTTTACTGTGATAAAGTACCAATTGGAATTTCTTACCCAACCATTTTATCAATCTGTGTTTCTTTCTACTCATATATTAGAAATATTGTGCAAAGATAAAAAACTAAACTTGTTTGAATCCTGAATATCTTTTATTTTATCAAAATCAGTTTGTTAAAATGAGAGGAATAGCTAATTTTTTTTAAGATTTATTTTAATCTTAAGGTAATGACAACAAGGACAATTCCAACTTAACTATTATTAGAAAATATTATTTTATTTATTTTATATCTTATCCAAAGCTTGGTTTAGGTCATCAATTAGATCGTACAAATCTTCAATGCCAACAGAATATCTGACTAAACCGCTGCTAATGCCTGCTTTTATTCTATCCTGTTCTGGTACACCTGCGTGAGTCATAGAAGCAGGGTGCTGAATTAGGGTTTCTACACCTCCAAGTGAGACGGCAAGTATAGCGAGTTTGACATTATTCATTAAAATTTCACCTGCTCCAAAGCCTCCTTTTAGCTCAAAGCTAATCATTGCTCCAGGTCCGCTCATTTGTTCCTGAGCTAATGCAAACTGAGGATGAGATGTTAATCCCGGATATTTAACCCACTCAACTTTAGGGTGATTTTCAAGATATTCTGCAATCTTTTGTGCTGACTTTTGAGAACGATCCATTCTTATTGCAAGAGTTTTAACTCCTCTAGTTGCCATATACGCCTGATGTGGATCCATGTTTCCGCCCAAAAAAGTCATGGTTTTGCGCAAATTATTATATAATTCTTTGTCTTTGGCAACAACAACACCGCCAACAATATCAGCATGACCATTAATAAATTTTGTAATTGAATGAAGAACAATATCTGCCCCTAAATCTAATGGTTTTTGTAAATATGGTGTCGAAAAAGTGTTATCAACACAAACAGGAATAGAATGTTGCTTTGCAAGTTCAGATATCTTTTTGATGTCTGCCAGCATAATTGTAGGATTTGTGGGAGTTTCGATATAAAGCAGTTTTGTATTGGGTTTTATTGCTTTTTCAACTAATTCAATATCAGAAGTATCAACAAAATCATACTCGACCCCAAATCTAGAAAAATCTCTTTCAAGAATTGCTCTGCTTGGACCATAAACTGCATCTGTGCAAACAACATGAGCACCCTGAGAAAGCAATGCCATATAAACAGTTGACACAGCTGCCATTCCACTTGAAAAGGCAATACCCCTGTATCCATTTTCAAGTTCGGCTATTTTCTCTTCAAAAGAGTTAATTGTTGGATTCCCAATTCTGGTATAAATATAACCGGGATCATTACCTGCAAAACAATCTGCTCCGTGCTGAGCATTCTTAAATTTAAAAGTTGAAGTTTGATAAATCGGTGTAACTACACTGCCCAGCTCATCTTCATAATCTCCTGAATGAATAAGTTTTGTGTTAAATCCTTTATTTTTTGTATTCATAATAGTATAATAATTTATTTATCCACAAAAGTAATTAAGATTATATACTTAATCTAAAAAATACTGAACAATTATTATTTTTCATTAGCTTATTTGCAGAAATATCAGAGATTTCTCACAATTCTAAATCCTGTGCCTGAGTGTGCATCGTCTGGCTGTATCCTCGCTCTATATGTGTTTGTTATTCTCTGCTCTGAATTTTGAAAACTACCTCCCCTAGCAACTTTATAAATACTGCCGTAAGATATGTTTTCGGTCACATTTCCCGGATAAGCTTGGTACCAATCCTGACACCATTCCCAAACATTTCCGGACATATCAAATAAGCCTAATTCATTTGGATTTTTGATTCCTGACTTTTGAACTTCATTGCTACTATTTGCCCAATGCCATGCTACATCATCAATACTATCACTACCACTGTATTTATAATAAGGGCGATTGTTAATTTTAGCTGAAACACCACCTTTTGCAGCATACTCCCATTGGACTTCCGTTGGAAGGTCATAATTATGTCCGGTTTTTTCACTATACCATTCACAAAAAGCCTTGGCATCGTTCCAACTAATATGTGTCACAGGGTACTCATTATGATTTTGCTGGTTTTCATCTCTGACGCTATGCCATGATAAATCTGTTTCTTTTTCCCATTCATAACCACTCCAGTAATAACTCCATCCTCTCCTTTCTGAATCTGTAATATAATCTGTTTCGAGATAAAACTCATAAAAATCAGCTTTTGATATTTCGAATTGACTCATATAGAACTTTTCAATTGAAATAGTCTTTTTAGGAAACTGATCATCGAAACAGTTTCCCGATTCTTCATTATTACATCCAAAATCAAATTCGCCGCCTTCAATAAAAATCATTGGGATGACATAATGAGCAGCAAGATTTATATCAAAACTCTCTCTCTCTTTATCATAAGAATCGTATTTGATAAATAGGCTACCAATAATTATCACAATAAAAACTATAAATATAATAATTACAAAAATCATTACCCCCGAAAACGAAGTTTTTTTGTATGCAGAGCCTAGATTTCGATTGTTTCTTGTAATTTTATTATTTGATTTTCCCAATCTTTGATTTCTGCGTTTGTCAATATGCCTGCTAGTCCGTTGAAGATTTTTTCTACCCTTGGTATTGGACTTAGTTTCTGCAAAGTTTTTCTCTGAATTATACCTGATGTCTGTTGATTCGGTCTGGCTGAAACCTCTTGATGATGAGGATAAATAATCTGTTTCTTCTGTTAAATCTGCTCCACATTTAGGACAAAATTTAGCACTTGGGGGGACATTATTAAAACAGTTTTCACATATTGGTTTCATTCTTCAAAAATACTCAATTTTATTACTTTTCACAATATTTTTATTTTTTGTATTTTTTTGATATTAATCAAATTTTTAAAAATCAATAATCATTATCTTTACACCTTGATAAGGAACTTCTCTGATTTGTTGTGATAGGTCTTTTTTTGTTTTTATTTCGAGTCTTTAAAAGATTTCTATTTTAGCTCCGAGAAATTTTGGTTTTTTGTTGCTTATTAAATCAATATATACTTTCACTCTTGCCAGTTTTTCTCTAACCTGGGTTTTCAAGCCTGCAGGTCCATGAACATCTTTGGCATTATATGCGATTGCATTTAAACCCAATTTTTTCGCGATAAAAACAGCTCTTTGATTGTGAAATTTTTGAGACACTATAGTAAATTCAGATTGTTCAAAAATTGCATTCATTCTGTAAACAGAATCGAAAGTTCTGAAGCCTGCATAGTCAAGATATATTACTTTTTCAGGAATTCCTCTTTTAATTAACTCCTGACGCATATCTTCGGGTTCATTGTATGTTTTTCTGCTATTATCACCGCTAACAACAATAAACTCAATTTTACCTTTGTTATAAAGTTCACAAACTGCGTCAATTCTGTATTTGAAGTAAAGATTTAGACGTCCTTTGCTCAGATATTTCGATGTGCCAAGTACAAGTCCTACTTTGTTAAAAGATATATCATCAACAGAATCAAATATTACATCTTTCGTTTTAAGATTTATTTGAATGTTTGCGAAAACTACTGTGAACAAAATTAGTACAACTAGTATTATCATGCTAAGGAGTATGAACTTAAATGCTTTTTTCATTAGTGATTTGGTTTATTCAAATTTAATATTTGCAAAAATACAGATTAAGTTTGAATTGTTTCAACTAAAAGTTTGCTTACCATTATAAATCAACACTGCAAAACATTACTATAACTATTCTGTTTATCATAAAGATAGCATATAAAAACAAAATAATATGAGAGAAATTAAACAAGTCAGTTATAATTTGAAATTTAGAAAACCTTATCCGGAATCTTTAATTTCTGAAACTCTCGAAGGCTTTTCCAATAAGATATCTTATAGTTTTGATGTTGATAATATTTCAATTATTATAAAAAATGATGTAGCACAAAAACTCCAAGAAATTTATGCTAAACTTAGTGATGCAGGGATTGAAATTGAGATAGAATCATTTTATGCAAAAGTTAGTGGCATAACTTGCTCGGCATGTGTGGTTAGTGTTGAAAGCATTTTAAATACGACTCCCGGAGTGCTTATTGCAAGGCTCAATTTCTCTGATTCTGAATTATACGTGGAATATTCTGATCAAATAACAGATAAAAATGAAATTACAAAGGCTATTCAGTCAATTGGATATGATTTGATATTTGAAGATAAGAATAGGAATAATGCGGAATCAGAATGGGATGAGTATCAAAGGAAAAGTTTAAAAAAACTAAAATGGAATCTTATAGCATCTCTTATTTTTTCTGTTCCTCTGATGCTTGTGGGTATGGTTTTTATGAACATCCCTTATGCAAACTATATTATGTGGTTTTTGGCAACACCTGTTTTGATGTTATTCGGCTCTCAGTTTTTTGTTAATGCATATAAACAACTGAAAAAATTTAGAGCCAATATGGATAGCCTTGTAGCATTAAGTACAGGTATAGCATATCTGTTTAGTGTCTTTAATACTTTATATCCGGAATATATGACCGGTAAAGGACTCGAAGCTCACGTGTATTTCGAGGCAGCAGCTGTAATTATTACTTTTATTCTTATCGGTAGATATCTCGAAGAGCGAGCAAAAAGCAATACGGGTGCAGCTATAAAAAAACTTATGGGCTTGCAGCCAAAATACATGATTAAGATTGATGCGCAGGGAAATGAACAAAAAATTTCTACATCAGATGTGAAAATCGGAGATATTATTCTAATTAAACCTGGCGAAAAAATTCCTATTGACGGAATTGTAGAATCAGGTAATTCTTATGTTGACGAAAGTATGATGACCGGAGAGCCTGTTCCTGTTTCTAAAAATGCAGGAGAAAAAGTCTTTTCGGGTACTCTTAATCAAAAAGGAAGCTTAAAAGTTGAAGCTATTAAGTCTGCCGGAAACACTGTTTTAGATCAAATAATCGAAGCAGTGAAAAAAGCTCAAGGCACAAAAGCTCCTGTACAAAGAATTGTTGATAAAATTGCAGGAATATTTGTTCCGATCGTTGTAGTTATTGCAGTTTTGAGCTTTTTTATTTGGTTGTATTTTGGAGGCGAAAATGCATTTACCCAGGCTTTACTGGCAATGATTACTGTTTTGATTATAGCATGCCCATGTGCTTTAGGACTTGCAACTCCAACTGCGATTATGGTGGGCGTTGGGAAAGGTGCAGGAAACGGCATATTGTTTAAAGATGCCGAAAGTCTTGAAAGTCTAAGAAAAGTCCATGCTATTATTCTTGATAAAACCGGTACTATTACTGAAGGTAAACCCGCAGTAACTGATGAATTGTGGGTTGATAATAATTCAGATTTTCATAAATCTGTTTTACTGGGTATTGAATCTCATTCCGAACATCCTTTAGCAGATGCAATTTCAAAAAATCTAAAAGAACAAAAAATCTCAACAGCTAATATAGAGAATTTTAACAGTATAACCGGAAACGGTGTTGAAGCAGTATCTAATAATAAGAAGTATTTTGTTGGCAATATTAAATTATTGAAAAAAAATAATCTTAGTATCCCGGAAAAATTCCAAAACCAAATATCAGACTATCAATCTCAGGCTAAAACTGTAGTATATTTCTTTTCCGAAACAGATTTCATTGCCGCGATAGCAATTAGTGATAAAATTAAAGCCACTTCAAAACAAGCAATCACTAAACTAAAAGAACTGGGTCTAAAAGTTTTTATGCTTACAGGCGATAATCAAAAAACTGCATCGGTAGTTGCAAACGAGGTAGGAATAGAAACTGTTTTTGCCGACTTAATGCCTGAGGATAAAGCCGAATTTATTGCAAAATTACAAAAACAGGATTATAAAGTTGCAATGGTTGGAGATGGCATAAATGATTCAAATGCTCTTGCTTTATCAGATGTTAGCATAGCAATGGGAACAGGTTCTGATATAGCCATTGACGTTGCAAAAATAACAATTATCTCTTCAGATTTAATGCGTATTGCAGATGCTATAAAAATCTCAAATCAAACCGTATCAGCTATAAAACAAAACTTATTCTGGGCATTTATTTATAATATTATCGGAATTCCTATTGCAGCAGGAGTATTATATCCTTTTATCGGATTCTTGCTTAACCCAATGATTGCCGGCGCAGCTATGGCATTAAGCTCTGTATCTGTTGTTACAAATAGTTTGAGAGTTAGATATAAAAAAGTCTAAATGATTAATTCGTTATTTCAAAAATCTGTATTTTTGCAGTTAATAATTTTCAATATTTGTTAAATGACAATTCGCAAGTTTATTATTTCGGCTTTTATATTGATTTATACATCTTTCATTGTTTTTGCGGATTCTAATAAGACAAAAACCGTCAACGATACATGGACATTAAAGCAAAAAACTGATTCATTATGTTCATGGTCGTGGGAGATACGAAATATTAGTTCTGCTCAAGCCCTTGAATATGCGTCAGAGGCTTTGATTTATGCACGTGAGTTAGAGAGCAACAAGTTAATTTGCAAAGCCTTGTTTCATAAAGGAAGTTCATTAAATAATTCTGGTCAGCCTAAACTCGCATTAGAGCATCTGTACGAAGCATTAGATTACCTTAAATTTAATAACGACCCAATGTTATCTGCTCGAATATATAATGCAATTGGGCTGGCAAGTGTAAATATCAGCGAATATGATGAGGCAATTGATTTTTATAATAAAGCAATAGTTGTTTATGAAGGTTCTGATGATCAGGAAGGAATTGCTCTTCAACTGCAGAATATCGGGGTGGTTTATTATCTCATCGGGAGAAGTGAAGATGCGCTTGATTACTATCTTAGAGCTGTTGCAATTCTAGAAAACCTCAAAGATGCATCTCCATCAATATTGGCGAATAATTATATTAATACGGCAATTGTTTATATGCAAATTGAGGACTTAATTAAAGCTAGATTCTTTTTCGATAAAGCCTCTGAAATATATAACGAACTAAACGACGGCTCTGGGCTGGCACATACATATCTGAATATGGGAGTTATGTATTTTAGTGTAGATATAGACAGTTCTCTTTATTATCATAATAAAGCTCTTGAAAGGTATATGCAGCTTGCAAATCAGATAAACTATGCAATCAGTCTAAGTTATGTTGCCGATGTGTACAGGGAAAAAGAACAGTATGAAATTGCCGGTAATTTTTATGTGGAGGCTATCGAAATATTAGAAAACGAAGATTTTATTTATGGAGAAGTTGCTGCCAGAATAGGGCAAGGAATTTATTTTAGAAAAACCGATAATTTTATCACATCTATTGAAACTCTTAAACTAGCAATGGAACTCGCTAAATCAATAGATGCACTAAATCTTCAAACAAATGCCAGTGCTGAATTGGCTTTGAGTTTTGAAGCAATGAATGAGTATAAAGAGGCTGTAAAATATCATAAACTGCATAAGCAATTAAGCGACAGTCTTTTTAATATGGAAAGGCTGAAAATTATTAAAAGTTTAGAATATTCATACGAATATGAAAAAAAACAAAGAGAAATAGAGAGTCTTAAAGCCTCCCAAAATATCATAAGACTAAGATTAATATCATTTATTGCAATTTTGATAATTTTAATCGTATCGCTTACAGTTTTTATTTATAAACAAAGAACAATCAGAAAAAAGGAAAAACTGCATGCTGAAACTCAAAGACTGCTGGCAGAGGAAAAACTCAGAACAACCGAATCTGAACTGAATCTAAGAAAAAAACTATTGCTTAATTACGCTTTGAGAGTTACCGAAAAAAATAATCTTTTGTCGGAGGTTAGCGAAAGACTCAGAGAAATTGATTTAAAAAACAAAAAAGATATTTCAGCATTAATCAGCAGCATTAAAATGAATTTATTAATGCCTGGTGAGCGAGAAGAACTTGATATGCTTGTACAACAAACCGGCGCGATGTTTTTTGAGCGAATAAACTCAATCAATCCGGATTTAACGGAAACCGAGAAGAAAATATGCGTATTTCTTTCATTTGGTTTCAATTCAAAGGATATTTCCGGAATTATGAATATTACATCCAAAACAATTGACAATTATCGCTCATCAATACGTAAAAAACTTGACATTCCTGAGAATTACTCTCTACAAGAGTTTTTTGAGGGTTTGTTGTAAGGAAACGGGGGCTTCGAGACGTCAGTCTATCGGCTGCCTCCTCAGCCCCCTTAGTTTCCCCATAATTATAAGAATTCAACTCGAGACGTCAGCCTATCGGCTGCCTCTACTTAGTTAGAATCCGCACACCGCTAAGTTCCCGTTACTTTCCCTACAATGAAAGATAATCAGTGAATAGTGCAATTTTTGACTTGTTGGTGCGCATGTAGTTCTTTTTTGTTTTTTTGTTTTTATGACATCGTAATGGTTGAAAGTCAGGCGATTAGTCGGTTTTATGTTATATTTTAACTGTGCAATATTATACCATATGAGATTAATGTGAGATGCAATTAAACAATTCTAGTCCCTAAAGGTATTACTTTTGTGTTGTGATTTAGCGATATGATTTTTTTTAACAATATAATTTTATAATTATGAGAAAGTATATTTTTTCTTTAATGACAATTGCAGTCTTATTTGTATTATTTACTGGCAATATTATGGCTCAGGTTAATCTTGATACAGGGCTGATTCTCCACTATTCATTAGATGGAAATGCAAACGACTTGAGTGGTAATGATAATCATGGTACAATTTCTTCGACCGGAGTTTATCCAACTAAGAACATTTTAGGAGATTATAATTCTGCTATGCTTTTTAATGGAACTTTTGAACAAGGAATGATCGAATGTCCCGAGGATGTTTTAAATGGACTTCCCGAATTTAGTATGAGTTACTGGTTTAATGTTTCCTTTTTTACTAATGCAATGAGTTTGGTGGGACAGGATAATAATATTGAAACAGGATTTTACACCTCGCCAAATAGAGTTGCAATATGGCATCCAAGCTCATCTGCATCGGTTAATATTTCAGCAGAAATAGGTGAATGGCAACATCTCATTCTTACACTTAATGATAGTGAAATGAATATCTACCTGCATGGAAGTCTTGTAAATACAATTGCGGGCAACTTTTCACTTATAACCAATGCTTTCCCGCCAAGGATAGGAGGTAATGTTGTTAATCAAAGTAATAATACTTGGCTTAGAGGAGCAGTAGATGAAGTGAGATTTTATAATAGAGTTTTAAATCAGGAGGAGATAAATGTTTTGTCCGGCAATATGCCTTTGACTTATGGTATAACTAGTATAAGTAATCTTAATGTCTGTACAGAATCAACAATTGATGTAGAATATATAGTTATTGGTGCCGGAATATCTGCAGATAACACTTTTTCATTGCAAATTAGTGATAAATACGGTTCTTTTGAAAATCCAATAATATTGGCAGAAACCACAGGAAATTCGTCAGGGACATTCGAATCTGTTGAAATACCTGCCTATTTGCCGACAGGTGAAAACTATAAATTACGCTTAGTTGGTGATATGCCAATATACATTGGAACAGAATCTTCTCAAAATCTGTCTGTTATAAATATTAGTGAAGGCATGTCAACACTTGAGCAAAATCGAATTTTATATTATAAGTTTGATGCTGATGCATTGGATTACAGTGGGAATGACAAGCATGGAACTGCTGAAGGAGGAGTGAGTTATATTGAGGATAGATTTGGCAACCCATTTTCCGCTGTTCAGTTAAATGGAACTAACGGATACATTGATGTTCCTCAGGATGTTTGGTTTGATGGCAGTCCATTTACTATAGCAACTTGGGTAAAGCCCTCAGCATTTAATAGCTGGAGCAGAATATTGGATTTCGGAATCGGACAGGGTAACGAAAACATTACTTTTGCACTTACCAACGGAACAAGCGGAAATCTTTATGCATTGATTCGCAGAGGTACTTCTAATCAATTTAATGTAACCGGCTCTGCGACAAAAATAGGGGAGTGGTCTCATGCTGTTTTTTCGTTTGATGGAGAAAATATCAGAATTTATTTAAATGGAAATTTAGTTGCATCGGTTGAATCTGAACCGCCTAGAATGGTTACAAGAACTACATGTTATATTGGTAAAAGTACCGTTGTCGGAGGAAATTATGCCAATGCAGCATTTGATGATTTTATGATTTGGAATCGCCAGCTTACAGATGATGAAATTAAAGTACTGGCAAATGATGGAATGATATTTTCAAATTCTCCTGTATGCGACGGAAACACAATCAGTCTGTCTGCTCCTTATATTAATGGTGCGACATATAATTGGACGGGTCCAATGTCGTTTAATTCAGATCTTGTTAATGTTGATATTCCTGATGCCGGTATTGATATGAGTGGTACTTATAGTCTTGAAATTTCATTGGGAGGATGTACTTCAGAAGTTTATGAAAAAGATATTCAAGTAATTAATAATCCTTCACAGGCGGCAGTATCTTTTTCCGGCTTACCGAATACTACATACATAGGTGCTTCAGCAAAAACAATGAACCCAACACCCGCAGGCGGTTTTTTCAGTGGTCCCGGAGTTCAGGGAAATGTTTTTTATCCTGATGACGCCGGTGTAGGTATTCACACTATTGTATATTCTTATGATAATGCAGGGGCTTGTATGTCAACCGCTGAGCAGCAAATCTTTGTCGGCGAAGCATATTTAATGTCGAATCAAATTGTAAATGTATGTGGTGGAGGATTTTATGATTCAGTAGGCCCCGAGGCTCATTATGGGAATAATGAAGATTACACCATAACTTTTTGTTCGGATAATGATGAAAGACTCAGGTTTTTCTTTAGCCAGATGAGCATTGGAGCCGGTGATACCTTATGGGCTTATGATGGTTCTGATACTGATGCTGAACTAATTGCAATGTATATTCAAAATTCTAATCGTGATTATATTTGGTCATCGGCAGATTGTCTGACTTTCAGATTTAAAAGTGATGGAGCAGGAACTGCTGCCGGTTGGGAGGCAGAATTCTGGTGCATGGAAAATCCTGTTCTTGAAAATGAAATTACAGATATGAGTACCGGCTTCAGAACTGTTTGTAGCGGAAGATTCAGAGATCCCGGAGGTAGCGGAAATTATCCTCTAGATATAGAACGCGTCCAAACCTTTAAATCTGAAGATGGTGGAAGATTAAGACTGGATTTTAACCTGTTTGATTTGAATGGAAATAACGGAGGACATTGGCTACATGTTTATGATGGTCCAACAACTGCTCATCCAAGAATAGGTAGTTATTCGCAGTGGGCAAACCCTCCCGGAGCTGCTGTTCAGTCAAGCGGTGAGTATCTTACATTTAGGTTTGAATCACTAATTTCTGTCGGTTCCCGTCCAGGTTGGGATGCCGATTGGTCATGTATAAGCCCGACTTTGCCTGTTATTCTGCTTGGCGAAAATCCTGAGCCTATTTGTCAGGCTGTTATATACGACCATGCCGGTCCCGGAGCGAATTACCAGGAAAATAGACACGATATTTCTGTTATTTGTTCTGATAATGGAGAATTGTTACGTCTTCCAAGTAACCATAACGAAACTCAGTTTGGAGATGGCGATACACTAAAGATTTATGACGGAAACAGCACAGATGCACCTCTTCTGGCTATTTATGTAAAAGGGTCAAGATTAGATCAGATTGTTTCCTCAGGAACTTGTCTAACATTGGAGTTTATTTCTGATGAGGCAGGAAACGGAAGAGGATGGCAAACTTATCTTACCTGCTTAAGCGAAGCTCCTTCGCAAATAAGCTACAACATGAGTACAGGTGAGAGATTTGTTTGTAATGCAAAATTCCGTGATCCGGGTGGTACAGGTAATTATCCCAGAGGTCAGTGGACACAAACATTTACTTCCTACAGCGGCGACAGATTAAGAATGACACGAAATTCTTTTAATGTAAACGGAAATAATGGAGGGCACCCTTTTAGTGTTTACGATGGACCTGACACTAATGCACCACTAATTGGAACATATACAAATTTTGCTAATCCGCCGGCTGTAATTCAGTCTTCCGGCTCAAGTCTCACATTTGTATTTAACAGTACAAATATGTCGGCAGGAACTACTGCAGGATGGGATTTCGATATTACTTGTTTCTCTGACGAACCAATGGATGTAATGTGGCTTACTAGTCCTGTTTGTGCCGGTTCTGAATTGTCGGTGGAATATGTATTAAATGAAACTGTTAATCCGGGAAATGTTTTTACAGCTCAGCTAAGTAATGCAAACGGAGAGTTTACATCTCCAATCAATATTGGAACAATTGAATCCGAAACAAGCGGAACCATTATTGCTACAATTCCTGCCGGACTTGCAGGTGGGACAGGCTATCGAGTTAGGGTTATTTCTTCCGACCCTGCAATGATTGGTAATCAGTCTCCTAATAATCTAATAATAAATCCATTGCCGACAGAGCCATTTATTAATAACTCGGGTTCAGAAGAACTTTGCCCCGGCGAAAATGTTTTACTTTCTGTAGTCCCACAGCAAGGTGTTACTTATGATTGGTATAGAAATGAATCTGAACTTATTGCAACAAATCAAACTTCCTATATTGCTGATTCTGAGGGAGTATATTCTGTCCTGGCAAGTAATTCTTGTGCAAGTGTTGAATCAATAAATGAAGTTACAATTAGTGAAATTGATATACCTGCTCAGGTAACAATTTTAACCGAAGATGAAACTGAAATTTGTGAAGGAGAAGCTGTTTTACTATATACAGACAATATTGACGGTGTTACGTTTACATGGAAGAAAGACGATGTTTCCGTAGGCGCGAATAGCAATGAATTTACAGCAATTGAAGCAGGAATATATCATGTAGAGTTATCAAATGCGTGTGGAACAAGCCTGTCAGAAAATCAAATTGAAGTTACAATTGTAGGAGAGGCTCCGCAGCAGGCATTTATAAATCAGACCGGCCAGACTTACAGTTGTGTTGGTGATTTGGTGATTTTGAGCATAGAAGAACAGGATGGAGCAGATTATCAGTGGTTTAGAGATGGGGAAGCTTACGGAGAGAACTCAAACTCAATTACTGTAACTCAGAGTGGGGAATACACAATACTGGTATCAAATGATTGTGGAGATGCAGCTGGTTTGAACTCCAGAACGATTCACTTTAACGCGGAGCCTTCAATTTTTGATATTATTGTTGTGGGTGAAACAGAAATTTGTGACGGAGAGTCGGTTGAACTTCAAGCGCCGTTTTTTGAGTATTCGGGTTATCAGTGGTATAACGATGGGATTAATCTTGGGATTAATTCAAACACATTAACTGTAACAGAATCAGGGATTTACTCTGTTTTAGTGAACAATATTTGCGGCTCCGGTGGTAGTAATTCTCCAATAGAAGTTGAAGTTCACATTCAAATTGACGATTTTATGATTTCTGCAGATGGAGATACAGAATTTTGCATAGGAGGAGAAGTTGTTTTAAGTACAAACCTGCAGGATGACGCAAGTTATCAATGGACTAAAGACGGAGAACCAATAGGTGAAAACTCCAACACTCTTATCGCAAATGAAGGCGGTGAATATAGTTTAATCATTACTAATAATTGCGGATCAAAAGAAAGTACAAACTCAATTGAAATAATTATTAATTATCAACCTGAAGATTATGAAATTATCATTAGCGGTGAAACTTCATTGTGTGAGGGAGAATCTGCAAGTCTTAGTGTGCCGGAAGTTCAGGGAGCTGATTATCAATGGTATAAAGATGGGAATGAATTTGAGCAAAATCATAACGAAATAACTGTTAATCAATCCGGAATATACACTTTACATATTACAAATGATTGTGGTGCTACTGAGTTGTCGGATGAAGTTGAAATAATAGTTAATCCTTTGCCGGAAGTAAGCTATGTTCAAGATCCTGATATTATTTGTTTTCAGTGGGAATCATTTATATTAGATGGTGGCCTGCCTGTAGGTGGAGTTTATTCGGGTATCGGCGTTATTAACGGCGAGATAATCACTGCGAATGCAGGAATAGGTACTCATGAAATTGTTTACACATATACAGATGGCAATGCTTGTGTTAATTCTGCTTCATCATTTATAACTATAGACGATTGTACCGATATTATTGAAACTACGCAAAATAGATTTGAAATTTATCCAAATCCCGCTAAGGATAATATTTTTATTCTTACAGATTATACCGGTATTTATAATTTAAAAATTATCAACTCGCTTGGACAGCTTGTTATTTCAGAAACTAATATTGTGATTAATTCTGACTTAGCTTATCAGATAGAAATTTCAGGATTAGTAAACGGACTATACACAATAATTCTTGATAATGAATTTGGGAGAGTTGTAAAACCTTTTGTGGTGGAATAAGTCACATACGGCACAGTCAAGATTAAACTTTTTGTAAAGCCTTGACTGTGCTCATAAATCACAAAATGTAGGTCAAAAACCAATTATTATATTGAAATGAATAATTAAAAGTCCAAACGTCGCTATGCTTGTTTCGACTATGAATTATTTCATATTGGTATTAAATTCTTCATAAACAATATCCAAACCAATCTGTTATTTAGAATAAGTATAAATAACAAAGGGTAAAAATGAAAGCAAATATTTTTATCATGAAATCTTTTTTATTAACTAAAAAACTCTGTATTATGAAGAAAATACTATTACTATTTGGAAGCATTTTAATATTATTGAATGGCTTTAGTCAGTTTCAGTACAATTATTATGCTGACCACAAGCATGCACATGACATAAATATTACGCAAATAAATGACGGCTCAAATGATTTGTTAATAGCTAATAATTTGTTTGATTCTCAGTCATCAAGTCATGTTATTCATTTAAAACGGCTTGATGCCAATAATTCTGTTGTATGGAGTAAATTTTATGCAGGAAGTACTTTGGCTAATGCCAGAATTTTTGATGTAGATAATTATTTTGATTTGCTTTTTATTACCGGTTCTGTTGAGGATGCCGGAGTTCGCAAACTTTTTATTGCTAAAATTGAGGCATTTTCAGGAGATATGCTTGATGCCAAAGTGTATGATATTCCCGGACCAACATTTAATTCGACAGGTTTAAAAATATTAGCAACATACAGTGATGCAAATGGAGACGGTACTGATAATCATGGGATGTTAGTTACAGGTTATTTTAGCTCTTGTAATACTCTCGATCTTAACTGTAATCTAAATGCCGGATTTGTTATGAGAATTGATCTTAATCTTGATGTTTTTTGGGCTCTGGAGATGGAGTCAATAGTTCCGGGAAGCAGTTTTGATTATGATTTTATCAATGGTGCAACCGAAACTCAAGACGGATTCTTCTTAACCGGAAGTGCAACAGGAGAAAACTCTCTAGGACAAATTAGGCAGTCTGTATTTGCACATAAGATTGATTTTGAAGGAAATTCTCTTTGGGATGCAAGTTATATATTCGGAAATTCCAATGATATTAGTGTTGACGCTTATTTCGACATGAATACTGACGAGATTTTTATGCTTACAAATTATTCAAATACTCATCAATTTGCTGTTACAGTTTTGGACAATGCAACGGGAAATATTGTGCCTGCAAAGTCATGGTATACGAATTCTGCAAATATGGATTATTATGGATTTAGTATTATGAGGTCTTTGTCAGACCCGGATAATTTGGTTATTACAGGATATATTCGTGAGTATTTTGATGGAGTATTTATTAATGAATCAAATGTCTTTATCTATGAGTTTGAAAAAGCAACTGGAAATCAAGTAGGCGATTCGTATCATTACGACGTATATCATCAGGTTGCGACAAATGATGAATATGATTTTTGGAACGGACAAATGCCATTGGTTTATTATCCCGATATTAGTTTGATAAAATCCGATATTAATTCCAGTTATTATGCTACTGTAGGCTACCGTACTAATGCAGACGGATTTACCGAAACAGAAATATTTGTTGTAGAATCAGATAAACGGAATGCCTGTGATAGGATTAATCTAAACTTTACAAATCAGTTGCAAACTGTAAATCCAATAAGTTCAGTCTCGGTCGGCACAACTCCATATTCATCTGCCCAACTGCATTTTAATGAAAACACTATGCCCATAATTGAGGGCTCATGTACTCATACTGTATTTGTTGAGGATGAGAACCGAAGTCAGGACATTAACATGTATCCAAATCCCGCAAGCGATTATATATATATTGATGGAGGAAGCTATGAATCTTTTACTATTCGTGATGCATCAGGACGTACATTATTATCAGCTTCTGAAAACAATACAGGGTCTGTATTTATTGGAGATTTAGTCAAAGGAATTTACTTTATCAGCATATATCATAAAGATAATAAAAATGAAACTTTTAGATTTGTGAAGATGTAGTGAATGGGGGCTGCATTATTGGTGGTTGCTACTCCGCCACTTATATCTAGGTAAGTGAGGAGGTTCAGCGGAACAGAAACCCTCCGGATATCCACACCTTATGATTTTTTTTTACCTCTCTCTAATCTCCTTCAATAAATCCCTAATTTCAGTAAGCAGTAAAATATTATCATCAGTATCCGATTTAACGTCAGGACTTGCAAATCCTCTACGATTATTCTCCAGAAGCAAGTCTCGCTGATTAAAAATTTTATCCTTAAAATCTTCTGTATTCACAATTCCGATAAGTTTCATATCTGTTGATTGAGGATTGCTTTGTCCTGCTGTTTCAATTTTTAATATCATTAAACCGAAAAACCGAAGAATGGGGTTTTCAATATATGTAATATCCTGAATGTTTTCCAAAGGAATTGTTTTAGAGACTTTATGCAAAACACCTTTTTTGTAAATCAAATGTTTTGATGTGAGTTTACACTCAAGATTTTTATAATACTTGGCACTAAAATAAAATCCATATCCAAGTATCCAAATAGGAATCAACGGAATGCCAATAATAGTAACTAATAGAAGAAAAAATCCAACAATAAAAATATACTGCTTTATGTTTGGATTAAATTCTACTTCATGCGTTTTGTCTATTTCTTTCATAATAATATTTCTAATTTCTTTCGTTGTCAATATATTCAGAAATCTCGTCTTTCTCAACTTTTCTTTCAATCAAATCATTTAGAGACTTAAATCGAAAATCAGGACTTGTTTTGGTATTATCAGTTGTAAATATAATTGTTTCTTCTCGGTTTGGCAATAAATCAAAATAATTATCTGAATATGAGCCGCTTACATTTATACAGTTTATGTAAAGGCTTTTTACGAAATTGCTAGATTTTAGTTTGATTTCCCATAGATCATTACTTTTATTAACTATGACATTAAATTCAGCTTCAGGAAGTCTTAACTTAGTAGGATTACCGGGAGTAAAACTTCGTTCTGCAATTATTTCCTGAGAGGATTTTTCTTTAAGTGTAAATTGGATAAAAATATCGTTTAGGCTTAATTTTGCTATTGAGTCTGGAATATTTAGATTATCGGTTTTAACCGAAGACAAGATGGGCAAAACAATGTTTTTAGTTTGATGATAAATAGTGTCTCCTTGAAAACTAATAATTTGCATTTCAATTTGCGAATTAATTGTTTTATAATGATGGTTCACCAGGAATACTTCAAACCCACGATTTTGTTTTATTATTGCAATATGATTCTTGTCAAAGGATTTTTTTGCGACATAGTAAGCGGCTTTTGCTTGTTTGTAATAGTCAATTACTGACCACGAAATTACAGGCCAGCAATCATTGTACTGCCAGAAAAGACTACCCATACAATATGGCATTGCTGAAAGGTGAGCGTCAACAGCTGTTTGGAGTGCTTCTGCCTGTAAAAGTTGACTTATGTAAAAATAGTTTTCAGCCTGGATAGGAATTTTATAATACTTTTTCATATACTGTTTAATTGCCTCAAATCCAAAAGGATGCTTTTGATGTGCTTTTATTGATTCTGAGTATAGGAACATTGAATCTGTAGGGATAAAATTTTTCATAGACTTTAGTTCAGGGAAGCTCTGAAAGCCATATTCACCCATAAATCTGCCGGTATTCCTATTGTATTCGTTGAAATCCTTCATTCCCCACCATACTCCCCAATAGTGTGAAGTTCCATGAGTGCGTGATTCTGGTCTTCCCCATCCATAAAATGGTGTGCTGGGAATATAAATTCTAGATTTATCATTTTTGGAAATAATTTCAGGAATAATTCTGTGAAAAAGATTATCATAGGATTTCCATATTTTTTCAGAATCATCATGCGTTAGTTCAAATTGTTTTTGCCAACCCCAGTCAAACCATGCATTACTTATTTCATTATTGCCGCACCACAAAACAATTGATGGGTGATTATGCAAACGTTTTACCTGATATTCAATTTCTTTTTCAACATTACTTATAAATTGTTCATCATCGGGATACATCGCACATGCAAACATAAAATCTTGCCACACCATAATTCCAAGTGAATCGCAAATCAAATAGAAATCATCATTTTCATAAATGCCTCCCCCCCAAACTCTAATCATGTTAAAATTTGCATCTTTTGCCTTTGTTAGTAATTCGAGATAGTTTTTATAGGAATTATTGCCATTAAAAAATTCTGCAGGAACCCAGTTCGCTCCTCTTGCAAAAACAGGGAGTCCATTAATTATGAAATAAAAAGCTTGTCCATCAGTATCAAGTTCGGTTATAAGTTCAATTTGTCTTAAACCTGATCGTATTCTCTTAGTTTCATGTCTGAATTTCGTATTAATTCTAAAATCAAAATTATACAAAAATGCTTCGCCCAAACCATTGCACCACCATAATCGAGGATTTGGAATTCGAAAACTAATGGGATAAATATTTCTACCTTCAAAAATCTCAATACTTTGGATGACTGTATCGAAAAGATTGTCAGGGGAACTAATCCGAATATCTCCGTTGTAATAATTTTCTGATTCCAAATCAATATATGCAGTGAGATAAGCTGCGGTATCAGATATAATATCCTGCTCTAATTTGACATTTACTATTCTTAGTTTTTCCCAGTATCTTAGATAAACATTTTTATAGATACCAATAGTCTCATACCTTGGAGCCCAGTCCCAGCCCGAATGATATTGTGCTTTTCGAGAGTAAATTCGCTTGTCGGGTATTGAATAAGCATTTTTCTCTTTCATAGAATTATTAAAATCTGAGGCTGGTCTGAAGATAACTTCCAGAATATTCTCATATTTAAGCAAACTATCGGGAATAGGAAAAACCCATTGCAAAAACATATTATCAGCTTGACCTATTTTGACAGAATTTAAGAAAACTTCAGCATGAGTGTCTAAGCCATCAAACACGATTTCATAATTTCTTTCTTGCTTTTCGTCAAGTTTTTGTATCGCAAATATTTTTCTGTAATGCCATTCTTTTTCGCCAATCCATTGCAGCTTATATTCGTTGGCGCAATAAAATGGATTTGGAATTAAATTATTGTTCAATAAATCTGTATGTATATTGCCGGGAACATTGGCTTTTAGCCAGCTTTGAGAAGAATCGCAGTAGAATTCCCAATTTTCGTTAAAGTTAAAGATTTCTCCTGTCGGTTTTTGGGTACACGATAAAATTGAAATCAAAAATAGAAATGCAGAAATTATTATTAATTTTGATTTTTTAAACTTTAAATATGATTTATGAATAAAGTACATAAGATCTTCTTTTTCTTTTTGTTTATTATTGTTATTTCATGCAAAAATAGTGAAAAGTATTCATATAAAAATGAGATTATTCCTTCTCCATTAAATCTAGTGATTGCTGATGGTTATCTAAAATCAGGCAAAAACCTATACATAGTACTTAATGATAGTTCTTATCATGCAGAGCAACTTAAACTCTATATTCGCAACTTTCTTTCTACTACATACAATACTCATTCACTACCTGTAAAAGCAAAGGATGCTGTTATTTTGTATCTAAATATTGAAGGTGACGACAATCCTGAAGCGTATCATCTAAGAATTGATAAAAAAGGTATTCATATTTCTGCATCTGACTACCCTGGTTTGTTTTGGGGATTTCAAACACTTAGGCAAATTTTTCCTCCGGAAATCGAAACAGGCTTAAATCCTTCCGATATTAAACTTCCATATCTGGATATTTATGATATTCCACGTTTTAAATACCGCGGAATGCATCTTGATGTTTGTCGTCATTTTTTTACTGTGGATGAAATAAAATCCTATATTGATTTGCTTGTTTTGCATAAATTTAACTTTTTTCACTGGCATCTCACCGAGGATCAGGGGTGGCGAATAGAAATTGAAGAATTTCCCCTACTTACAGAAATTGCAGCTCAAAGAAAAGAAACCGTTATTAAAAAGAATTGGGGAACCTATGATGGTATAGCTTATGGAGGATATTATTCTAAAGAAGATGTAAAGGAAATTGTGAGTTATGCCGAAGATAGATTTATAACAGTGATTCCAGAAATTGAAATGCCTGGTCATGCTCTTGCTGCTTTGACAGCATATCCTGAACTGGGTTGTACCGGAGGTCCTTACGAAGTAGCAACTAGTTGGGGGGTTTTTGATGATGTTTTCTGTGCAGGTAATGAAGAAGTTTTTATCTTTCTAGAGAAAGTAATTGATGAAGTTATAATGCTTTTCCCAAATTCGCCATATATACATATCGGAGGAGACGAATGTCCGAAAACAAGATGGAAAAAATGTCCGAAATGTCAGGAACGGATTCGTGTAGAAGAACTTAAAGACGAGTATGAATTGCAGTCATATTTTATTCAAAGAATGGAAAGGTATATAAATTCAAAAGATAAAAGAATTATTGGATGGGACGAAATACTCGAAGGAGGTCTTGCTCCAAATGCAACAGTTATGTCATGGCGTGGAGAGGAGGGTGGTATCGATGCTGCTAAGATGGGGCATGATGTAATTATGACACCGAATCCGATTTGTTATTTTGACCACTATCAAAGTCAAGATGTAGATAATGAGCCCTTTGCAATAGGAGGATTTACAAATTGCAATAAAATTTATAACTGGAATCCTATTCCTGAAATTTTAAGTACAAAGGAGGCTCAGTATATTATTGGAGTGCAAGCAAACGTTTGGACTGAATATATACACACCTTACAACACATACAGTATATGGTTTTACCCAGAATGGCGGTGCTTTCCGAGGTTGCATGGTCACAAAAGCAAAGAGAGAACTATTCTGAGTTTAAAGACCGGTTGCAAACTATTATGAAACGTTACGATATTATTGGTTACAATTATGCAAAGCATGAGGTGGATCAAAATAAATTGTAAATTTATAAAACGCTTAAATTTCAAAATTAATTTTTATTCTTTTATTTTTTTTTTGCTATTTCTAAAAAACAAGATTAAATTTGCTGCCTTAAATAAAGATTCAGAATTAATACGCAGAGAATGAAAGCAAAATTTGATCCCTTCCAAAATTATCTGGACTCAAAAGCAAAAGCAGGTTATGTAAATAGAAAAGATGCAATTCAGGCTGATTATGATCGTATCGGCTTCATGTCTGGACTAGAAGTACACCAACAGTTACTTACAAAAAAGAAGCTTTTTTGTCGATGTCCTGCTGGTATATATCACGACCATGATGAGTTTGATGCAGAAGTTATTCGTCATATGCGCCCTACTCTTAGTGAGCTAGGAGAGTACGATGGGACAGCACTCATGGAGTTTAAGACTCGTAAAAATATTATTTATAGACTTAATAACGAAAATGCTTGTACATACGAAGTTGATGATACTCCACCATTTCTTATTAATGATGAAGCCTTAGAAATAGCTTTGGAGATAACAATTTTAAGTAAGTTTAATGTTGTTGGAGAAGTTCATATTACACGTAAGCAGTATCTTGATGGAAGTATTCCAACAGGATTTCAACGTACTGCAATTCTAGGTGTTGAGGGAGAAATTCAACTTAAAAATAAAAAAGTAAGGCTTATTCAATTAAGCATTGAGGAAGACTCTTGTAGGGAGATAAGCGATATTGGACACTGGCGAATATATAAAACTGATAGATTAGGAATGCCACTTATCGAAACAGTTACCTATCCCGATATGCTTAATCCCGATGAGGTTATGGAAGCCTGCGATTATATCAGATTTTTAAATAGAAGTACAGGAAAAGTTAGAACTGGAATGGGTGCAGGAAGACAAGATGTTAATGTTTCTTGTAAAGGAGGAACAAGAGTTGAAATAAAAGGTGTTGCACATACTAAATGGATACCTGAACTTACTCATAATGAGTGTTTTAGACAATGGTGTTTATTGCTTATAAAAGATGAATTGCTTAAACGTGTTGCAAATCCAGAGAATTGGAAAATATCATATACAGAACTTGATTACAATGCTTTTGATATTATAAATCCAGATATTCTTAATGCAAAAGAAAAAGGAGAAAAACTTTATGCTGTGAATTTGCCAAGTTTCAAAGGTTTATTATCTCATTTTACACAACCCGGAAAAATGTTTGCAGATGAAATCTCAGAAAGATTAAAAGTAATAGCCTGCATTGAGAAACCTCATATGGTTCATACAGAAATGTTTGAAACAGCAATAAACGATAAGGATATGGAAATCATCAGACTTAAACTTGAATCTGATGAGGATAAAGATGCTGTTATTGTTTTCTGGGGTCCCGAAGATGATATTAAAACTGCTCTTGAGACTATAGAAGAAAGGTGTCAAATGGCTTTTGAGAGAGTTCCAAATGAAACAAGAAAAGGTCTTGAAGACGGTACAACAATATTCGAAAGAGTCCTTCCAGGTGCAGATAGAATGTACCCGGATACAGACTCAAAACCAATTCCACTAGCTGAAGAGTATATCCAAAAACTATCTCAAATTATTCCACAGGATGTCTCTGAAAGAATAAATAAGATGATGGAGTGGGGCATACCCGAAGATACTTATACTTACATTCTTAGCAAAAATTTATATCCTTTACTTACCAAGATTGTTGATAGGCTTAAACTTAATCCGAAAGAAGCAGGTGTTTTCATTGGTCAGTACTTGAAGTTTATAGAGGGGCAACTCGAAGCAGGAAACGATTTCCACTATGATAAGATTATCGATTTAATTCAGTTCACAAAAGATAACGACATACATTTTTCTCTTGTAAGAAAAATGATACCCGTTTTGTACGAACATCCAAAAATGGATTTTGAATCTATACTCACAACTATCAAATTCAAAAAAAGAGATAGAGAATATATTCTAGAGCAAGTAGATTTTCTTGTAGCCAAGTTTATTAAAACTGGTAAAAATAAAACCGGAGAAAATGCAAAGAACTGGATAATGGGACAGTTGAGACCTTCAGCTGAGGGAAATATTTGCTTGACAGAATTGAAAGATGTTGTTGTAAGTAAACTTACGACAGCAGGACTGTAATTTAATGTAGTGATTATTAGAAAGTAATAATTAAAAAAGAACGAAATATAAAATGAGTAACAGCGATTTATTTCAAGGTTATAAAGGCAGATCTCTTGAGGTTCTGAAAAAGTATAATGTCAGGGTTTGGGGGCAAGCTATTATTAAGTCTACAAGGGGAGAATTCAGAGGAACAGTTTTACCAAGGTCTGAAAATGACGACGATGAACATATAGTTTTAAAGGTTATTACCGGTTATAATATTGGCATAGATATCAATACAATTAATGATATGGAAGAAGTTGGCTATAAAAAAGCCAATTATGCAATTCCGGAAAAACAATTTCCTGTAACTCCAGGTTTGCCAAGTGTTAAATTGTTTGGAACCGGAGGAACAATAGCATCACGTCTAGACTATCGTACTGGAGCTGTAATCCCTGCATTTTCGCCAGGCGAACTTTATGGCGCAGTTCCTGAACTTGCTGATATTTGTAATTTGGAGACAGAAAAGGTGTTTGCTGTTTTCAGCGAAAATATGGGTCCTCAGCAATATATCGAATTAGCTAAAGCTATCGGAAAAGAAATCGAAAAAGGTGTTGACGGAATTGTTATTGGTCATGGTACAGATACACTACATCATACAGGTGCAGTCCTAACATTTATGTGTCAAAATTTGCCGGTGCCTGTTGTGTTAGTAGGTTCTCAACGATCTTCAGATCGTCCGAGTTCAGATGCAGCATTAAACCTTATGCATGCAATGAAAACAGCTGGAGAATCCGATATTGCAGAAGTTCTTGTTTGTATGTTTGGACCAACTTCTGATGAATACGGATTGTTACACAAGGGGACTAGGGTTAGAAAAATGCACTCATCATATCGTTCTACTTTTCGTACTATTGGCGATGTGCCGGTTGCTAGAGTGAGTCGCACAGAAATTATTCCAATTAAAAAAGAGTACAACAGAAGACGCAAAGACCGAAATGTAAAGATTATGCCATACTTCAGCGATAAGGTTACAATGGTATATTATTACACTGGTATGAAAGCTGATGTAATTGATGCAATGGTTGATGCTGGATATAAAGGTATTATTATCGTTGGAACAGGCTTGGGACATGTAAACAAAGAAATATATCCCGCTATTAGACGTGCACATGCAGCCGGAGTTCACATGTATATGACATTGCAAACTATTTGGGGATATGTACAAATGTACGTTTACGATACAGGTCGTGATATGATGGCAATGGGAATTGTGCCTCTTGGAAATATGCTCCCTGAGGTGGCTTACATTAAACTTGGATGGGTACTTGGACAGACTGATGATCCCGAAGAAGTTAAGCGACTAATGCTTACTTCCATTAATGATGAAATAACAGAACGCGAGCCTTATAATGGCTATCTTGTTTATCAGGGAGGACTTCCCGAAGTTGAAGAATTCATAAAGAAAGTTAGAAAATAGCAATAATATCATGTCAGATAAGGATACTTTTAAATCATTTATAAATCTTCTTAAATCTGAATTAAATAAACAACTACCAGGAAAACAGGCACAGGCTAAAATGATGCCTGTTATACACGAATCTCATTTGAAGTACTTTAATGATGAGCTTAAATTAAAGCCCGCAGCAGTAATGATTATGTTATTTCCCGAGGATGACAAAATCAAAACCGTATTTATTGAACGCACCCCCGATCCGGGACCACATTCCGGACAGATTGCTTTTCCGGGAGGGCGAAAAGATCCTGAAGATAAAGACCTTGTTGCAACAGCTATAAGAGAGGCAATGGAAGAAACAGGCGTAAGCATAGACAGAAACCAAATAATCGGCAATCTTACCCCAATCGAAATTCCAATAAGCGGATATTCTGTTTTGCCTGTAATCTCTGTTTTACAACAACGTCCCGACTTTACTGTTTGCTACGAGGAAGTTAATGATATTTTTGTCGTTGATCTACTTGCTTTACTTAAGAACAAACATTATAAAACCGTTCCTGCACGTGGCATACATATTGAAACTCCATGCTATATGTTCGACAAAACAATTATCTGGGGAGCTACGGCAATGGTTTTGAGTGAGTTGGAGGAGATTGTCAAATAGTTTAAAGATTAATCCCAATTGATAGATGAACTTTTATTGGGGTATATAATTCTGTGTGCATTTCAGATTTAAATGCATAATCATAACCAATATAAACTCTCCAAAATATCGACTCCATAAAGTGAAGAGGATAATCGCAAAAACCCAAAAGAAACTCAACTGATTGTCTCATCTGTAAATCAAAATCTGTTAAATAATTGTATTGTACACCGTAAGATAGAGGAATGCCTGTTCTGTAACTTAATCTGAACTTAAAATTTGCAAACAAGTCTGGTGCGAAAACAAAATCTACACCTGGAGCAATTTCGTAAATGAACTTTTTCGGTTTTTTAAACTTATGAATTACTCCTTTCTGAAAATTTATAGACATACCTGCACTGTAAAATATCAGAAGATTAAAATCCAGTTCTGGTCCGAATCTTAGTGCCTCAGATTTCCAACCATTAACGGTTTTTTTTCTATTATTCTGAGCACAAATTTCAGCACCTAATCCTAATAGGAAAATAATTATCAATATATATTTCATTAATCTCGCTTAATCAGATACAAATAATATTACGATAATTATTAGTAAAAGTTCTATATTTTATCTGAAAAATAATTTTGAATGCATTGATATAAGCCCTGTTTAGAGTTTAAATTTGTTATATGTCCTCATGTTATTTTCTTTCGTATGAGTTAATTATACGGAAAGTATTATTATAGTATTTTTGATAAAAATAATCATTGGATAAAGAAATAGCGATTACAACTAATCTTTTATGAATGTTCCTTCATCAAGGTCTTTGAAAGCTTGTTCGAGTTCTTCATTTGTATTCATTACAATTGGTCCTCCCCATGCAATAGGCTCTTTAAGAGGCATCGCCTCAAAATATATTAATCGAACTTCTTGATTTGTAGTTTTTATAAGCAAATTTTCACCCGTATCAAACAAAACAGAATTATTGTGTTCAACTGGTGAATAGTCGTTATCTCCGAATATTGCACTGCCTTTTACAATATAAACAAAAACTGTAGTCTCACTATGTGTTTCTATATTCAGTTCCGAAAGCTTATCTAGTTGAATGTCTAGAATTCTAGCTTCCACATAATCTGCAATCATTGCTCCCTTTGTGTCTTCATATGTTCCTGAAATAATTTTTATTTTACTGTGATTATTTTCAATTTGGGGAATTTTTTCACTTGTAATATCTCTGTATTTAGGATGGGTCATCTTATCTTTGGCAGGCAAATTTATCCATAGTTGAACACCAAGAATACGGTCTGAAATTTTTGGCATTTCCTGATGAATAATTCCTCTTCCTGCAGTCATCCATTGACAGTCACCATTACGAATTGTTCCTTTATTTCCGAGACTATCTCCATGCTCTATTTCTCCCTCGATAAGGTAAGTGACAGTTTCGATGCCCCTATGCGGATGCCAAGGAAATCCTTTAATATACTCATTTATATTATTTGAATCAAATCCGTCGAGCAGTAAAAAGGGATCGAAATCTTCAACATCTCTGCGACTCATAGATCGTTTAACTAGCACTCCCGCACCTTCTAGTACAGATTGAGCATAGTTTATTTTTTTTATCTTTCTTAAACTCATATTTAGTAGTTTATTGTGTAAAGATATAAAAAAAATGCAAAAAAAAAATTGCAGTTTGTTGGGCATTTAAGAGAATTATGAATCTAGGTCATATACAAACTCTTATCAATAGAAATTAGTTGAGCATTAGTTGATGCAGCCCCGGGAGGAATCGAACCTCCAGCTTAAGAACCGGAATCTTACATTTTATCCATTAAACTACGGGGCCTAATTATCTACCATGAATGTAAAGATTTGACAAAAATACATATTTTTTTATCATTCTGATTTTCTTTTTTTAATTTTGACAATTGATGAATTATTTCATAAACATATCGTTTTTTTTAATTCTAATTTGCTCATTCACTATTTTGAATGCTCAAGAATATGATGATTATGTAAGTGATGGGTGGAGATTACTTTATGCTGCTGATACAGGAGATGAAAAAACAGTGAGATGGCTAATTGAAGAAGGAGTTGATCCTGATTTTAAAAATTATGAAGGAGTTACTGCACTAATGCTTGCAAGTCAGGCAGGATTCGAAAATATTGTCAGAATACTTTTGAGGCATGGTGCTGATGTTAATTTGAGTTCAGATTATTACAGAGTATCTCCTTTAATCAGTGCTGTCAGAAACGATTATCTTAGAGTCGCAGAGCTACTTTTACGAAATGGGGCAGAAATAAATCATGACGATAATTGGGGGCGTAAGGCTATTCATTATGCAGTTATGAACAATTATATTGCTACAACAGACATGCTGATTTATTATAACGCAGATATTGATCATAAAGATGCCTATGGTTTAACACCTCTAATGTATGCTGTCTTTTATAAAAATGATACAATAACTGAAATGCTAATTAGTAATCAAGCAAATATTTTCGAAATTGCTGATGATAAAAATAGCATTCTTCATTTAGCTGCTCAGAGTGGGAATATGTTTTTTACAGAAAAATATCATTCATACTTCAATCCTTACTATATTAACTCTGATAGTCTAACGGTTGTAGAGTACTCTGTTCTAAATGGAAATTCAGAGGTTTTAAAGTTTTTACTTGAGGTCGGTCATGAACTGCGTGATACAATAAATGAAGTATATACTCCTCTTAGTATAGCTAAGTACAGCAGAAGTTTCAAAACGAAAAGAATGGTAAAAAAATTAGGCTATAGAAATCTTCACTATCCTTATTTTGGAAGACTAGGATTTGGATACGAGTTCCTTTTTAATTCTACAGATTTCTTTATGGGGGCAAATTTAAATGTTACAGAAGATAGATATGGATTTGTGCTTGCAACAGGATTTATGTTCCGAGGAGCAAAAAAAGCAATTTTACAGCAAAAAAATCAATTAGACTTTTATCAATTGTTCGAGAGTAGATATGCTTTTTATTTTAAACTTCAAAAGCATTTCAAAATTATAAGATTTTCTGATAATTCAAATCTTAGCATATTTGCTCAAATACGTCCTGTCTATTCTTGGGGTAATTATGCCGGATTAGAAGATAAAATGAGTCCTGAAATATTTCCCGTTCCCGGAGCAGGTTTATCTTTAAATCTTTCGAGGTATTTTAGACTTAATTTTAATTATGAATACTGTGATATGAATATATACAGTGTGAATCCACATATGTACAATCTGGGACTAAAACTAATATTCCCTTACCGAAATGAAAAAAACAATGAAAAATATAAATATATTATTGCTCATTAGTTTGATATTTAGCATGATATGGAATGTGTCATGCGATGAATCATACTCTTACAACGAAGAGAATGTAGATTGTAATAAGTGCTATGAGGATTTTCCTGAATTTATAGAATTAGAAATGAAGTTTTATATTAACTCAAAATACAGTTCCGTAATTTATACAATTTACAATGGATATGCCGAAAATTCCCCAGTCGTTTATTATGATACAGCCAGATGGTCAGTTGAATTTGTATATCTCGAGCCAAATAAATTCTATAGTTTTGTTGCAGAATATTATGACGCTCAGGCTGATGCCTATTATTACGTTGTAAATGAATGTCATCCTAAAACCAGCTTAGTACGAGGTGTTTGTTCATCCGATTGCTATTATGTTGAAAATGATTTTGTTAACTTAGCCTTAAAATTTGGCAACTGATAATTTCATTCTGTAGTCTTTTATCTGATTTTCAGCCTGATAATATTATATTTAGTCGAATACTTGGGAAAGCTATACTTAATATTCAAATTAATCAAGTATTTTTATAAAGTACAAAGCAACTATTTTTTAATAATTATTGTCTGATTTATATTGTTAAAATATTGGAGATTTCAACTATTTGGAGGCAAAATCAAAAATATTATTCTATTTCTTTTAATAAATTTATTTACATTATGAGACATATTTTTACTTTTCTATGCTTGATACTTATTACATCGGCACTATTTTCTCAGCATATTCAAACTATTCAATTGTCTCAGGCAGAAACTGCAATAGAATTGAAAAGTGTTAATCCCGAAGAGTTTAGACTGAAAGCCGGCATTAAAGAGATTAATCTTGAACGCGAAATTATTGAAGACCGCGAGTTTTCTGTGGTAAATATTGAAGGAGCGATAAGACCTTCAAATGTAGGAAAAGCATCTTTACCTGTTTTTAGTCATCTGATAGAAGTACCACAAGGTGCAGAGATACAGATTGTAATAAATTCATATACAATTGAATACATTAATCTTAATGAATATGGTCTTGAGCAGATTATGCCAACCCAACCGTCTTATTCGAAAAGCGCTGAGGAGCATGAAATGGTTTTTGTAATTGACGAAGACTATTATAGTGGCAACACTTATGAACAAAATGATCTTGTTTATGCAGAGATTTATGGAGTAATGAGAGGTATAAGAATTGGACGTATCGAAATTCGCCCTTATCACTATAATCCTGTTGAAAATACACTAATTATTTATAATGAATTAGATTTTGAAGTTAAATTTCTAGGTGCAGACCTTGCGCTTACAGAAGAAATGAAAAACAAATTTTATTCTGAACAGTTTCAAGGTAAATTTCATGGAAAGCTTCTTAATTATCAGGCTCCTGCAACTAAAGATGCATTTTCAAACTATAATGCCCCAATTAAATATGTTATTGTCGCAAACAGAGTTTTTGAATCTGCATTGCAAGATTTTGTAGAGTGGAAAACAATGAAGGGATTTAACGTAATAGAGGCTTATACTGATGTTGTTGGTGCAACAAACACTGATATCAAAACTTATCTACAGAATATGTACAATAATGCTACACCTGAAGACCCAGCACCTCTTTATCTTTTGATTATTGGAGATCATTCAGGATCATATTCAATTCCTGCATTTGGTTCCACAAATGGAAATCCCTCAAATCATGTTACAGATTTATACTTTGCCACCTTTGATGGTGCAGCAGATTACTTCCCTGATATGTATTATGGAAGAATTTCCGCAAACTCGGTAACGGAGCTCGAAAATGCTCTTGAAAAAATAATTCCATATGAAATGTACACAATCCCAAACGGTGACCATTTGAATAAAGCAATGCTAATCGCTGGAACAGATAACAATTATGCCCGAACGCATGGAGATGCGACCATTTATTATGGAATAGACAAGTATTTTAATACAGATAACGGGTATACTAATATCTATGCTTATTATTACGAACTTGCAAATGGTCCAGGACATGTTATGTTCACGAAGAATAATACCGCAAATGCATCAGCAAGTGTAAGAAGTCGATTTACAGAAGGAGTGGGTTTCGCTAATTATACTGCACACTGTAACTATGATCAATGGGGAGACCCTCAAGTTAAGAATGAACACATACCTGGATTTAACAATAAGGATAAATATCCTTTTATGATAGGGAATTGTTGTTTGTCTTATAAGTTTAACGAGAGTGATGCATTTGGTGAGATTTTATTATATACTAAAGATGCTGGGGCAGTCGCTTATATAGGAACTTCAAATAATTCTTACTGGAATGAAGACGTATATTGGGGAATAGGACTTACTACTCTGCCAATTTCCCTAGCTAATGTAAAAAACCACACTTACGAAAATACCGGAATGGGTGTGTATGATGGAGTATGGCATACACATGGAGAACCATATTCAGACTGGTATTATAGCGGTTCACAGATGAACTTTAGAGGAAATACAGAAGTACAAGCAAGCACTTCAACTCGTAAGAAATACTATTGGGAAATTTATCATTTATCAGGAGACCCTTCTTTGGTTCCCTATAATACAAAACCCAATCCCCTAGCAATGAATTTTGATAACCCTAGTGAGGGAAGTACAAGCCTGATCGTTGAAACAGAGCCTTATGCATATATTGCAATATCTAGAGAAGGTGTATTACTCGATGCTAAATGGAGTGGTGCTGGTACAAGTGTAACTCTCGAATTTGAAGCTCTTGATAATACACCTATCAATATTGTGGGGACAAAACAAGACAGAGCTCCGGCAATTCATATAGATGTTATTCCTGATTTGCCTTATCCTCCAACAGCCGATTTTGTAGGAGTACCACTAGAGATTACAGAAGGTGAATCAGTGTCTTTCACATGTCAGTCAGAATATGCTAACCAAAGATTTTGGGAATTTGGAGATGGACATACATCTAATGAGATAAATCCTGTTCATGTTTATTTGAATGATGGTGTTTATACCGTGAAACTCACAGTTACTAATTCTTTGGGAAGTAATTTAAATGAGAAGATTAATTATATAACTGTTATCCCAAATACCGATCCTCCGATTGCCGATTTTTCAGCTATAAGTCCTGATATTTGCGACGGCTCTGTTCAATTTACAGATGAATCAATTTATGCAGATACTTGGTACTGGGATTTTGGAGATGGAAATCATTCAACTGAACAACATCCTTTGCATATTTATACTATATCAGGAATATATAATATTTCACTACATGTTACAAATGACTATGGTGATAACACTCATTTAAAGAATGATTATATAGAAATTCATGTTCCTGATCTTCCTCAAACTACAGGAGCAGTTTCTTGTGGAGGTAATGAACTTACATTAAGCGCAGTAAGTAACGGCACTCTTTATTGGTACGATTTGCCTGAAGAAGGCAATCTGATTCATACAGGAACGGAATATACTGATTTCTTCACTGTTAGCACTACTTTTTGGGTAGAGTCTGAAATATCTTATCCTATTACTTCTATGGCTGCTCGACCAAATAATACTGGAGATGGCGGATATTGGGGTAACAATGATCATCAGCATGGATTGATTTTCGATGCATATCAAGACTTTACTCTCATATCAGTTAAAGTTTATGCAAATGCGGCAGCTAATCGCACAATCACACTAAGAGATAATGGTGGAAATATTATTGAAACCCGTACTCTCAACATTCCTACCGGAGAAAGCAGAGTTAACCTAAATATGAATGTGCCGGAAGGTACCGACTTGGTACTTCGTGGAGAAGGTAATCCTCAGTTATTTAGGAATAATAATAACAGTACAACTTACCCTCTTACTTTGCCAGGAG
>OBJA01000314.1_pt1 | contig 44409 bp, 25 predicted proteins | sample 1519751 | NCBI WGS metagenome assembly OBJA01 (sample SAMEA3881238, study PRJEB22517) | soil metagenome | biome: lake sediment; feature: soda lake sediment; material: sediment, water from around vicinity | place: India | collected 2013-12-23 | depth 3 m
TCGTGTTGACCATCCTGTACGAGACCAAAATGGGGATGTATGTGCCTTGATAAAAATTGAAACCAGTCAAACAGGATTTACATTTGAAGCTCCGGGGCTTGGAATAATGAAAACAGAACGTAAAACCGGCGAATATTGGGTTTACATTCCTTGGGGTTCAAAACGACTAACAATAAAACACGACCAACTTGGTATTTTAAGAGATTATTTATATCCAATTTCGATTGATAGGTCAACTGTTTATTTAATGAAACTTACAACAGGAAATGTTGTGGTAGTTGTTGAAGAACCTCAGGAGTTAACAGAATGGGTTATAATAGAAAGTACACCCAGTGGTGCTCAAGTATATATTGATAACTCACCGGTTGGTCAAACACCATATCAGAGAGAATATCGCTACGGGCAATATAATTACAGAGTAGAATTGCCAATGTATCATAACGAAGCAGGGGTAATAAATCTTAATTCCAGCACTGGTAGGCAAACAGTTAAGGCTAATTTAAAACCTAATTTCGGAAAGATATTTGTAGAAACATCCCCTGAAAATGGAGCAGATATTCTTTTAAATAATAGACCAACAGGACAAAAAACACCGGCAACATTAATAGAAGTCCCTTCCGGAAGTCATCGTATTACAACAAAACTTAATATGTATCATGATGCATGGTCGGAAGTTACTGTAGAAGATAGTAAGACTACTTCTCTTAGACTTGATATGAATCCTGCATTCGGAACTATAAGTGTTACTACAGATCCTTTATCTGATATATATATTGATAATGTGAAAGTGGGCTCAGGAAATACTAATCAACGCAAAACGAAAGGATTTTATACAATTGAAGCGAGAAAAGAAAAACATGAATCTCATAGTAGACGAGTTGAAGTTTTGGACAATGCTCTCATGGATGTCCATCTTAGTCCAAAACCAAAACTTGGATCCTTACGTGTTATTACAACTCCACATGATGCAGCAATATACATAAATGGAGAAAAGTATCAAACTAATTCTCCTGTTACAATAAGAGATTTATTAATTGGAGAGTATCAGATAGAACTGCGCAAAGAGTCTTATGCAAATATAACTGAAACAGTTGAAATATTCCAAAACCAAACAGCTGAATTAAATCTCGAACTACCAGATGGATTGTCAGTGACAATAAATTCTTATCCAACTGATGTGAGGTTGGAAATTAATGGAAGATATGTAGGTAAAACTCCATACAAAGCAATTATGGATTTTGGTACTTATGAAATCAAATTATTTAATAAAACAAGATTAGTTGAAGAAGAATTGATTATAATGCATGGAGGAGAGTCTGAGTTTATATATTTTGTTGCTGAAAATAAAGATTTTGTGTACGATATTAAATCTAATGTAAGAATACAAGATTGGAGAAAAGCAAAACTGGAAATTCAATCATACCTAAGTTTTAAACCAGATACAGCATCAGAAGAGTACAAAGAAGTCTTGCAAATAGATAAAACAGTTAGCTCGAAAATTAAGGAAGAAGATAATCTTTATTCTCAAATAGTCGCAGATAAGGACATAAATAAAGGAAGACAATATTTGAATCTGTTTACTTTTGGTAAATATAGAAAAGACGTAATGCAAATAATTGAAAATGCTGTAGAAGAAGAGGCATGGGAAAAAGCTAAAAATGCTAAAACCACTAACGCCTATTTTGAGTATCTTAATAAGTATCCTTCAGGTATTTATGCGGTTGAAGCAAAAAATACTATATCACGTTGGGATAAAGCTGCTTATGACAAAGCAATTCAGGGCGGAACGCAGGGTGACTTGAATCATTATCTTCAAAATTATCCAAAGGGAGAGTATCGTTTTCATGTTGAGAAAAAACTAATTGAAAGGAGAGAATATGATTTATACATGATAGCTGTAAACAGCAATATAATAACCGACTTTGAAAATTATATCAAACAGTATCGTGCAGGCAAATATTCTTCAGAAGTAAATGGTGTAATACAAAGGAGTTATAAAAAGTTTGGTGATGATGCTATGGGTAAGAAAGACTTTAAGCAAGCCTCAATGTATTACGAAAAACTGATTAAGCAATATCCAAATTATGAAAATTTGACAGAAGTCAACAAAAATCTAGCAAAATCGAATAGGAAAATAAATCAAAAAGGCGGAGTTTTCTTATTATATGTTCTTGACACAAATAGCCCTTTGGGACTTGGAGTTTTTGGCGGTGCTAAAAATAAAATGGATTTGTATATGACATATAGAATGAAATTTGCATCATTTGTAAGCTGGGATGCAATTTATACTATAGATGGCTATGGTAATACCAACATGACAAGCGGTTATGCCATTACAACCGGAAAGACAAAAAAAAGTAATTTTGCTTTCTCAATAGGTTTCACATATCCTTTGTTTTATCCATTTTGGATGTATGTGGGTGGTGGAGGTGGTTTCTACGGATTATATGAAGAGGCAGATTTATATAGCTCCTGGAGTGATGAACCTTATAGAACCGACTGGTTGAAAAATACCGATTACTCTAGATGGACTCTATTTCCAGAGGCAGGAGTTTTTTTTAAAGTTTATAGATTTAGAATTATGTATGGAATGATGTATAATAGATCTATTGTTCATCAGTTTGGACTGGCATATGGGTTTTATTAGAATTAATTTTCTTTATTATTACTTTTTTAGAAACACATAGACGAAGTATTTTCTATATCTTTTGCCTTCAGATCTCAGCTCACTCGAAACACCTGCTATCGCAAGCTGTATGCTGAGGTACTCCAAGCATTGCACCTTGTGATAGTCTTACTTATTGTCCTGTTCCCGTAACACTGGAACAAATCGTAATCATAAACTACCCTGCCGGTGGAATAATCGAAAACTGGGTAGTTTTATTTAGCTAAGTTAATTATATATCATACACTTCGACGAACTCGGTGCATCGCCTAACGGCATGAAAGTCTGTAGTACTCACAAGCTTTTTGCCAATATGCTGTCCCTAACGGGACTAGCATAGATAAAGCTTTGCAGTAAAAGCAAACACTGTTCCGGTAGGGAAAGCATAACAACAAAGTATCCCAACAGCTTCTACTTGTCCCGTTAGGCGGTGCACTGAGCTTGCCGAAGTGGACAATATATCGGACAAGATAAACCAAACTACTACTTGTCCCGTGAGGGAACATATATCGGACAAGATAAAACAAACTGCTACTTGTCCCGTTAGGTAACATATATCGGACAAGATAAACCAAACTACCACTTGTCCCGTTAGGGAACATATATCGGACAAAATAAACCAAACTACCACTTGTCCCGTTAGGCGGTGCACTGAGCTTGCCGAAGTGGACAATATATCGGACAAGATAAACCAAACTACTACTTGTCCCGTTAGGGACAATATATCGGTAACGCTAGGGAACCCGCGTGGCAAGAAGTCCCGTTAGGGACGATATATAAAAATAATCTACAAAAAAATAACTTTTTCCTAAAAATAACGTTTTAAAAGAATAGAAAAACAATTTTATGGCAAACACCTACACACAAATCCACATACATGCAGTTTTTGCTGTACAAAACAGAGTATGTGTAATAAAAAGCGATTGGCAAGACGAATTATACAAGTACATAAGTGGTATAGTGAGAAAAAATAATCACAAGCTACTGATTATAAACGGTATGCCCGACCATATTCACATGTTATTTGGCTTACGTCCAGCACAGTCTTTATCGGATTTAATGCAAGACGTTAAAGGAAATTCATCAACATGGATAAATGAAAAAGGCTTTGTTGCGGGCAAATTTAATTGGCAGGAAGGATATGGTGCTTTTTCTTATGCTAAGTCTGACTTACCAAAAGTTATCAAGTATATCGAAAACCAGCAACAACATCACAAAAAGAAGAACTTTACAGATGAGTATAAGTCATTGTTGCATGAGTTTGGGATAGATTATGATGATAGATATATTTTTAAACCAATTGATATATATCATACCTAACGGCATGAAAGTCAGTAGTACTAACAAGCTTTTACCAATATGCTGTCCCTAACGGGACTAGCATAGATAAAGCTTTGTGTCGCAATCAAACAAGGTTCCGGAAGGGAATTCATAACAACAAAGAAAACTAACATCTACCACTTGTCCCGTTAGGTAACATATATCGGACAAGATAAACCAAACTACCTCTTGTCCCGTTTGGGAACATATATCGGACAAGATAAACCAAACTACCTCTTGTCCCGTTAGGTAACATATATCGGACAAGATAAACCAAACTACTACTTGTCCCGTTTGGGAACATATATCGGACAAGATAAACCAAACTACCACTTGTCCCGTTTGGGAACATATATTGGACAAGATAAACCAAACTACTACTTGTCCCGTTAGGTAACATATATCGGACAAGATAAACCAAACTACCACTTGTCCCGTTAGGGAACATATATCGGACAAAATAAACCAAACTACCACTTGTCCCGTTAGGCGGTGCACTGAGCTTGCCGAAGTGGACAATATATCGGTAACGCTAGGGATCCAGCGTGGCAAGAAGTCCCGTTAGGGACGATATATAAAAAACACATCTTTCTCAGAATCACTTAATACCTTTATACAACCCCTAAAAAATCCTATGCTATCGCAAGATTCCAAATCTTGTGATATAATAACACCATTGCTAACTTTATCGACAAGTAGATATTGATAAAATGCAGATATACCGCCAACACTTTTTTCAGTAATTAAACTTATCTTTTACCAAAAATCCATATATTTGTCATCAATTCTCATAAAACTAAATTATGAAAAGCCTAATTTTACTTTTACTATTTGTACTAATTGCTGTCGGTATTAGTGCCCAAACAATTGAGCAAATTAAAGCCGATCGCAATACATATCTGTGGGGAGAAGGCAAAGGTGCAAGCCTTAGCAGAGCAGATAATCTTGCATTATCAGATTTGATAAGTCAAATTTCTACTGTTGTAGAAAGCGACTTTACTATGTTAAGGGAAGAGTTGACTGATAATGATGGCTCTGATTATTCCGAAACTGTAAAATCAGTAATAAACACATACAGTCTTGCTCATGTGCAGGGGGTAGAAAGAATAATAGTGTCTAATGAACCCGATGCTGTTGTATTCAGATATATTAAACGTAGTGAGATTGCTAAAATATTTGAAGGCAGAAAAAATAAAATTCTAGGTTTTGTGTCAAATGGTCAGCAATCAATTAAAAACACTCAGATAGCAGACGCATTGCGATATTACAACTGGGCATTAACACTTTTACGAAGTCATCCTGAGGGTAGCAGAATGACTTTTAATGATGAGAACGGCAACCAGCAATTACTGGCAACCTGGCTACCATTTCAGGTACAGCAAATTCTTGGAAATCTAAGGGCTGAAGTTGCAAAAATTGAAAGCCTCGAAACATTTAATCATGTATTGCTGCAAATTTCTTGGAACGGCAAACCTGTTACAAATTTCGACTATTCATATTGGGATGGACGAAACTGGTCGAATATTATTAGTGCAAAAGATGGTTTGGGCTTTATAGATTTGCCTGCATCTTCCAACGAAATAGGAGAGGTTAGACTTAAAACAGAATATGTTTTTGAAAATGAAGCTGCAATTGATAATGAACTCAGAGATGTTATGAGTAAACTGGAACCTGTATTATTTAGAGATGCATATTTTAATGCAGGGTCGGCAGCAGGGCTTGTAGTTAATAATGTGTCTCAGGTTTCAAATGCCACTGTAAATCTAAACTCTTACATTGTCGAAAATGAAGAATATAAAAATACAATTGAAACTCTTGCCAAAGCAATAAACACCAAAAATTATAATACCGTTCGTAATTTATTTACAGATGCAGGATATAAAGTTTTTCAGGAATTAATACAATACGGAAATGCTAGAGTATTGGATTATAACAACTTAAACTTTGTGAATTATAACGAAAATATTGTTTGCCGTTCGCTAAAAATGAGTTTTAACTTTCGTAATAATTCAAGATCATTTGTTGAGGATGTAGTAATCACTTTTGATGATAACAAGAAAATTATAAATATGGTTTTTGGTCTTGGTGAAACAGCAATTAACGATATTCTAAGTCAAGATACATGGAGCGAACAGGTAAGATTAAATCTAATTGATTTTATGGAGCATTACAAAACATCATTTGCACTTAAAAGAATAGATTATATCGAAAGCATTTTCTCTGATGATGCTCTAATTATTACCGGTTATGTTACACAAGCCAGACCATCTGGCGAAAACCCATATTTAAATAATCAAATTGTAAAATATAATAGGTTTACAAAAGAAGAATATATTAAACGTCTTAAATACGCTGTTTTTAGCAATGAATTTATAAACATAAAGTTTAATGACAATAATATTCGTAAGCGAGGCACAGGAGGCGAGGTTTATGGGATACAGATACAGCAAGATTATTTCTCATCAAGTTACGGCGACAGCGGTTATCTTTTTCTGATGATTGATATGAATGATGAAGAAAATCCACAGATACGCGTAAGAACATGGCAACCCGAAAAAAATCCGGACGGAAGTGTTTATGGGTTGCAGGATTTTTAGAGATATTCTTATTGAAATATAAGTTAACCAAAGCACTCCACCTCTCCAAGATTTTTCCTTGTATTTTTTAAACATGCCCTCAGTCGTCTAATACCAATGTGAAATAATAAATATTGCATCATGAGATGTGCGGAATCTGTCTTTAAATTATTGCGCATTGTGGTTTAGGATAGGATTATGTGGTATTAAAAACTCAATTATCAGAAGCAATTATTTTTTTATTCCCGATTTAAATTGTATATTTATGGTCATTGCTGATTTATGAAATTTATATGATATGAGAAAAGAAATAATTTGCATTTTACTTTTAGTATTTTTATTGAATTCCTGTTTATCGTCTGCAGGGGGTAAGAAGTCGCTTGATGATTTAATAGAATCTAAGGCAATCAAGCTCGAAAGTGCATCTGATATGGACAGACTGATTGAAATTGCATCAAAAAAGAAACTCGTACTACTTGGTGAGGCAAGTCATGGAACGCATGAATACTATACTTGGAGAGACTCAATAAGCAGACGTCTTATAGAGGAACACGGATTTAATTTCATTTTGGTTGAAGGCGATTTTGCCAGTTTGTACGAACTTAACAGATACGTTAAAGGTATGCCCGGAGCAGCAAATTCTGCACGGGAGGTTTTATTAAGGCTCGACAGATGGCCACTTTGGATGTGGGGAAATTATGAAGTGCTTGAATTGACTGAGTGGTTGAGAGAATATAATATGAAACTTCCATTAAACAAAAGGGTAGGCTTTTATGGTATGGATGTTTATGATGAGTGGAAATCAAAATATGCTATTTTAAATGCACTGAAAGACGAATACCCTGGAATATATCGCAGTGCAGAAGCATATCTATCATGCTTTAAACCATATGAGGGAAATTCATGGAATTATGCAAATGACGAAGTCGGAGGAAGAATCAATTGTTCAGACAATCCTACAGAACTGGTAAACATGCTGATTGCCGAAAGACGAAAACTTCGAAAAATGGACAAGGCAGAATACTTTTATTTGCTTCAAAATGCATTTGTATTTAAAAATGCAGAAAAGTTTTATCGGAAGTCGGTTGCAGGATTAAGGAGTGAATCATGGAATGCAAGAGCTATTCATATGCATAAAACTAGTGTAAGATTGATGAGTTTGTATGGGAAGGATTCTAATGGAATAGTATGGGCGCATAATACACATATAGGAGATGCTTCATATACAGATATGAAAACTGTTAATCAAACCAATATAGGAGAGATGTCAAGGGCTCATTTTGGTGACAAAAATGTTTTACTTGTTGGATTTACAACATATCAGGGGAAAGTTCTTGCCGGATCGCAATGGGGAAGTCCTGTTGAAGAAATGAATATTATCCCGGCTCAGCTTGGCAGTATTGAGGAGATACTTAATAGGGTAGACATGGAATCATTTTATCTAATCTTCGATGATGAAGTCCGAAATCATACTGATTTTTTGAAACCTATGGGAAATAGAGCAATAGGAGTAGTTTATAATCCGAATTTTGATTTCCGACAGTTTGTGAATACCGTTGTCCCAATGAGATACGACGCCCTTATTTTTTTCAAAGAAACAAAAGCCCTGAAAGCATTACATTGATAAAAAAAAGAGATTTACAGCTTTTGTAAACCTCTTATTATAAAGTCGGGGTGAGTAGATTCGAACTACCGACCCCTGGTCCCCCAGACCAGTACTCTAACCAAGCTGAGCTACACCCCGATTTGTGTGCAAAACTAATCAAGTATTGAGTATTAAACAAATTTATTTGTCAAAAAATGCTTTTTGTATTGTAAAATATTGACACATAATGGTATAATACTATTCTCATTGGTTTGTATAAAAATCAGTACTTTTTTATTATTTTTGCCTTATACTAATTATTTCTTTATGCAATTTTTAGAATATATATTGAATATTTCTCATGATTTCTTCAGTAGAAGTGTTAAGTTATTAAGTATTTTACTGATAATGTTTTCCATCTTCAATTTCAATGCCTCAGCACAGGGTAATTACAACGAAGTAATTAACGATGTTAAAATTGAAATGGTTTATCTCGAGGGAGGTATTTATGAAAGAGGATGCACTGCCGAACAAGTTAAATATTGCAGGGTTGATGAAAAACCGGTTCATAAAGTTAGATTGAAATCGTTTTATTTGGGTAAATATCCTGTTACTCAAAAACAATATGAGGCTGTTATGGGCAAAATTCCATCAGGATTTAAATCGTGCGCAAATTGCCCGGTAGAGAATTTAAATTGGTTTGAAGCAAACGAATTCATAAAAAAACTTAACGAATTAAGCGGACAAAATTATCGCCTGCCAACCGAGGCTGAATGGGAATATGCTGCAAGAGGAGGTAAACAAACTAAAGGCTTTTTGTATTCAGGGAGCAATGAAATTGAAATTGTGGGATGGCATTATTATGATAAACTTGCTGTACTACAACCGGTTGGGCAGAAAGATCCTAATGAAGCCGGAATTTTTGATATGAGTGGAAACGTTTGGGAATGGTGCAGCGACTGGTATGGAGAATATTCGTCAAATAATATAAATAATCCCAAAGGACCTTCCCAAGGGAGATTTAAAGTGCTTAGAGGAGGTTCATGGAATGTCTCCGAAAACCACTGCAGAGTATCTCGTCGCCACAGATATTTCCCAAATACCAAAACTTTCGATTTCGGATTCAGGCTCGCTAAAGATGCTGAATGAATGAAAGAATTTTTCTAAACTTATTGTTTTTTAACTAATATATTTAAACATGAATGCAAAATTTAATCAGGCAGGACTTCTTAATCCTGATGAGTTTAAAACAATATTGCCTCAAATTTATTTCGATCGTATGGATTATGAAGATTTCAGAGATCATGAAATGTTTATTGATAATATTCGTAAGGAAAGGAATAAAAGCAGGTTTTTTCGTTTAAGTGGCGATATTGAGGAATTTATAATTCAAAAATACGACTATAGTATTCTGAAAAAGAACATCCTTAAATCTGTTTCAGATGCCAAATCTCACGTGTTATTTTACAGATTATTTCCTAATTCTCAACAGGATTTCATATTAACATCATTTTACCCAAATATTGAAAACTCTAAAAGGAAAGATGAATTTATAATTCCTGATTTTGCCCTTAACAAAGATATTTTTCTCGATGAAAACGGAAATATTCTTAAAAATGTTCATGTTGATTTTGATGATGATAATAGTACTAAGATTATAATTAGAGCAATCAATATGTCGCACAATACATTGATATCTAATTTAATAGAAACATTTTTAAGACATAAGCTAGATCTTAGTTTTATGGAAGTTTGGCAAATAAAGAAGGTTTGGAAAAAAGTTGATATATTTTATGAAATAGAATGTCATACCGGATTATTATTGAGTGCTGAAGAGAAATCTTCACTTGCTGATGATTTTCACCGCTATTTACAGAGCTATATCAAAGCTATGAGCATTTTTGATATGGTTGGACCTTCAATGTTAGGACCTTCTAGCTCACATACTGCCGGTGCAAATAGGATAGGACAAATTGCCAGGAATATTATGGCTGCCATGATTGAATCAGGCGAGAAAATTGCTGATGTAGAAGTTAAACTGATTGGGTCTTTCAGAGATACTGGATTGGGACATAAAACTCCTTCTGCAATTGGTGGCGGATTGCTGGGTTATGCAACTGATCATCCTGAAATGATTGTTGCAGGAGATCCGGATAATCTTAGAAAAAATGGTATATGCATAGGAAATAGCAGAATTGAATTTCGATCGTTTACAAAAGGAACAGCTGATGATGATAAAAAGTACCTAAATCAGAAGAATAATAATATTGCTGAAGTAATTGTCCGTACAGCAAAATCTAATCATATAATTGCAGGTTTTTCAATTGGCGCCGGTAATGTCGAAGTGAGGTATTTTGATAAATATCTGGAAAAACCGATAGACGGAAAGACAGATATGTATCTGATAAACGGTGAGATTATTCCCACCAAATCATTTGAAGGCGAAGGCAATATTGTTGCTAAAATTTATCATGAAGATTCATCTGCAGAAATGCCTGAAATGCCTTTCAATACATTTGAGGAACTGGATGAGTACCTTAATGAAACAAATATTTCAATTATAGATTTAATCTATGATATTGAAGCAAAAATGCAAAATTCAGGAAAGGATGAAATTTTTAAAAAAATGTCAGACTTTTGGCAAATAATGAAATCTTCAGTCGAAAAGGGAGTTGCAGGTAGAGAAATGTCATTCCTTAAGTTAAGTGGTAAAGATGCAAATAACATAAATTCATACCTCAAATCTAATATTCTTTTCGATAATTTGTACGGTAGGGCTGTAGCATACTCAACGGCAGTAAATGAAATAAATGCAAGAAGCGGACTAATAATTGCTTGTCCTACTGCAGGCTCATGTGGAATTCTTCCCGGAGTATTGAAAGCTTATTGTGATTTTAAACAGCCTGATGAAAAACTGCTAATTGAATCATTGATGCTTGCAGGTTTTTTTGGTATGATATTATTTAGTGATGTCTCAACTGCAGGTGCAGATTATGGTTGTCAGGCAGAAATTGGTGCAGCAGCAGCAATGGCAGCTTCATCCCTTACTTTTCTTGAAGGTGGTACTCCTAACGAAATGATTCATGCATTTGTCTTAGCACTAAAAAATTCTCTAGGTCTGATTTGTGACCCGATTGCCGGGCTAGTTGAGGTTCCTTGTGTTAAACGTAACGGAATTTATTCATCACTAGCAATTAGTTCGGCTCTTATGGCTCTTAGTGGGGTTAAGTCATTTGTGTCGCCTGATGAGGTTGTTCTAACAATGCGCGAAGTGGGAGAGAGGCTGCATATAGATTATAAAGAAACCGGAAGAGCAGGTCTTGCTAAAACACGTGACGGGAAAGAAGTCGAAAAAGATTTCGAAGCAAGTATGACCAAATTTTTTCAGTAAAATAATAATTATTCTCAAAATTATATTTGAACATAATTTAATGTATTGATATAATGCGTATTGTGATAATATTTATCCAAAATTGTTAGTATCTTTTGTAGTGTTTTTAATGCTTTATTTTGTAGATATTGTTTTTTATTTTAATTTAGTCTAAAATTTAATAATAATTCCGATGGATATTAAAAAGTTTAATTTTCCGGTGAAAGATATTCTTACTCAGTATCTTAATAAAAAAGGATACAGAAAAACACCTGAGAGATATGCTATACTAGAGGAGATTTATTCTAGGGATGGGCATTTTGATATTGAAAATCTTTACATATCAATGAAAAATAAGAATTATAGGGTTAGTAGGGCTACTCTTTACAATAATATTGACTTGCTACTTGATGCCAATTTGGTTGTAAAGCATCAGTTTGGGCAAAATATTAGTACTTATGAGAAGGCTTATGCTTGCTCTAAACATGATCATTTAGTTTGTAATTCATGTGGAGCATTAATAGAATTTTGTGATCCAAGAATTAAAGAGATTGAAGAGACTGTAAAAATGTCGAATGATTTTGATATTTCGCATCATTCTTTGTATTTTTATGGCACTTGTAAAGAATGTAAAAATAAAGCAGATGAATAGAAAGATTGATGTATTACTGGGATTGCAATGGGGAGATGAAGGTAAAGGCAAGATTGTTGACGTACTTACACCCGAATATGATATCATAGCGAGATTTCAGGGAGGTCCGAATGCCGGACATACTCTCGAGTTTAATAATATTAAACACGTGCTTCACACAATACCCTCAGGTATTTTTCATGCCAACAAAATAAATGTTATTGGTAATGGAGTTGTGATTGACCCGGTTATATTGAAAAGAGAAATACTAGCTCTTTCGAAATATAATATTGAACCTTCTGCTAATCTTTTTATTAGCAAAAAAGCTCACCTAATCATGCCGACTCACAGGACACTTGATGCTGCATATGAAAGCTTTAAAAAAGATAAAAAAATTGGTTCGACACTTAAAGGAATTGGACCGGCTTATACCGACAAAGTCGCTAGGCTTGGCTTAAGAATTGGTGAAATATTTTCTGAAGATTTTAAGCAAAAATATAACATAACTAAAGATCATCACGATAAAATTCTTGCTGGATATAATTATACGGAATCTTATCAAGAATATGAATCAGAATGGTTTGAAGCTATTGAATTCTTAAAAGGTTTTTTATTTATTGACTCTGAAAAGTTTTTTGCCGATGTGCTTAAAACGAATAAGAAAATTTTAGCAGAAGGTGCGCAGGGAGCTTTGCTAGATATAGATTTTGGTTCATATCCGTTTGTTACTTCAAGTAATACAACAACTGCTGGCGTTTGCACAGGACTTGGGGTTGCTCCTTCAAGAATAAACGAAGTTTACGGAATTTGTAAAGCTTACTGCACAAGGGTAGGTAGTGGACCTTTCCCCACAGAACTAAATGATGAGATAGGGCAAACAATGCGTGACAACGGAAATGAATACGGATCCACAACAGGAAGACCACGTAGATGTGGATGGCTAGATATGGTGGCATTAAAGTATTCTGTTAATCTCAACGGCGTTACCAAGCTCATAATTACTAAGGCTGATGTGCTAAGCGGTTTTGATACTATAAAAGTAGCCATGAACTATAAGATTGATAATGCATTAATTGATTACGTTCCATTTGAAATGAATAATGATATTATTCCTGATTATATTGAATTGCCGGGTTGGAATCAGGATATTTCCAATTGTAAGTCAAAAATCGACTTACCAGAGGAGTTAATAAACTATCTTAGTTTTATAGAGAAAGAAACAGGTGTTCCCGTTGAATATTTATCGGTAGGACCAGATAGAACTCAGACCATTAAAACTAAATAGTTATATCATTAGTATAAACTTTAATTTGTCACAGGCTCATTTAATTGGAGCAAAAATTGGTGCCTTCGCCTCCGCTCAGGCACCTTACATTTCAGTAACTAAGGTGGCTGAGCGCAGCCGAAGCCACCGATATAATAGCGCAGCCGAAGCCACCGGCACATCGCAGTCTATAGACTAAAATTTTTATATGTAAAAATTTTAGGGGCTCAGTTTAATTAGTTCAGAATTACACCGGAAAATCCCTCAATAGTTCATGCACGCCCTTATGGATTTCGTACCAGAATTCGTATGCTGCAGAGTGTTTATCCTCATTAAATAGTTCTATCCATTTGTCAAGTTCTTTATCTTCAATACCTTCTTCCTTCTTTTTAAGAAGAAATGTATGTACATAATCAATATTTCGTTCCGATTCCCAAAATACAGAAGAATTTCTGCTGTTAATTCTACTGGCAGTTAAATCTATAGATTTAAGAAAAGCTTCTTTATTTCCAAATAGTTTGCCAACAATATCTGGCATTATATCTTCTGCCCATGCTCTATGAAAGCGACATATCCCAAGATTGTCTAAAGTTAATTCCTTTACCATTCTTTTGGCTGATATTTGTCCAAGCTCTCGTGGTGGAATAAAAGCTCTACCATAATCATTATAATATTTGCCCATAATTCCCATAGGAGATAGCACTCCTGGAGTCCAGTATTGATTTGGGACCATCCAACCTTGACGTGCAAAAGCGGTGTAAACGAATAAGTCCAATATTTTCCGGTCTTTACACTGAGCAAGTCCACGAGCAAATTTTCTTGCACCAAGTTTTAAGTTGATTTTGCTATCTTCTTTTGCTATTTCTTCGAGCATTTCAATCCCTAGTTCAGCATTATGCATTGAACTTTTAACGACGTCAAAGTTTTTAAGATTAAAAATGGGTTTTTTACTAACTCCAATTTCTTCAGGACTTAATAGTCCCTCGTCGAGACACTCCATTAGCCAACTTAATACTCCTCCAACTGATATCGCATCGAACCCTAGACTATCGGCTTTGCCATTTATTTTTTCTGCTGCTCTTTGGTCAAAGATTCCACATAAGGGTCCCATTGTTTGGTATGGTTCATAGTCTTTTTTATATTCTTCCTGCATTTTTTTACAAACAGCTGCACATGGTTCTCCGCAGTTTTTTTGTTGTTTTGGAATTATAGTTTCTTCATTAAACTGCTTTAGGTAATGCTCCATAATGAACTCCTTGTGGAGTTTCTTTCGTTCCTCAGCAGTCCAATAAATAGTGCGATAATTGAAAGCGGTCATATAATCTCCGAGGTTTGCAAAGTTAACACCGAAGGTTCCTCCGGTATTGAAGTTTGGGTCGAACCTATATTTTGTGGTGGCTTCAAGATCTTTCGCCGATAGTTTCATTTGATAGCGGTCTTCAAACCATTTGTCGGCAACATTTCGGTCTCTAAAATCTTCGTCGGTATGAGTCCCTCCATATATTATTGCAGCAATGCCATGACTACTTAACAGCTTAGTTCCAAATCCACCTCTTCCTGCCCAAGTATCAACATAGGTAATTTTTCCTTTGCGGATAGGAGCTGAGCATATTGCTCCAAAATCGGTATATAATGATGCGGGACCTGTTGCTAAAACTCTTGGTGCGTTTTCATATCTATCACCATACATTTCATAAACATGCTCCATCATTGCATAAACGCCACCTCTGCCCTGATTCCAGATTTCATTTACGTTCAGAGGCTTAATTTCAACCTGAATTTCCTCACCGTGAATTCTGTTTAGATATAGTACCGAAGGATTATTAGCTTTTCCTGTGATTGAAAATAGATTAATTCCTAAATCATCAAAAGGTAATCCTGCTCCGCCCATACTTGAAACATAGAATCCATGCCAACATGGACTGATACCTGTAAATATAAGTCGGTTTGACCCCGGAAAAATAGACCCGGCAAGTAATCCTGTTCCTATATTTAGACTATCATATTTATATGCAAGATGAATTCCCAGATCAACTGGACCCCAATATTGGCCAACTTCATGATGCAGCATTTTATAAAAACTCGTTGATGCATCTATTACTAGTGTTTTTAATTCAGTTTTCTTATTTTTCATGTGTTCAAGCTAAATTATTTTATCTCTATAAGTACAAATATAGTCAAAATAGTTGAGTTTTTTTGTTATATAATCTTAAAAGAATTGTTCATATTTTTTGGAATTAGTCCTTTCATATGTAAGATTATATAATTTTATAAAATCACAGTATAATTTAAGTATCATAGTAAGATAATTATTGTAAATTTGTTAAATATAACTTATTAAATATTTTATGAAATATATATTTTATTTGCTCACCATCATATCGCTTATTTTTAACAGTAAATTCTCTAATGCACAGGAAGATGAGTCTTGGCATTGTTTAACACCTGAAATGAATAATTTGTTGTATGAGAAATATCCTGAAGCATTAATTGAAAAAAATCGCTTGGATGAATTTGTTCGAAATTACAGAATTTTAGAAAATAAGAGCGATCAAGTTTTTATCATTCCTGTTGTAGTTCACGTTGTACATGATTATGGTGTTGAAAATATTTCTTATGAACAAATTGTAGAATCAATCGAATTTATGAATAGGGACTTTCGTTTAATGCGCGCTGATACCTCAATGATTGTTCCGGCTTTTAAGGGTATTGCAGCAGATTCTAGAATTGAGTTTAGGCTTGCGCGCAAAGATCCATGGGGTAATTGTTCTGTTGGAGTTACTCGAACTGCATCGGAAACTACTCATTCAGGTGGTGAGGATGCAAAAATCGCAGCCCCGTCTTGGCCCAGAAATAAATACTTAAATATTTGGGTCGTACGTTCTCTTCCTGGTGGTGCTGCTGGGTGGGCATATTACCCCTCGAACTATACTGAGGGCTATGATGGTATAATTTTAATTCATTCTTACATGGGGTCGATTGGTACAGGAAGTATTGGAAGAGCAAGTACCTTAACTCATGAAGCAGGTCATTATCTTAATTTACCTCACCCATGGGGTAGTACTAATAATCCTGGATTACCATCAAATTGTGATATTGACGATGGAATAGAAGATACACCGAATACAATTGGTCATACAACTTGTGCTATTACTGCTGTAACTTGTGGTTCACTTGATAATGTGCAGAATTTTATGGATTACAGTTATTGCGGAAAAATGTATACTGAAGGGCAATCTCAGGTGATGCGTGCTGTCTTGAATTCTTCTATTGCAGGAAGGAATAATCTTTGGACAGAACAAAATTTAATCGAAACAGGAGTGCATTTAGATTATCTCCCGCCTATTTGTGAACCTATAGCGGATTTTATTGCTGATAAAAGAGTAGGATGCGAAGGTATGCAGGTTTCGTTTAATAATTTGACTTACAATACAGATGTTATTGATTCTGTTTTATGGTATTTCCCCGGTGCTGAGACTGAATTTTCCAATACATACAATTCTCAAGTAATATACAAAGATGCAGGTATTCATAATGTTGAATTGTTCGTTTCAAATCAAACTGATCAAAGCATTCAAATAAAAGAAAATTATATTCACATCTATAAAACTGACGATGCGTTTAGTCTTCCTTACACAGAATCGTTTGAAACTGCCGTTTTTCCGTTCTTTGAAAATTCCGGAAACGGTTTCTTTACAATAGATAAAGGCACAGGAAACTGGCATCAAACACCGCTCGTTGCTTATTCAGGTAACAGATCCTTAAGAATTAGACAAACGAATAATAAACCGAATACTATAAATACCATAATGTTGCCAAATATAAAGTTGCCTTCGTCTGATATTGCTATTGAAGTTTCTTTTTATGCCGCTTTTGGAAGAGTTTCAGAGTTTACAGCTGATAGATTGAAGTTTTATGTTTCGTCTGACTGTGGAGAAACAAAAAGAATTGTCGCAATAATTGGAACTAGTATTCTGGCAACTGCAAATACAAGTTCATTTGCTAACTATATGCCACATAGTAGTCACTGGAAAAAACATAGTTTTATAATTAATCCTTCATCTATACAATCTGAAACAATCAGGATAATAATTGAAGCTGAAGCAGGAGGTGGAAATAATTTGTACATCGACGACTTATCGATTAATATGGTATCAAATGTAGAACAATCGCAATACAATTTTCCGATATCAGTTTTCCCTAATCCTTTTACAGATGAGGTTTTGATTGAGTTGCCAGAATTGCATGATGAAGCGGAACTGCAGTTTTATAACTCAGCAGGTCAACTTATTGGCAAGGCAAATACTAAGGATAACTTGTATAATGCAAGTAGTATTTTTGATGGACATTCAGCTGGTCTATATACTATAAAGATTACTACGGGGAACAAATATAAGGTTTTACGAATTGTAAAGTTAAATAATTAAAGTTCTTTTTTTAGGTAAATTCCGGTATAGGATGATTCATCATTAATTATTTCTTCAGGGGTTCCTGAGAATACTATCGTTCCTCCTTTTTCGCCACCTTCTGGACCAACATCAATTATCCAGTCTGCACTTTTGATAATATCCATATTGTGCTCAATAATAATGACAGAATTGCCTTTATCAACTAGTTTATTAATTACTTTTAAAAAAACATTAATATCTTCAAAGTGCAGTCCTGTAGTCGGTTCGTCAAGAACATACAAAGTGTTGCCTGTATCTTTTTTCATTAATTCTGTAGCAAGTTTGACTCTTTGAGCTTCTCCACCAGATATTGTAGTTGATGCTTGTCCTAGACTTATATATCCTAATCCTACTTTTTGGAGAACGAGCAATTTTTTATATATTACCGGAATGCTCTTAAAGAAGTCTACTGCAGTATTTATTGTCATATCCAAAACATCAGCAATTGACTTTCCTTTGAATCTAACTTCAAGAGTTGCCTTATTGTATCTTCTTCCCCCACAGTCTTCGCAAAGAACATAAACATCTGGAAGAAAATTCATCTCTATCGTTTTTAATCCTGCTCCCTTACATGTTTCACATCTTCCTCCAGAAACATTGAAAGAAAATCTTCCTGGTTTGTATCCCCTTATTTTTGACTCAGGTATTTCTGCAAAAAGATTTCGGATATCTGAGAATATACCGGTATAAGTCGCAGGATTTGATCTAGGAGTTCGTCCAATTGGTGATTGATCAACTTCAATAATTTTGTCTAACAAATTTTCTCCTTCAATACTTTTATGAGGTAAAGCCTGAGCATTGGAATTATAGAACTTCCTGTTAAGCACCGGAACCAGAGTCTCATTTATTATACTGGATTTTCCACTACCCGATACTCCAGTTACACATACTAGCATGCCTAACGGAATTTCAAGGTCAATATTTTTTAGATTATTTCCTGAAGCTCCTTTGATTATTATTGAACTACCGTTACCTTCCCTTCTTTTATCGGGGATACTGATACTTTTTTCTCCCTTTATATAACTTGCTGTTACGGTATCGGATTGCAATAAATTTTCTATATTTCCGCTAAAAACTACTTTACCTCCTTTTTTACCTGCTCCAGGACCCATATCAACAATATAGTCGGCATTCAAAATCATATCTTTATCATGCTCAACAACAATTACCGAATTCTTTCTGTCACGCAATTCTTTTAATGAGTTGATAAGCTTTATATTATCTCTCTGGTGCAGTCCAATACTGGGTTCATCTAGAATATACAAGACATTTACTAGTCTCGAACCTATCTGTGTTGCCAATCTGATTCGCTGCGATTCTCCGCCAGACAAGCTTTTTGTAGATCTGTTTAGGGATAAATAACTCAATCCTACATCCAGCAGAAATTTAAGCCTGCTTTTTATTTCTTTCAGAATTTCTGATGCGATAAGTTTCGCATTTCCTGTGGTATTATTCTCAGCATTTTCAATCCACTCATACAAACCTATTATATCCATGGATGACAATTCTGCAATCGATTTTTCTCCAAACTTGAAGTATAGAGATTCCTTTTTTAGTCGTGTGCCGTTACATTTAGGGCAAGTTATGTACTTATTAAATCTGTTTGCAGAAGTTTTGTGATAGCCTGATTCCTCTTCTTCTTTTTGTTTATCTTTTATTTGATTAATTATTCCGTCAAAACTTACATAATAATTTGAACTGACACCAAGAGGAGTATTTTTTAGTTGAAGCTGTTCATTATAACCATACAATATAGCATCCATAGCCTCTTCACTAATTTCTTTTATAGGATTTCTAATTGAAAAATTTAATTTCTCCGCAAGTGCTTCCAAAATCCAGAAATTAAGATTGTTTTTGTATTTACCTAGTAAGCTGATTGCCCCATTGTGTATAGATAGATTTTTGTCTGGAATAATTTTGTCAAGATCAATATCGTTAATCACACCAAGTCCGTTACATTTATTGCATGCACCTTGCGGAGAATTGAATGAAAATGTGTGTGGGGCAGGTTCTTTATAAGAAATTCCTGATTTTGGACACATTAGAAAACGACTGAAATATCTAGGCTCTTCTTTTTCAGAATCAAGAATCATCATAATCCCTTTCCCTGTATTCATTGCAAGGTCCATAGATTTTTTCATTCTTTTATGTTCGCCTGAGTTAATATCTTCATAGGATTCTTTAATATGCAACTTATCTACAACAAGCTCTATGAAATGAGTTTTGTACCTGTCAAGTTTAAGATTGTGTGTTAGTTCTCTAATTTCGCCATTTATTCGTGCTGTTAAGAAACCTTTTTTACGCAAACTTTCAAATAATTCTCTGTAATGTCCTTTTCTCCCATCAACAAGAGGTGATAGAATATAAATCTTCTTACCTACAAAGTCTTTGTAAATTATATTCAAAATTTGATCATCGGAATATTTAACCATCTTCTCTCCACTAATATGAGAGTAAGCAGTTGAAGCTCTTGCATAAAGAAGACGCAGGTAGTCATAAATTTCTGTAATTGTTCCAACAGTTGATCTTGGATTTCTTACTGTACTTTTTTGTTCTATAGCAATTACAGGACTGAGACCAAGAATCTGGTCAACATCTGGTTTTTCTAGACTTCCAATAAACTGCCTGGCGTATGCTGAGAAAACTTCCATATATCGCCTATTGCCTTCTGCACAAATTGTATCGAAAGCCAAAGACGATTTACCACTACCACTCAAACCTGTTATTACACTCAGTTTTAGCTGAGGAATACTTATGTCAATATTCTTTAAATTGTGAACTCTTGCCCCCGAAACTTTTATAAATTGTTGTTCTGATTTCATTTCTTATATTTTTCTGCCTATTATTCCGTTTGCGAAAAATCACGGACTCCTTCTGCAGGTATAAGAATTTTATATTGTTTTCCTGTACGATTTGGCAATTTATTGCCTCTTATCCACGGATTGAAATATCTTATCATTTTATAATTTGTGCCATGAAAAATTGCAAATTCGGCAAGGTCGTTTATGCTTGTATCTACTGTGATTTCAATAGTTTCAAGTTCATCATATAAATACTCCTCAGGAATGAAAAATCCGTACTTTTCGGGATCTGACATAATTATTTTTAAGGCAACAATTCTATAAACATATCTAGCTGTTTCCTGATTAAGGTGTAAATCCCAGTATGATTTGATCTTCTGATTGTTGATTTGATTTTGTAATCCTGCCATTCCCATATTATAAGCTGCTGCTGCAAGCGACCATGTCCCAAATCTATTATAAGCAGTTCTTAAATATTTTGTGGCAGCAATCAGCGATATTGTTTCATGGTATCTTTCATCAACAAAATCATTAATCTCCATGCCATATTCACGACCAGTATTTCTTAAAAATTGCCAAAATCCGGCTGCCCCAGAAGGACTAACTACGTGATCTAAGCCACTTTCGGCTACACATAGATACTTCATGTCGTCAGGAATATTATGCTCTGCCAGTAGTCTCTCGATTTCGGGGAAGTACCTTTTTGCTTTTTTTATATATATAATTGTGGCGGAATGTCGGTATGTGTTTACAACCAATTCTCTATCGAGCGCCTCTCTTACATCAAAAAGTTCAATAGGAACTCTTTCTCCTGCAAAAAAAACTTCATCAGGTATTTCGGGCTGGAAAACATGACAGTGAGTATAAATAGATTCTGCCGAATGAGAAATTACATTTTGATTTTTATCTTGGATTTTAATATTGTCAGAAAAGATGAAAAGCTTTGAAATAATAAGTCCTGCAGCAATTCCTATCACTACAAATAGTATTTTTTTTGTTTTAATCATTGTGCTTTGGAAATTTTTGTATTTATATAAAGAGCAAGAAAAACTAGAATAGGATATCCTGCAAACAACCAGATACTACTCAAATCTAATGGTTCTGGACGGCTAATAATGTATAATGCCAATACTACTCCAATGGTATTTAAAAGAAATAATAATACGGCAATCCATCTTGTTGGAAGTCCTGCATAAAATAGATGATGTGTTGTGTGATCTTTTCCTCCAATAAACGGAGATTGTTTTTTTAACAATCTATTTATTGTAACAGTTGTGGTGTCGGAAATAGGAATTACAAATGCTAGAGCAATTAGTACAAACTGTGTTGTATTATAAGAGTAACCCAATTCAGAAATTGGGACCGAATTCCAAAAATAAAGTATTCCTGTAAATGCCAGAATTGCGCCTACAAACTGACTTCCGTTATCTCCCATGTACATTCTTGAAGGAGACCAGTTGTAGAAAAGAAAACTTAATAGAGCTCCGCTTATACCGATTAGTGTGATAAGTATAAATGGTTTTATTGGATATACTCCTAGAAAACTTGATATTACAACACCTCCAATTATTGATAATGAAGTAAGGCATGTAATTGCATCCATATTATCAAGCATATTTATAGAATTCATTATACCTAGCACCCAGATTATTGTAATAGTATAGTTTATCCATTCATGTGGCGAAATATGAATGTAAAACCCATTGAAAATGAAAATCATTGCACAAATAATCTGAACTATAAATTTGAAAGATGGGGGAGTGCTAATAATATCATCTGCAAGACCCATAAAGAAAGAAAGAATTACAACCAATAGAAGAGATAAGTATTCTGGGAAGAAATAAATATCCTCTCCAATTACAAAGAATGATGTAATGGATATGCCAAGAAAAACTACAAAAAAGGTAATTCCTCCAAAAATAGGTTTCGACTGACTACTCCATCTGATTGCCGATATATTGGCTTTCTTTACAAGAAACTTAATTGGTCTTTTAATGAAGAAATTATTTATAATAAATCCACAAATTAAGGAAATAATAAAAACCAATATTGATGTAATTTCAAAATTCATATGCTCCTTTTATGCTATTTATTTCCTTCGTCGTAATAATCAGATATCTTCTGCTTAAAAGTTTTTAATTGAAAAAGTTTTTGAAAAAAATTCTTTTTATCTTCAACTTCTTCTCCATAGTAACTATTGTGAATTTTTGTAAGGTATCCATATCCATATCCATATCCTGAATGACCATACTGATATCCATAACCTGTCTTGTATCCGTATCCAAATCTAACATTGCTTCTCTCTATTGAATTGAGAATAATTCCCATATTTTCAAGATTATTCGACTCTTTAAAAGAATTAATATTCTCAATAAAAGATTTCGGGCTCGTGCCGGCTCTCATAATATAGAGAGGATTGTCTGCTAAATGGAAGGATGCGAGAGCGTCTGTTACGATTCCAATTGGAGGAGTGTCTATAATAATAACCTCGTATTCTTTTTTTAGTTCATGGATTAATTCTTTATACTTATCTGTTAGAACTATTTCTGCAGGATTTGGAGGCAGAGGACCGCTGGTTATAAAATCGTAATTGTCGAAAGGAGTTTGTTTAATGCAATCATTTAAACTGCATTTACCAATTAAATAATTGCTGATTCCGGTTTCATTATCAACTTCAAAACTTTTGTGAAGTCGAGGCTTTCTTAAGTCCATGTCGAGGATAATAACTTTTTTGTCTGCCATCGCATATATTGCTCCTGTATTTAAAGCAACAAATGTTTTTCCTTCACCAGCAATAGTTGATGATATTGTAATAACTCGACATGATGGATATGATGTTCGATAGAACTCAAGATTTGTTCTAATATTTCTGAATGCTTCTGCCATCATTGATTTTGGACGATCTATTACAACAACCTGCGATACTTTCATGTCCTTTTTAGCCATAGGTATTCCTCCGATTACAGAGATCGAAGAAAATTCACTAATGTCTTTTACTGAATGGATTCGGTTATAAAACAAATATCTTATTGTAAGAACCAGCAATGAAAATAAGAGAGCTAAACCCAATGCACTTAAAATGGTTTTTGTGAGATTCGGATATTCCGGTGTAAATGCAATATTAGCTTTTTCAAGTATCAAATTATCACTAATATAACCTGCTTGCGAAATCATAGTCTCTGCTTTTGTTTTAAGTAATTGAGAGTAAAACTCTTCGTGAATTGAATGTAGTCTTAATAGTTTAGCATATTCAATTTCATCATATAATATATCAGTAGTTATTTTGCTTTCTAATTCCTCATACCTGCTCTTATATTCTGAAACCTGATTGTTTAACCTGATTTTCATAGATTTTATGAAATCGTCTATTAGATTCTTTTTAGATTCTATCTGAGCATTTATTCTAATTATTTTATGATTATTGGCTGTTACGTCAAATAGTAATTCTTCTTTTTGCTGTTCAAGACTTAGAACAGAATTTAACATTGTTGAAAGAAATTTTTCTGACTGTTGTCCTGTCAACAAAGCCAACATCTCGTATATATTAATTGTTTCATCCTGAGAATTAATTCTTTCGGCAATTTTATCCAATGTAATAATTTCAAGGTCTGCAATAAATATTTTGGATTCAATTTCTCCAAGTTTGGTAGTTAAAATTGACGCACGGTCTTGTATAAATCGACTCTCAGATGGTTTAATATTATTCCTCAATCTGAAGTCATGAAGAGCTTCTTCAGATTCATTAAGTTGATTAAGAACTACTTCTAATTGGTTGTCTATATAATTAAGTATGTTGACGGCACTTTCCTTTTTTCTGTTTTCATCAAACTTTATGAATTTTTCAGCAATTGTATTAGTAATCTCTGCTGCTTTACGAGGATTGTGGTCGCTATATGAGATTTTTATTGTTCCTGCAGTTTCGTTGAGTGTTTGAACGATTAAATTTGAAGAAATTTTATTTAATACCGTCTTGGGGTCGTTAATGACGAAATAAAACTCATGCTTACTATTACCATTGATTGAACCTTCCTTAATCTGGTTATTGTAACTGATAAAAATATCTAAACCATAAAGTGAGTGCCATTCGTCAGCATTAATGGCGTATTTATGTGTTCTGTTCCCTATATCATAGTTTATCTCAAATTTATGTTCACTAGTTTCGCTTAAAAATATCTTTTGATCTAGAATCGAAAGTATATTTATTCTGTAGTTTATTTCGTATGGAGAGTTTTGATATAACTCTGATGAAAGAAATGTCCCCTGATTATAGTAACTTATGTCTAATGGTAAATCAATAATGCAGGTTTTTAGAAATTCGTTTGATCTTAATAGCTCGATAGCAGGAGCAAGTTCTTGCTCAATAAGTCCCGTGGATATTCCGAGAATTTGATTTGATTTATTTTCAAATTTTATTTGAAGTACAGAACTAGAGTTAAAAACAGGTTTTGTATATCTAAAAAACAAAAGACCTGCAATGATGGAGATTATAAAAACTAAAACAATCAGCCACAAAAGTTTTCTGAAAATGATAATAAAAGTTCGAAGTTCAAATCTCTGGTTTAATATTGGTATCTTTAGGTTTTCCATTACCGAGGCTTACTTTAATTTAAAAAATACTCCGTATACTGTAACAATTGTTGTTGCAAGAGTAAAATATGGTGACACTTCTCTCAGAACACGCAAAACATACTGGGGTTTACTGTCAATGTATATAATATCGTTTGCCTCCAGTAAAATATTTGTACCTTTTAAATCGTTTAAATTTCTTATGTTCCAATAATAAATCTGAGGATCGTCAGTAAGATCGCCCCTGATTAGTTTTATTCTATATGACTTGCTAATATCTGTTAAGCCTCCTGTTCTTGCGATTGCTTCGATTAATGTAAATTTATCGGAGTCCATCACAAGTCTTACTGCATTTGTACCACTGTTTTTGAAAACCATAACCTGTCTGTTTGTAACTCGTAGTAAAACAAATGGATCAATAAAAAAGTCCGAATATTTTTCTTCTAGTACAGCTTCCGCTTCTCGTATAGTTAACCCACTTAATTCAATTCTCCCTAGTAATGGAACTTTAACTTTTCCGTCATATTCAATGTTAAACTCAAACCCAAGTTGATTTCTTTGACTTCCTCCTGTTTCCATTCCACTTGTTCCGAAAAAAGACTCTCCAATATTACTGAATACCCTTAGGTTAATATTATCAAAAGCTTGAATTACATATTCCTTTTTTGAGGCTTCAAAATTTGAAACAGGAAAATCCTCATCAGTCAGAAACATTTCTGATGGACGTAAAGTTTTACACGAATTAAATACAATTATCGAAAGTAATATGTACAGAATTACTCCAATTTTTAATTTGCTTTTCATCAAATAGTATTATGTATTGATTAAAGCACAAAAATAATTAAAATTAGTAAATTACAAAGACTTTTGAAGCAATTCGTCATAAAGATTTTTTGTGTCATTAACTAGTCTTGTAAAGTGAAATTTATCTTTAACGAAATTCCATCCTTTACTACTCATGCGAAGTCTCAAATCATCATCATTTATTATCAGTAAAAGTTTCTTTGCAAAATCTTCAGGATTATTGTTCTCGCATAGAAGAGCAGTCTCATTTTCAATTACAATATCTTTGATTCCTCCAACATTTGTACTAACTATTGGTGTGTTTGAAGCTTGTGATTCTATTAAAGAAACTGGAGTCCCTTCATTAAAGGAACTTAATGCCGTAACATCTGATCCGGCTAAAACAAAATCCGCATTTTCAATCCATGACGTAAAAATAATATCCGCATCATCGATTTTAGACTCGGGTAATGAACATATTAGTCCTAAAGAACTTGCAAGGGAAATAAGGTTTTCGCGTAGTTCACCATCCCCAACAATTAATGCTTTTATTTTTTTTTCTGTTCCAGCTTTAACAATTTTTAACGCTTTTATAAATAAACTGTGATTTTTTACGGGGACTAAACGACCTATTATTGCTATAGCAATTTCATTATCTTTAATTTTGTATTCAGCCCTAAATTTTAATCTTTTGTTTTCATAGTCGAGTTGAAAACGATCAAGATCAAAGCCGAGAGGAATAACTTTGAATTTGTCTGGAGAGGCAATATTGTGAATATTACTTAACTCGTATTTTTGAATCTCACTTATTGCAATTATTTTACTTGATGCAGCAGCTAATTTTTGTTCAATACTTTTAAAAAATACTGTTTTTGCTTTTCCAAAATATGAATGAAATATATGTCCATGAAAAGTGTGTACAATAACCGGCACATTGCAGTTTTTTGCCGCATATCTGCCTAGAAAACCTGCTTTTGATGCGTGGGTATGGACAATGTCTGGTTTGTATCTCTTGATAATGTGCTTAAGTTTGTAATAAGCCACAATGTCGTTATACCCATTTATTTCCCTTTCCATTTCAGGGATTTTTAAAGTATGAAGGCCTAAGTTTTTGATTATAAAATCTGATGATGCTTCCGAATCACTATTTTTCCCTCCAACCAATAATGTTTCATAATCAGGACAAAGAAATTTACTCAGATAAGCCACATTATAGGTTGGTCCTCCAAGATTAAATCGGTTTATTATTCTTAAAACTCTCGCCATATCATTTCATTATGTATTTTTTCCACCAATTTTGAAAAACTAGTAAGGCCCATATTTTCGCATGTGAATCTTCCGGATTTTCAGAGTGAATTTGTTTCTTTAATTTTTTAATAACGTTGTAATTAAATATGTTCTGTTCCTTGATATAATCTTCAGACAAATAATCATTATCAATAAGATTCCATAGTTCATTTCTAAACCATTTTAATAATGGTACTTCAAATCCATGTTTAGGACGATTAAGTAATTCTTCCGGTAACAAATGTCGAAATGTATCCTTTAATATTCTTTTGCGCGAACTGTTTGTAATTTTATAAGAATATGGTAGTGAGAATACAAAATCAACCACATTGTGGTCGAGGAAAGGCGTTCTAACCTCTAAGCTGTTTGCCATCGACATTAAATCAACTTTTGTAAGCATATCTCCTTGTAATACTAAGTGCATATCAGCGTACAAGACACTGTTGATATCTGATAAGTTGCTCACAGACTTCAGATATTCATTTTTTTTATTTTCAAATTCTAATTTATTTATTGTTCTTTTGAGTAGTGATTCTACGTAGTTTTCACTACCTATTGATGCCCAAAACCAATATCTATCTCTGGGAGTGAACTTACAACCTTCAGAAAACCTATACAACTGACGAAATAGGTTAGAACTTTTATTGCTTCTTGATTTTGGCATTATCTTCCATAAAGGATTGAACGCTTTAACAAAATTCTCTTTTACACCCATATATGATGCATTAAAATGTGCAGAATGTTTGTTATATCCGGCAAACATTTCATCAGCACCGTCTCCACTAAGAGCAACAGTTGCTTTTTGTTTTGTACAATAACTTAATATATATACTGCTAAAGCTGATGAATCTGCGAACGGCTCGTCAAAATAATCAATAATTTTGAAAAAGTTATCAAGAATATCGTTACTAGAAATTTTGAAGACAGTGTGATTTGTTTTGTATTTTTCTGCAACAATATTGGCATAATTTGTTTCATCAAAATACGACTCATCAGTAAAGCCTATTGAAAATGTATTTAGATTGTTCGTATGTGCTGATGCCAAGGCTGTTATTATTGAAGAATCAATGCCACCACTAAGGAAGCATCCAATAGGAACGTCTGAGATTAATCTTCGCTTTACAGATTCATCTAGCAATGTGTAAAGTTGTTTTTTTGCTTGAATGTAGTCTGGGAATTCTGTGTTATTGATACTTAATGGAATTGTATAATACTCATGGTTTTTAATGCCATTTTCATTAATAACAGCATAGGTTCCAGGTTTAAGTTTAAAGGTATTTCTGAAAACACACTGATTAGGAGGGAAATAGTTTAGTTGAAAATATGAAAATACTGCTTCATAGTCTATATCCGGTTTTAAACCAAAAGCTATTAATGCTTTCATTTCACTTGCAAATACTATTTTATCGTCTTCAACATAGTAAAGTAGAGGGTTTATTCCCATTCTGTCTCTTGCAATAATAATTTCATTTTTTACTGAATCATAAAAAGCAAATGCAAAACAGCCATTAATTTTTTGAATGGCGTCTTTTCCGTATTTTACTAATAAGTAAAGTAGAACTTCAGTGTCAGATTCTGAAATGAATTTTACCCCATCATTCTCAAGTTCATTTCTATATCCTTTATGGTTATAAAACTCGCCGTTAAAAATTAAGGTATATTTCCCTGATGAATCAGTAAAAGGTTGGTTTCCGGCATTACTAGTGTCAATTACTGCTAAACGTGTGTGTCCTAGCCCTGTATTTTTATCGAAGAAGGTTCCGTTTGAATCGGGACCTCTCATTTTTAAAGAGTCAACAGCATTCAGAAGATTTTTTTTGTATTCAGATGCGTCACTATGTTTATTATAGAATCCTATTATTCCGCACATTATTCTAACAAATGCTTAAAATGAATTAAAGAACAAAAATATAATAAACTTTTCTTAATATTATTGTTGCGAACGTTTTTTTGAAAAAAAAAGCCGGTATTACCGGCTCTCTATTATTTATTCATAAAATATTTATAAAAAAGTGGAATAGTTTCTATTCCTTTAAGGAAATTTTCTACTGGATAGTTCTCGTTTGGTGAATGTATCGCATCAGATTCGAGACCAAATCCCATTAATATAGACTTATATCCCAAGATTTCTTCAAATGCTGAAATAATAGGAATACTGCCTCCACTTCTTACTGGAACAGGACTTTTTCCAAATACGTCTGCGTAGGCTTTTTCAGCAGCTCTGTATGCCGGCAAATCAATGGGACAAACATAACCTTGTCCACCATGTAAATGTTTAACTTTAACCTCAACGTAATCAGGAGCCATCGCCTCAAAATGTTTTTTAAATAATTCTGCAATTACTGTGTAATTTTGATTTGGAACCAAACGAGAAGATATTTTTGCATATGCTTTAGATGGTAATACAGTTTTAGCTCCTTCTCCTGTGTATCCACCCCAAATTCCACATATATCAAGAGTAGGACGAATACCCGTTCTCTCCATAGTTGTAAATCCCTTTTCTCCTTTTAAAGCTTTAACATTCAATGCTTTTTTATACTCATCCTCACTAAATGGAGCTTTATTTAACATCTTGCGTTCTTCTTCAGAAACTTCTAGTACATCATCATAGAATCCTGGAATAGTGATTTTTCCATCTTTATCTTGTAATTTCGAAATCATATCGCACAGAACATTTATTGGATTTGCAACAGCTCCTCCAAAAAGACCGCTATGTAAATCTCTGTTTGGACCGGTTACTTCAACTTCCCAATAGCATAAGCCTCTTAGTCCTGTAGTAATACTAGGAATATCGGGTGCTATAATCCCCGTATCGGACACAAGTATAATATCTGCTTTGAGTAAATCTTTATTTTCTTCGCACCATTTGCCAAGGTTTGGAGAACCAATTTCTTCCTCACCTTCTATCATAAATTTTACATTACAAGGGAGAGTATTAGTATTTACCATTAATTCAAAAGCTTTTGTATGCATATAAGCCTGTCCTTTGTCATCATCAGCTCCACGAGCCCAAATCTTTCCGTCTTTAATTACAGGTTCAAAAGGAGGACTGTTCCATAATTCAAGTGGGTCGACGGGCATAACGTCATAATGTCCGTACACTAGTACTGTAGGTAAGTCCTTGTCAATGATTTTTTCTGCGTAAACCACAGGGTTTCCATCAGTTGGGAGAACAACAGCTTTATCTGCTCCTGATTTTTGAATTAATTCAGCCCATTTTTCAGCACATTTAACCATGTCTGCTTTATGCTCAGATAAAGAACTGATCGAAGGGATTCTAATTAGTTCAAATAATTCTTCCAAAAATCTGTCTTTGTTTTCTTCAATGTAGTTTTTAATGTAATCCATAATTTCAATTTTTAGTTATTATTTAATTTAGTATTTTTTAACGAAAGCATTTGAGAAATAAAAATGCAACTGAACTCCAATTACTTGATACCGTTTATTAAAACTGCCGTATAAACTAGTTCCTATTCCCATGTCGTAAAAGTATTTAAAAGTAAAGTGCAGTTCAGTGTGTGCTCCTAATTGAGAATAGATTGTTGTAATATTTGGATTATTTTCTCTAGGTATCCATGTGCTTGCAAATGATGGACCAATGAAAAATGCAAAATTGTACCATCTATCTTCAAATCTGATGCCACCACCGATATGAAAGTCATTAAGCTGTTCCATAGGTCTGGTCATAAAGAATTTTGGACCGGAAAAATGCCATCCTGCGCGGAAAAATAATGCTTTATACCTATGATGATATGCAAGTGCAAAATTAATATTTTCCTTTTTATAATTAGTGCAGTAACCTCTTCCAAAACCTATGTTAAACCAATTACTTCCTGTTTGATAAATATTATCTCCGTATTTTTTTTGTGGAAACATCATTTCATATTTCGACAATGGTCTTGTAGTTCTTGGCGGATCTGAAAAATCCTGAGAATATGAGATTGAAGTTGTAAATACAATCAGAATAATAATAATATATTGAATAAAAATATTCTTCATTACAAAGTAAAAAACAAAGATAATAAAGTGAACGGAAGTAAAAATATAAAATTGTTAAAAATGGTTTAATTTTTAGTGTCTTTTTACTTGTCTTTTGTTCTTCGGTCTTTAAATGTTATTTTGTTATAAAACTTACGGAATAATTCCCCAAATGTATTAAAATCTTCAGTGTAAAAAATGCCCATTCCACTGGTATATGGGCCTAGTTCTGAACTAAGTTCATCGTTTGCTCTAGTAAAACCTTTTATCCTGAAAGATCCTTTGGGGGTTACTTTAAATTGAACCTCGACATCTCCAACTAGATTTGTAGTTGAAGTAGTTTGATTTTCTCCGTATCCAAAGTTTCCGTTTATTAAAACTCTTTCATTAAGTATTTGTGTTGATAATGCCAGTTCCAATTCTTGTCCAGAAACCTCTGTACCCGGTCTGTACTTAAACCCAATGTCAAAATCTTTGGATATTTGTGATAGCCAATTACTTAGTTGGTTAGAGAGGAGTTCGCTTGAGGTTACTCCGAATGCATTGGTTGTTGAAGTATTATCAGCTCTCAATTCGTCAGGAGCATAAAATCTGTTTAGTATTAATAAGTATAAAAGTTGTTTATTAATTTCATCCTGAGTCATATTAGCTAGTTGAGCTTTTGCCTTATCATCAGCATTCGGTATATTTATGCTAAAAGTTATATCCGGTGACATTAGATTGCCACTCATGTGCATGTGACACTCTATATTCGTTTGCCTTCTATAAGTATCGCTTGTGTCATTTACTGCTCTCATTAGGTCAATCAATGGAGCTCGTAAATAGTACACTGCATCAAGATCAATCCTAGCTTCGTAAGGATCTCCATCCCAAATAATCGTTCCTCCTGGCTTAATATGAAAACGTTTGTTTATTACATTTTGAAGAGTGAATAAATAGTCTCCCTCAACTACCTCTAATTCACCATACATATAAAATTCTTCATCAGATGTGTATTCCATCTTTATATTCCCACGCGTAAAACCTCTTATAAGGTCTCCGACTTTTGGGTCAAATACAATTTGGGCTTCTGCGTCAGGAGTTACTTCAACGTCCATTTTAAAATAATAATCCATTCTACTTGATAATGGGTCGAGTACGTCTAAAGTATCTTCTTTTGCAATTGATGAAACAAAGCTAATAAACCCGATTTCTCTTTGTTCGTAGGATTCTGTCATCGGTAAAATAAATACTGTGCCAGGTTGTGTTTTACCTTTAACATCTATACCAAAATTTTCAGGTGTTCCTTTGATTCTAACATTAGCGGACGCCATTACAGAGCCATAATATAAACTGTTATCCCTTTCAGAAGTATTTAAAACCTGCATTTTGTCACTAAATAAATTAAAATCAAAATGTAAATCATTAAAATTGTTGTGATAAATCCCTCCATTTATAGTACCTTGATTAAACGAGTCATCAAAAATCTTAAAGTTTTCAAAGGAAATTGCATTATTAGTAATTTTTATCCTATCGTTTGTACTTAAACTAAGTTTTAAAAAATCGTATACGAATTTTGTCTGATTAAAACTAATAAATCCATTAATTTCAGGATTACTAATCAATCCGTATGCATCAATAAAAATATTACAACTGCCTGTAAGATTACTAATATCAAATTCTTTAAGGTATGGTGCTAATATCGAAAGGTTAAAATTCTCAACATTAATATTCATATCTATGGTATCTGATTCCGGATTGTAATTACCTTTAATTCTCATATATTTGTTTGCGCCGTCGAGAATAAAACCACCGGTTAATGCATCATAAGAACCGGAAATATCAAATCTTCCGAAATCTTCATTATTTATCTTGAAATCTTCAATGCTGATTGAACTTCGAAAACTGGGGCTTGAATATAAATTTGCTATTCTGCCATTGCCTGATATAATGCCTTCAATCCAATATCCTGTTTCTTCAAGGAAGGAATTAAAATTTGTTGCTTGTACATCGCTGATTAAAAACCTCAATCTTTTAGTAGGATCTTCGGAGATATCACCGTCAATAAGCACAGTTTGGTTTTCGTAAGTCAATTTGAATTTGTCGATATTTATATTTGTTGTATCAATAATAATGCTTGTCTCTCCTGCTATCCAGTCTCTGTCGTGAATAATAACACTGGAATTATAGATATTTGTTTTAATTATTGGAAAATGCTTTTCGCGAGAATGAAATGTGCTAGAGAATTTTACATCTCCTGAATTTAATGGACTGGCAAAATCATTCCAAGTTAGTATAAAGTAAATACTATCTTTATGAATATTTATATCAAAATCAACATTTTCTAAAAGGATGAAAGAAGTTGTTCCAAATTCTCCAATTTGGATGTTAATATCAATTGAATCTGGATAAGTTTTTATGTTAATCTTATTGGTTTCAGCATAAATACTATCGTAAATTAATTTGGAGGTATTTATTTCTGCTTCAATTGCATTACTCAATGTGTTAATTTTTCCTGTAATTATTAAATCATCATCCATGGAAAATTCAGGCACAAAGACTTTTGAAATTTCCGTAAAGTTTTTTATTTTCAATTTAAAATTCGCTTTATTATCTGTTAATAAATCATCATGAAAATCTTCATCTGTAATTGAAGGAAAATAATTGTATATTAAAGTAGATAACTTTTCAATCATTTCTGAAAACCTATATTTTCCATTAAAGTCTAAGTCAATATAATCAGATCTCAATTCTAGATTTTGGATTAAATTATCGGAAAAATAGCTTTTTATCAAAATAGAATCAATAAGTAATAAGTCAACATCTTTTATAAATACAATATCTCTAAATTGTACTTCGCCTACCGGCATATTTAAAAGATCTCCAGTAAGGTCTGTTTTGCATTTTAGTCTGAAAGTATAATTAATGCTATCCTGAATTAATCCCATGTTGTTTAAATCCGTATAAATATCGGCATAGAATTTTATTTTTGGATACTCAGAACGATTATCAAACAATCCGTCAAAATCAATTTTTAGGTTTGGATCCTGTATTTTAAGCTTTCCCTCATAGAAATCATTAGATGACAATCCATTTATTGTTAAGTTTTTGTATTCATAACCATAGAATCTTAAACTTCTAATGTCACAATCAATTTTAGTGTTATACCGACCAGTTGTATCTATATCTCCACTAAGTATTGCATTAAAACTTATATTCCCAAATCTTTCTTCATCTGATAATAAAATGCCAAGATTCACATCATCAAATATTAACTCTCCGTTATATAAAAAAGATCCCTTTTCTAAATCAGAAATTATTCCAAGGTCGGTGCGTAAAGTTCCAATTCCCGTATTGAATTGACCATAAGCAACGACATCATTAAATAAGCCTGTAATATTTCCTGAGAAAGACAGAAAACCTAGCTTCTCAAATATTGCAGGCAGAGAAAATCCTGTTGCTTCACCTATTGAATTTGCGAGTCTGTTAATATCGTTATTTGTCGTGTAAAACTCAGAAATGTCACCAAATATAAAAGTTTGATTCAAATCCGGTAATCCATCAACACTTAGATTAGCATTTAAGATTGTTTTAGTACCATAACTTAATTGAAAATCTTTTAATCTAAATCGGGAAAGACTTCCATTAAAATTGCCTTTAAAGAAGACTTTATCATATTTACTTTTGAAACCGGGAACGAAGTATGTTAAGTCTGAAAGGTCAAAGTAGCTGTCGTCTAGTATTAGATCCACTTTCATTTTATTCAGAGGATTAGATAAATAATCACTATTTTTACCGCTGATGCTAATTTCTGAAAATAGAATCTGAGAATTTATTGTTCTGAAAATTAAATCATGCATAGTTATGCCTGTAGGGTGAATCAGAACTTTTGTTGATATTTCGTTCATTTTAAACCCAGACCTTTCCAAAAAGTTAAATACATCTAGACGAAAATCTATACTGTCAGAATTATAGTTTAAATTACTGATAAATAAATTTACTCTATTTAATGAAATATATGAAAAGTCGAATAGGCTGTCAATAGGTATTACTCCTGTATTGATATAATTAATTCTAGCATTTACTAGTTTGAAATTATTGCAAAATATGCTTGGATAATTTGAGTCTTTTTCTATACTATCAGTTGAGGATGAGAACTTATTCAATATATATTCATAGTTAGCAACTCCTGCTGAATCAATTTTAATGTTTAAAAAAGGTTCGATAAGATTTAGTTGGTTAATATAAACTTGATTCTCGAGTAATTTCCATCCCGAAAGGCTTGCGTAGAGTTTTTTTGTGTAAATCAAAGTGTCTCCACTCTCATCGGGCAGAAAAACATCATCTAATACCAGTTTATTAGGAAATCTTAGATATACTTTTTTAACAGATAAATCTAGATTATATTTGTAGGAAAATAACTCAATAGTTCTTTTTGTTAGAAAGCTTTGTACTGCAGGTGAAGAAATAATGATAGTAAATATGCTTATGTTTTTTATAAGCAGAAGTAACATTATGGTTATAATTCTTAAAAAGCGAATTTTTCGCACAGTACTATATTTTTTACAAAATAAATAATATTAACACATAAATAAAAATAAATCATTGCTAAAATCTTTAAAAGACTAATTTTGCAAATAAAAAGAAATGAGCATTTATATATTAGGCATAGAATCATCCTGCGATGATACATCTGCAGCTATCATTTGTGATAACAAATTATGTTCCAATGTAATCAGCACCCAGCAAGTCCATGTGAATTATGGAGGAGTTGTTCCTGAATTAGCCTCGCGAGAGCATCAGAAAAATATTATTCCTGTTGTTGGAACAGCATTGAAAAATGCAGGCATAGAAATGTCTGAACTCTCTGCTATTGCTTTTACTCGAGGTCCCGGTTTGTTAGGGTCACTTATGGTAGGAGTTTCTTTTGCAAAAGGTTTGTCGCTTGCTTCAGGTATACCGCTGATAGGAGTGAATCATTTACATGGTCATATTTTATCCCATACAATAATTGAGGATGAGTCTCTATATCGTGAGCAGGAGTTTCCATTTTTATGTCTATTGATTTCCGGCGGACATACTATGCTGATTAAAGTTAGCGCCTATCTTGACTATGAGATTTTAGGTCAAACAATTGATGATGCGGCTGGAGAAGCATTTGATAAATGTGCTAAAGTTCTAGGACTACCATATCCGGGAGGACCATATATCGACCGGATGTCGTTAATTGGAGATGAAAATAAATTTGTATTTGGAAAACCTAAAATTCCAGCATTTGATTTTAGTTTTAGTGGTCTTAAAACCTCTTTTCTTTATAAAATTCGAGATAACATTAAGCTTGATGCTGATTTTATAGAGAAGAATAAAGACCATTTAGCTGCTTCACTTCAAAAAACCATTATTGATATACTTACCGATAAAGTAATTGATGCATCAGAAAAAACAGGCATTAAAAATATTGTCATATCAGGAGGTGTATCTGCAAATAAAGGACTTAGAAATCGGATGACTTTACTCGCAGAGAAACATAATTGGAATTTGTCGTTGCCAGCACTAAAATTTACTGCTGACAATGCTGCAATGATTGCGATTGTTGCTTATCATAAATACAAATTAAAGCTTTTTGAAAATGCAGATGTAATGCCCGCAGCAAAAATCGACTTTTATGATATTTGATGACAAAAAAACTTAGTTTTTTGTTTTATTTGGTCTGATTATTGTATAATGTGCGTGTTTATTTTTGTTTAATTTTAAATGATATTACATATGAAAAAGCTATTTTTTGCAATTGGAGTTCTGTTTTTTAGTTTTTCTGTTTTTTCTCAAGAGACATTAACTTCAATTAATTGGGAAGATACAGTTTATGATTTTGGAGAATTTAAAGAAAATGACGGTAAGCAAAAAGCGAAATTTGTTTTCACTAACACCGGTGATTCTCCACTTTACATTGTTAACGTTAGAGCATCATGTGGTTGTACTTCGTCAGAGTATTCTAGAGAGCCAATTCAGCCAGGTGCTAAAGGTTTTGTTGAAGCTGAATATGATCCTAAAAACAGACCGGGACAATTCAATAAATCGATTACAGTTACTTCTAATTCAGAACCTCGAGTTTCTGTTTTACAAATCAAGGGTAATGTAATTAGAGAAATGTAAACATAATTTTAATTTTAATTTATTTATTATGAAAATATTATCTTTTTTAAGTCTACTTTTATTTGTAGGCTTTATGTCTTTCTCGCAAGAAAAAGAAGCAAGCATTTCGTGGGATAAAACAGTTCATGATTTTGGGAATTTTCAAGAAGATGATGGTGTGCAAACTGCAACTTTTATTTTTAAGAATACTGGAAGTACTCCCTTGTTTGTTACAAATGTTAGATCATCGTGCGGTTGTACAACTCCTGATTGGACAAAAGATCCTGTTCAGCCCGGAGAAAGCGGTTTTGTAAAGGCTGCTTATAATCCTAGAAATAGACCAGGGAAATTTAACAAGTCGGTAACGGTAACAACTAATGCAACTCAAGCAACTACAATTCTTAGAATTCAGGGCGATGTTACTCCTAGGGAAAGAGGAATCGAAGATGATTATCCAAGAGTTTTTGGAGATTTGAGAATGAATACCAGTCATCATGCTTTTGCTTCAGTAAAAAATAACCAAACTGTTTCAGACGAAATTCAGGTAATTAATATGGGCAATGAACCACTGAATATTACTTTTCAAGGAGTTCCTGACCATATCAACATTAAAGCTGTCCCAGAAACCTTGAAAGGCATGAAAGCTAATGAAAAGCATGGTGAAAAAGGTGTAATTAAAATAACTTATGATGCATCAAAAGTTAATGACTGGGGTTTTATTATGGATAGAGTATTTGTAGTTGTAAACGGAGAGAGAAATAATTCTAATAGGCTTTCTATTAGTGCAACTATTGAAGAGGATTTTTCTCACCTAGCACCCGACGAAATGGCAAATGCTCCAAAAATAGAGTTTGAAAATCTTGAATTTGATATAGGAACTCTTAAAGATGGAGATAAAGCTAATCATAATTTTGTATTTAAAAATACAGGTAAAAGCGACTTAATTATAAGAAGAATTAGAGCAGCATGTGGATGCACTGCTACAAATCCTGAGAAAATGGTTATTAAGCCTGGAGAAAGTAGTCATATTACAGTTACATTTAACTCTAGAGGGCAAAAAGGAAGACAAAATAAAACCATAACAATTATTACGAATGACCCAAATCAGTCAACAACAATACTTAGAATTGTGGGTACTGTAGAATAGTTAAACATAAAATATTATTAAAAAAAGGTCAGTTTATATTGACCTTTTTTTTATATTGCAAAAAATTCATCTTAACATAATATGTTTAAATATTTATTCCGATGACGCTATCTAAAATACAAAGTTTAGTTATATTATTAGCTTTGAGTTTATTTTCTTATTCACAAGCTAAAATAAATAATACAGATTATTTCGAAAATATTGTTATATTCAAAATAAAGGAAGATTATCTTAAAAATATTAATGTTCAGAGCGAATTAAGAAATGTTTTTAAGGATGATAATAAGTTTGACGTATATCAAAAGTTTCCTGATTCAGAAGTCCCTTTGCATAAATTCAATCAACACGGAGAAAAACTTGTAAATCTTAGTTTAATCTATGAATTAAAGTTCCAAAATAAAACAGATATATTTGAAGTTATTAAAAACTTGAGTAAAAAATCATTTATTGAATATGTAGAGCCATTATATCATAACTATTTGCTTTATGTTCCGGATGATCCTATGAATCAAACAGATCAATATTGGTTAACCAACATTAAAGCATTTGAGGCTTGGGATATTCATAAAGGAGATACAAATACAGTGATAGGAATTGTTGATACTGGTATTGATATCAGTCATATAGATTTAATCTATAATATTAAATATAATTATAATGACATGCTAAATGGAGTGGATGATGATGGTGACGGTTACATCGACAATTTTAGAGGATGGGATTTTGGGGATAATAATAATAATCCTCAGGCTGAAGTCTCATTTCATGGTTCATGGGTTAGTGGAATTGCTGCTGCCACTACTGATAATGGAGTAGGAATGTCGGGGGTTGGGTTTTACTCTAAATTTCTTCCCGTAAAAGTAATGAATAGTGATGGAATTATTAATAGTGCTTATGATGGTGTGGTATATGCAGCAGATCAGGGATGTAAAATAATAAATTGTTCTTGGGGTAGTAATAGTTATCAAAGAATGGCTCAGGATGTAATTAACTATGCAACATATAATAGAGATGCTCTTGTAATAGGTGCTTGTGGAAATACAAATTCTGAATTGGTTTTTTATCCAGCATCCTATGAAAACGTTTTGTCGGTAGCTGCCACAACAGTAAATGATGAGAAATGGACTCCAGAAAATACAGGCACATCTAGTGGTTCAAGTTATGGACCTCTTGTCGATATATCAGCCCCAGGCACTATGATGCGAACAACTGGAAATGGAGGGTACTTCCTTACATACGGAGGGACATCTTTTGCAGCACCTGTTATATCTGGTGCAGCAGCAATACTTCGCTCATACTTTCCAGAATATTCCGCTTTGCAAATTGGAGAATTGTTAAAAATTAGTGCAGATAATATTGATACCATACCGGCAAATATACCTTACAAAGGTATGCTTGGTTATGGCAGGTTAAATATGTTAAGAGCTTTAACTATGGAACAGACCCCATCAATAGTAATGAAAAATATTCAGATTAGTGAAAAAAGATCAGTAGGAGACACAATTTATATTAATGGAGAATTCATAAATTATCTTGCAAGTTCATCAAATCTCCATGTAAAAATTACAAGTGAGTCTCCATACATTGAAGTCTTAAATGATGATATAGTTATTGGGTCCCTACAGACTCTTGATTCATATAATAGTATTGATGAGATTGCACTTCTTGTCCTTGATAATGCCCCCTTAGACTTGAAGACTTTTATTAAACTTGAATATATTGATGATTCATATACTGGATTTCAGAATATATTATTGAATGTAAATCTGAGTTATAAAAATATTTTTTCAGATAATATTGAATTGTCTGTTGTTCCAGGAGGTAGATTTGGTTATACTGATTTAGCAGCTCAAATTGGACAAGGAATGCTATATAAGGGAGTTTCAAAATTGTTTTATGATGCAGGAATAATTGCTGGCACAGGTGCTGATAGAGTTTTATGTGCAGTACGCCAGATAAGTGATTTGGAAACAATTGAATTTCCACAAAATATCTATGAACCGGAATTTGCAGACAGAGAAATTTTTACGTCATTTAGCGACCAAAATGATCCGAATCCATTGGGATTAGAAGTAAAACAAACATTTTTCGGATGGAGTAGCTCATATTTTGAAAATCTACTATTAGTAAGGTTTCAGATTATAAATAAATCGGAGAGTGAAATTGATAATTTCCATTTTGGAATTTTTACAGATTGGGACTTAATAAATTCCTCGGATAATTCTGCTCATTATCACCCAAGTAAGGGGTTTATGTATTGCAAACATAATGGATTGCAAACTATGTTTTCGGGAATTAAATTATTGAGTGCTCAACAATCCAATCATTATGCGCTTGCGCAAATACCTGGAGGTGACGGAATTATTGATCTTGCAGATGGATTTTCCGATATTGAGAAATTTCATGTAATAAGTAATTCAAATTTTGGTGCTGCTAGTACCGATGAGGGACAGGATGTTGTTATTATTAGTTCCGCCGGTCCCTTAAAGATTTTAATTAATGACACTATTGAATTGGTATTTGCATTTGTTGCTGCTGAGAGCCTTTATAATATACTTCAATCTATTGATAGGGCAAATATTCTCTATCAAGATTATATTGCAAATGTTGATTTGCACAATAATGAAGGTATGGAATCTTTCAATATTTTTCCTATTCCAGCCGATAATCTGCTAATGATAGAAGTAGATAAAGACATAGTTGGAGATGAGTGTAAGATTTTATTAACTAGTATCCGAGGCGATATTGTAATCATTCAACATACAAGAGTATTGAAGAATGAGATAATAAGTGTTGATGTATCTTCATTACCCCCCGGTATTTATAGTGTAAAAATTGTTGGAGAAAATAAAGTATTTACAAGAAAAGTAATTATTGCGCGCTAAACTATGCTTGAAAAGTTTTATTTTTGAGATTCAATATATGTTTTTATAATCATTTCGGAACTTTGTACGCTTCTTTTTAGCCAGTCCAACATAATTTTTTGCTTTTCAAATTCTTCTAATTGCCAGTTGATGCATTTTTTTCTTATTTCGCTCGTAAGTTCATGCAAACAAATTGCCGCTGATACTGATATATTGAAACTTTCTGTAAAACCATACATTGGGATGAATACATGTTCATCAGCATTCTTTATTGCTATGTCAGACAAACCTTTTAATTCTGTCCCGAATAAAAGAGCTATTTTTCCTTTACTTACATCTAGGTCTCCTAGGCTAGTGTTGTGAATATGTGGAGTTGTAGCAATTATTCTGTATCCTTTATTTCGAAGTGATTTTATTGTAGACAAAGTATTATTCTTGTTTTTGTTGTACTTGTATAAACTTAGCCATTTAGAAGAGCCCATTGCAACTTCAGGATTTGTTGTAAACTCATTTGAGTTTTCTATCAAATGAATATCTTGCACTCCAAAGCAATCACAAGATCTTAGTACTGCACTTGCGTTGTGTCCTTGGAAAATATCTTCAAGAACTACCGTGATATATCTTGTTCGTAAATCAAGAATCGCTTGAAGTCTATCAAACCTTTTGTTTGAAACACATTCCTTAAGTAGGTTTATTAAAACATTCGTATCCATATTACAAAAATAAAAAAAGGAGTGTTTTTGCACCCCTTTTCTTTGAAATCTTTTAGTTAAAAAAAGTTTCTGTAACTTAAAAAATTACTTTACAGATTTTTTTAATTCACTTCCAACACTAAATTTAACAACCTTTTTTGCAGGAATATTAATTACCTGAGTTGGTTTTTGTGGGTTGCGTCCTTTGCGTGCAGCTCTTTTAGTTACACCAAATGTGCCGAAACCAACAAGAGCAATTTTATCTCCTTTTTTTAGAGTTTCAGTTGTTGTTTGCATAAATGCATCCAATGCTCTTTTTGCGTCAGCTTTTGTTAAATTTGCTTTTGCTGAAATTGCGTCAATTAATTGTGCTTTGTTCATCTTTTTATTTTTTTGGTTAGTAAATAAGATAATTATTTATAGCAAATATATGTATTGTCAGTTATTCTGCAAGAATTTGACTGTAAAATCTTTTATTTTGTTAATATCTTTTTAGTATTGTTAATAACCATATTTGAATTTAGTCCAAAATAGGCTCTTAAGCGTAGAATTATATAATAATGTAGTTAAATATCGCTAATATTTAATAGTAATCTTTATGGTCTTAAAAAAAGCAAATAAAAATATTTGCAAAAAATTTTTATTAAAGAAATTATTCTTATTTTTGCAGTGGAGAAATGGCAGAGTGGTCGAATGCGGCGGTCTTGAAAACCGTTGATCGAGTGATCGGTCCGGGGGTTCGAATCCCTCTTTCTCCGCAGAAAATACAATTTAAAAGCCTCTGAGATTTATTTTTTCGAGGCTTTTTTTATAAACAAATACTGAGATAGCTTTAGTTCTTGTCCGTTTTTATAAGCTTAGAATTATAAACAATACTCTTACCAATGACTTTAATAAAGTACACTGAGCTTGGTAAACGATAAAGATTTATTGTGTGAGTATGCTTATATGAATTATGAGAGATTTCATCCATATGTACTATTCTGCCCGATTCATCATATATCTTTACCATAACAATACAATCTTCTTCATTATGTATGCTTATATTAATTATGTCCACAAATGGATTTGGGTAAACATCAATTTCTGTATTTTGATTATCCGAATTTGCGCAATTAGTGTGGATAGTTTTAAATCTTTCGGATGTGCCGTCAAAATCAACTTGAGTTAGTCTGTAATAATTGTCGCCGCTGCTTGCTGACCTGTCTGTGTATTCGTATTCTATTCTACTATTACTGTATCCTGCCCCATTAATTCTTGCAATCTCGGTAAAGTTTATCATATCTGATGATTTTTCGAGTAAATAGTAATCATTGTTAAATTCGCTTTCGCTTATCCAAGCTATAATTATCTCGTTATTTGGCTGACAGAAAGCGTAGAAATCAACAAGCTTTACCGGCAAGGGATTATCTTTGTCTGATAAGGAGAATTCTGAAAATCGGTTAAGACCATTTTGTTTCACAGAATATATTGGTGAAATATTACTTTCTGAGTCACCGTAAACCCGCCAGTAAGTGTCGGAGTGAGGTCTGTGCGCAAGTTGTGTTTCGAGAGCTGATGGAATTGTGTACAATTGAGCCGGAGTATAAAACAGTTCAATATCATAATATGCTCCATCTGTAGGTTGAATGTCGGGAACAATATCCCACCAAATATTTCCATGCAGTGCTCCGTCGTTATGAGGGGCACCCGGATTTTCGCCGGAATACTGTTTTATATCAACCGAATTTGGAAGACTTCCTTCGTTTTGATGCCAGTTGATTTCTGCAATTTTTCTTCCATTAATGAAGAATTCGCTTGTTTGCCCGTCTGCAATCGTTCCGTTATGACTTGCCGAAATAGGAGTTGAAACAGGATGAATCTCAAATGCACCTATGTCCGGAGCACCACTGCTGACACTAGTGCTGCGAGGATTACCTTCAAAGTCTTCGGAGTATTCACTTATTTGTACACCCATACCGTTTATATTCCATGAGTTAGGATTTGTAATATCCGGTTTGTAATCTTCGGGATTTGAACCGTCTGGATTTATAAAGCCAGGATTGCCCGAAATAGAATATGTATCTTGAGAACTGGCAGTTTTGAAATCCTGCAAATAAGTGTACTCTGTATCCTCCCAAAAAGCAGTTACAGCACCATTCCCTGAAGCAAAATAGTTGTTATTATCTGCTGTAATTCCATTTGTGTTGCCGTAATAAGCAGCATAGTGTTTAGCGGAGCCTGAGTTGCTATATCGGGAATTAGTTAGGTTATTGTTTCGAATATCCCTTATATTATTGCCATCTCCAGATATCTTTAGTGCATGAGTATTTGTATTTCCA